>Ga0213919_1000590_pt1 | contig 15525 bp, 15 predicted proteins | sample McNCre317MG_FD_161056 | JGI IMG/M metagenome (GOLD analysis project Ga0213919, IMG submission 161056) | Freshwater microbial communities from McNutts Creek, Athens, Georgia, United States - 3-17 MG | ecosystem: Environmental > Aquatic > Freshwater > Creek | place: USA: Georgia | collected... | reverse complement strand
ATGGGAAAAAAATAACCTCAATTATTTTGGGTATTCAGATGGCATGAAATATAAATCAACACTTAGAAGATTATTAATAGATTGCTCAACTTATAAATTTGATGTCTCGTCGATTCGTCACTATTCAGAAATTGACCTAAAAGGAGCTATGAATAGTCTGGATTTTGATGGGAAGAACTTTACTGATATTCCAATCAATAGCCCTGAAGAAATATTAGCAGGAATAGTATGCAAAAAATAGCGTTAGGCTTTCTAGCCTCAATATTTTCAATCTCTAGCTGGGCAGACTGCAGATGTGCATGTGTAAATGGTTCCGTCCAAGCTCTTTGTACTAGCTCAATAGACCTAAAACCAATATGCCCTGCTCAAATATGTCCAATCACACCTCCATCAGTTAGACCTATAGATACGCCAACTGTACCCCCTATTGGCACAAGTTCATGTAGAAACCAGCAAGTCTATAACGCACAAAAATCTCAGTATGAATGGAAACAAATATGCCGTTAAAAAAGATATTGCCGTGGATTCTAATTACATTCTTTTATATGCCAATAAATATAATGGCTGAACAAAATAAGATCCTTTTGAAATGCGACAGAATTAGTGAAGACAAAGATGAAGCTACAGTTGAAATTGATTTCAAAAATAAAAAAATTACATTTGACTCACTAGATGAACGTGCTGGCTGGGATGATTTTGTTAAATTTATGAGAACGATAAACCCTAAAGTCTCTACATATAAGCCACTCTTGTATAACATTACTGAAATTACAGACTCAGAAATTGTAGGGATAGAAGACGGTTTTGCGTTCCATGGAAAAATTGGAGTAAACAGAAATTCTTTAATCATTACCGCATATATTTACAGAAAAGATACTCCTGGGGGGCCAGTTGCATCCTCTTATAGATGTCAAAAGAGCAAACAAGCTTTTTAATCCCATGGAAAGCTACATCAAAAATTCAAAAAAAATGAAGCAACTATGCCATTTAAGAAAATACTAATATTTTTTTTAATACTGCCGTCAGTATGTCTAGCCGCTAACTGGATAGAAATCGGCTCTAGCGAAACAATAGCCCACTACATTGACAAATCATCAATAGAAAAGAAAAAGAATTTAATAACGTATTGGATGTTAACTGACTACAAAGACCTTCAGCTCACATCAACATCTAAATATCTTTCGATAAAAACAAAAAATATAATTAATTGCAGTACCCATGAAATAGCAATGACTTATGGTGTAACAGCTAAAGAGGGTATGGGTAAAGGTGAGATTCTTGACACAACCAATCTAGACGGAAAATTCTCCCCCATTATTCCGGACAGCATAGGCGAAATAGAAGAAAAATATCTCTGCAAGTAATCCACAACATACACACAATGTTAAAAATAGCCCTTGGGTTATAAGCACTACCCATTCATACCCCCGTACCACCACCCCCTGTTGGTCCATCCCCCCACCCTCACCTCGCACCCATACGACTAATAGTGAAAGTGCATTTCAGGAACACGCTCGCATACTGCGCTGATATTCAGTTTGATGTATGCTTCGGTTCTGTCCAAATTCTGTCCAAATGAATAACAGTTTTTGGCTTTTTTAAACGCAACAGGTTTTGAATAGAAATTTTTCGTTTTTACGCAGAACTCTATAAGTCGTTGTTTCTTATGGCTGAACTTATTACACTCTTAAAACAATGATGGTCTTTGGTGATGCGAAGAAGGTTATTGAAGACATGGTCAAAGCTGTGGAATAACCGAACGGCAGTTGTGTTCATAAAGAACCACCGCAAGGTGGTTTTTTATTTCCCTAAAATACGAGTAAAGGTTCATACATGAATATTAAAAAGCGTCTTTCTCTAGCTCAAATCAAACGACAAGCATTACTTCAAGCAGGCATACCTCCTAGTGGCTATGGCAAGAAAAAATCAACGACTGTGATGGGGAATAAAAAGAAGAAGTTGAATACACGAAAAGAAAAACACTCTTCCATGTCCTTTGATTAGATTGATATTTGGCAATAAAAAAGGCGCTCATAAGAGCGCCTTCCTTTTTTGTGAGCGGGGGGCTCAATTACATCATGCCGCCCATACCACCCATGCCACCCATACCGCCCATATCAGGCATTGCAGGAGCATCATCCTTTGGTGTTTCAACAACAGCACAATCAGTTGTTAACAACAAGCCAGCAACTGAAGCAGCATTAACTAAAGCTGTCTTTGTCACTTTAGCTGGGTCGATAACACCCATTTCTACCATGTCGCCATACTCACCAGTAGCAGCGTTATAACCATAGTTAGCTTTACCAGCTGCTACGTTATTTACAACCACACTAGCTTCGTCACCAGCGTTAGAAACGATGATACGTAATGGCTCTTCCATAGCGCGTAAAACGATACTGATACCAGCGTTTTGGTCAGCGTTATCGCCCTTTAATGCAATGATTGCTTGCTTAGCACGCACAAGTGCTACACCACCACCAGGAACAATACCTTCTTCTACTGCAGCGCGAGTTGCATGCAACGCGTCATCAACACGTGCTTTCTTCTCTTTCATTTCAACTTCAGTAGCAGCACCAACGCGAAGAACAGCAACACCGCCAGCTAATTTAGCTACACGCTCTTGTAGTTTTTCACGATCGTAGTCGCTAGTTGCTTCTTCGATTTGCGCACGGATTTGCTTAACACGAGCTTCAATGTTCTTAGCATCACCAACACCATCAATAATCGTTGTATTTTCTTTACCAATTTCAACACGCTTAGCTTGACCCAACTCTTGTAGAGTTACTTTTTCAAGTGTCAAACCAACTTCTTCAGCAATCACTTGACCACCAGTCAAGATAGCGATGTCTTCAAGCATAGCTTTACGACGATCACCAAAACCTGGAGCCTTAACTGCACAAGTTTTCAAAATACCGCGAATATTGTTAACTACTAAAGTAGCAAGAGCTTCGCCCTCGATATCTTCAGCAATAATCAATAACGGACGACCAGACTTAGCAACTTGCTCCAATACTGGTAACAAATCACGGATATTGCTGATCTTCTTGTCAAACAACAAGATGAATGGGTTTTCTAGAATAGCTACTTGCTTTTCTGGATTGCTAATGAAATATGGTGATAGGTAACCGCGATCAAACTGCATACCTTCAACAACATCCAACTCATCAGCTAAAGACTTACCGTCTTCAACAGTAATCACACCTTCTTTACCTACTTTTTCCATCGCCTCAGCAATACGCTCGCCGATGCTGTGATCGCTATTAGCAGAAATAGAACCTACTTGAGCGATTTCTTTAGTAGTTGTACAAGGCTTGCTGATCTTCTTGATTTCTTCAATTGCTGCGGCAACTGCTTTGTCGATACCGCGCTTCAAATCCATTGGATTATGGCCAGAAACAACAAATTTCATACCTTCACGAACAATTGATTGCGCCAATACAGTAGCAGTTGTTGTACCGTCACCAGCGTTATCAGCTGTTTTTGATGCAACTTCCTTAACCATCTGTGCACCCATGTTTTGTAGCTTATCTTTAAGCTCAATTTCTTTAGCAACAGACACACCGTCTTTTGTTACCAATGGGCCACCAAATGAACGCTCTAATACAACGTTGCGACCTTTAGGTCCTAGTGTTACTTTAACTGCATTAGCTAAAACGTTAACACCTTCAACCATGCGCGTACGCGCGCTATCACCAAAAAATACATCTTTTGCTGCCATTTGAATTCCTTTCGATGTTTCTTCTCAAATTATTTCTGAACAACAGCCATGATGTCTTCTTCACGCATAACTAGAAGCTCATTGCCATCAACTTTGACTGTTTGACCAGCGTACTTACCAAACAAAACGCGATCACCCACTTTTACATCCATAGGGATTGTTTTGCCTGAATCATCTTTCTTACCTGTACCAACTGCAAGAACTTCACCTTGATCAGGTTTCTCAGCTGCAGTTTCAGGAATAACAAGACCTGATGCTGTTTTAGTTTCGTTATCCAAACGCTTAATAATCACGCGATCATGCAAAGGGCGTAGATTCATATTGACTCCTTCAATAAGTTAGTAAGTATTCACTAGTTAGTTAGGAAATTTAACTAATTATAATTTCCATAAATAGTTTTCACTATTTATTAGCACTCTAACTGGTTGAGTGCTAATTATAAGGACGGCCCTTAGTGATTTCAAGAGCAAGAAGACCGCTTTATTTAAATAAAGCACCTTAATCCATCCCCAATTAAACACATCGGCTAAGAGAAAACCGATAGCAAGTATTCCTTGGGTATTTTTTATAACTAATTGTTTTTAATAGAGATTATTAATGAAACCTAAATCACGCTTGTATGCTTTAGTAAGAAATTGGACTAATAAGCCTATTCAGACTGTTAAGGAAGCTCCTCAAGGTAGCCTAAGAATACCCAGCGGCTCTTGCCAACTCGAAATAAAAGATTGGTTAACAGCTCAAGAACTCAGTTATGAACCAGTTCTTTCAGTAAAAGACCTCACCCTACATTCAGTCATTCTCCAAGAACTAAACGAATGTTCAGAGGAAGATGTCATCCGCCTATTTAAACAAGGCATTAGTGCAGCTAATTATTGGCAAAGTTCTGCTAAACCCATTTCAATTGTGATGCCCATGAAAACTGACTGGCTATGCAATAAGCATATGCTCAACAGCATTCAAAACGCATTGTTTAACTGTCATCTACCTATCGGCCTAATTCAAGTTGCACTATTAGACAGGCCCAACACAATACAAGAAACTGCGCTACAAGAGGCGCTAATCAAACTACAACGGATCGGCATTCTCCTTCAATTAAGAAACTTTGAAGCCGATGAATATGACTGCTTATTGTTACAACAACACTCGTTTACATCCGTTGATATTTCCAGCCAACTCATCAGACTAGCCATCCCAGGTAGCGAGTGCGAGAAAAAGCTCATCCAAATATTAAATGTCGCCAAGAAGAATCACTCTATTTGTATAACTGGGCCACTAAGACTTTTACACGACACATCTGTTGTCAAAAAGCATGGCTTTGATGCGCAATATGGTCCCATCGTTATGCCAACTATGACACTGCATCAAGTACTGAAATTTAATGGCAATGCTACACAAAAGATGGCCATCAAATCCCACCTTAACCATCAAGAGTCAAACCGCTCATGAGGAAAAAAGTCTTATTGGTTGACGACCATCCCGCCATGCTTTGGGCGCTAAAAAATATGATTCAGGCTCAAGCTCATTTTGAAGTAATAGGAGAGGCCTCCAATGGAGAAACCTGTCTAGATCTAGCTAAAACCATTCAACCAGACATCATCGTCTTAGATATAGATATGCCAAAGATAGATGGCCTTGATGTCATAAGACGTTTATCCATCCAAGCCCCGCAAATAAGAATCCTTGTTGTCTCTAGCTTAGACGCTAAGATCTATGGGAATCGTGTACGTAGTACAGGCGGTCATGGCTTCATCAATAAAACGGCCAATTCAGACATCATCATGGCCGCGTGCTTAGCGGTATCACAAGGGTATACATTTTTTCAAACATCTCAAGATGGCAAAGCGCCTGATAGCGATGAAGAGAAAATATCTTCTTTTTCCCCAAGAGAGTTTCAAGTTCTCAAATACTTAGCATGCGGCTTTAGCAACAGTGATATTTCAGAGTTTTTACATATCAGCAATAAAACTGTGTCCACATATAAACATCGGCTTTATAAAAAAATTGGCGTGAAAAATATTGCAGACCTTATTGCCTTCTGCAAAATGAACAAGATTACTGATGACTGAAGACTATCTCATTTCCTCTTTATTGATAGCTGGTCTAGCCAGCTTCATTATCTATTTATCAATTCAAAATAGATGGCTTACTAAACAAGCTGAGAATCTCCTATCAAAAAATTACGATCTAGAGGAAATCAGTTCGTTAAAAAACACACAACTAACGACTATTAGCCATGAAATAAGAACCCCTATCAGTGCTTTAATCGGTATCCATCAAAAAATCTTACGCAATCGATTGCTACCAATTGAAGATAGGGAGTTATTGGAAGGAGCCAATGCTTCAGCCACATCTTTATTAGAAATATTAAATCGCAATCTAGATTTTTCTAAGATACAAGCTGGGAAATTTGAATTATCAGAAGAGCCTTGCGACCTAAAAAATATTTTAGCCAGCATTTTCAGAAGCTTTTCTGAGTCAGCCAAACAATCTGATATTCAGTTTGATATCCACATCTGCGAGCAACTTGCCCAAAGTTTATTAGTCGATGCTATTAGGCTGAGGCAAATATTGCACAATCTAATCAGCAACGCTATTAAATTCTCAAAACACGGTCAAGTCAGAATCAATACTCGAGTCATTGCTGATGATCACTTCGCACAACTAATATTTTTTGAAATTGCTGACACAGGCAAAGGCATACCTCATTTAGAAATTACACGACTGCGCAAACCTTTTGAACAATTAGTTGATATCAAACACAATGAATATCATGGCTACGAAAATGGCACAGGGCTTGGTTTATATATTACCGAGCACCTATTAAGCCTCATGAATAGTCAATTACAAATTTATTCAGAAGAGCACCAAGGAACGAGTGCAAGCTTTACCTTGGCACTTCAACGATCCCTTGAGCAACCAAATTACGCAGCAGAAAAACATACCCTACCAACCACCATTCTCCCAATCGAAAGAAATCAAACAGTTTTAGTAATCGATGATCACCTAGCTAGCCAACTAATTACCGCCAATCAATTCAAAGAAATGGGCTACTGCGTTCATACAGCCAATTGTGGAAAAACAGCACTTGAAATGATGGCTGAGATTGAATTTGATTTGGTCATTACCGATTTCTCCATGCCCAACATCAACGGTACACATTTAGCCAAAATGATTCACGATCAATATGGCAAGAAAATTAGAATTTTTGGCATTACCGCACACACCAATGGCCCAGAAGAGCTACTCAACGAGAACACTTCATTTAGTTCCATTCTTATTAAACCAGCATCTACCCATGACTGGGTTAAAGAAATTAATTTACAAGACAACTACCTTAAGTCACTCAACAAGATTAGCCTAGACCATCAAATGCAGACCACTATCGCCAAAGAACTTTTGGCAACTCAGGTCGCCGGTATGGGCCATTTAATCAGCACAAACTGGCAGAAAAACTCTCCCTTAAAAGAAAAAGAGTTAAAACCACATCTGCATAAAATCAAAGGGGGATCTAAGTTAATTGGAGATACCCAACTCGAAAAATGCTGTCAAATAATTGAAGATCGCCGTTACTCATCCATTCATGCAGCTGCAAAGAATTTGAAAATTGCCTTAGCCAAATCCAACAGGATCCTAAGAGATATCAGCGGCCAAATATAACGGCACCCACCCATTAGCTTCCTAAAGCTATAAAATCTGTCTATGCTAAATAAAGCTCTAAGATTAATGACGCTCTCTGGTGGATTATTTTTTTACTCCATTACCTCTTTTTCTCACAATATTCTCCCTGAGTCAGTAGAAAGCTTAATTAAGAAAAGTTCTATTTCAAAGGACTCCATTTCAATTTCAGTTGAAAGAATTTCTAGGCAAAAAACTCCCCTAAAGTACTTATCCTCTGAAGTTTTAAACTGGCAAGAAGACAAACCAATGAATCCAGCTTCAACCATGAAGCTGGTCACTAGCCTAGCTGCTATAGAAATGCTTGGCCCCCAATACCGTTGGAAGACTGATTTATTTACTAATGGGCAAATTCAAGGCGACACCTTAAAAGGTGATTTACTACTAAAGGGTAGTGGCGACCCAAAATTAATCCCAGAGGAAATTAGCAAATTACTTTCCAACCTTAAAGCTCTAGGCATCAAAAAAATATCAGGCGACCTAATTTTTGATAGAAGTGCCTATGAAAAACCCCAAAAAGAATCTTCTTTCTCTGACGGAGAAACACAACGAGCTTATAACGCTGCTCCAGATGCGCTTTTATTTGCTTTTAATAGTTTAAGTTTCCAGTTTTTTCCTAACACCGACAACGATCTAGTTCTCATTAAGCAAACCCCAAGACTAGCCAATTTAAAAATAGATAACAATTTAAAGGTAATAGAAAGCCCTTTCTGCGTTGACTGGAAAAAAGATATTCATATGTCTTTAGAGCGCCAATTAAATGGCTCGTGGTTAGCCACTTTTAATGGTTTATACCCAAGTGCTTGTAAAAGTGCGGCCTGGAATATTGTGGCTAGCGATATCGATTCATTCTTAGCTCAAAGTGTGATTGCTGCCTGGGAAGATGTCGGAGGCATATGGTTAAAAACACCAAACTTCCAAAATGGGAATCTAAATAAATCTTTCAGACCTATCATGACTCACTTTGGCATACCTTTATATGAGTCGGTAAAAGACATTAATAAGTTCTCCAATAATGTTATGGCTAAGCAGCTTTTTCTTACCATTTCTTTAGAGAAATCTGGCAAAGGCGGCAATACCGAGAACAGTGAAAAGATGGTTAGAGAATGGCTAAAAAAATATAACTTAGATATGCCTGAGCTTGTTATGGAGAATGGGTCTGGTTTATCTCGTATCGAACGCATCTCATCTAAACATTTAAATGACATCTTAGTTCTAGGCCTCAACTCGGACTCAAGAAGCTATTTCACTGAATCCTTACCTATTGCAGGTGTTGATGGCACGATGAGACATCGCCTTTTAGATAAGATCAGAAAGTACTTACCAAATAAAAAAGAAAATAGCCTGTTAAAAACAAATACTCAAGACTATCCAGATACATTACAAAAATATGGGGCTTACATCAAAACTGGGTCTTTAATGGATGTTAGAAGCATCTCTGGTTATGTTGTGAGTAGAACCGGCCAAGTGTATGTCGTCACTTCGTTTATTAACCACCCTAACGCCAATACTGGAAGAAATATTCATGACGCCCTACTAGCCTGGCTATTAGATGATGGTCCCAGCCATTAAATAACGCCAGAACCCACGGCGGCGCGAGATAGCCTATCGCGCACTGCGTCCCATAGAACCCCTGCTGGCAAATCTTGAAAAATAATAAGCTTGTAATTTAACTTATCTAAAGACCTCAAGGTTGCATATAAATTCCTAGCCATCTCTACTGGATTATTAGGCAATATATATTCAGTACATGCAGAAGCCGCCAGATTTTCAGGCAGCTTAATTTTAGTGGCATCATCAAAATGAACCCACGCCAATTCATCCGTTGGCTTCATGTGCTCATTAATTAGAGTTGTCTCATCACGATATAAAACCAATTTAGTTCTAGGGGCGTAATGAGCGCTCAAACTACCAGACACCCTAGGCGTACTAACCACAGATGTATTTTTTAAAGTTTCTGTTAAACGAGAACTGGCGGCGCCCAATACACCATCAATTTGCTCTTGAGATATAGCTCCTGGCCGTAATATGACAGGCCCAACAAGATCTAAGCGCGTGAGATCAACAATCGTAGATTCAATACCCACATGACAAGAGCCCCCATCTAAAACAAATAAATCAGGAAACTCGTCGCGCACATGCTCAGCAGTGGTAGGTGAAACATGACCAAATTTATTGGCGGAGGGAGCTGCTAAACCCCCATCAAATTTACTTAACAATTCCAGTGCCACTGGATGGTTAGGACATCTAATACCGACGGTCTCTTGCCCACCAGTTATTTCAGCTAAAACATGCTTAGCTTTAGGCAAAATCATCGTTAAAGGGCCAGGCCAAAAAGCGCTAGCAAGTAATAAGGCTTCACTAGGCACATCTCTAGCCCATAAAGACAATGCATGCTCCCAAGCAATATATTTTTCTTCTTGATTTAACTGAGTTGATCCTGGATCAGCAATATGCACAATTAAAGGATGACCTGTTGGCCTTCCTTTAGTAGAAAAAATTTTATTAATCGCTAATGGATTGGCTGCATCTGCCGCAAGACCATAAACAGTTTCCGTGGGAATTGCCACCAAATGGCCAGACTTCAATATCTGAACTGCTTGCGCAATCGCATCACTCATATCTAGAGCAACTATCGTTGGATATGCAAGATCTTAACGGCTTCCGCACAAGCTGCCGCCACCTCAGTTGGATTATTTCCAATAAAGTTTATATGGCCCATTTTTCTAGCTTGGCGTGGCTCCGCTTTGCCATACAAATGCAATTTAGCTGCCTGATTTCGTAAAACTAGATGCCATGGTGGCTCAGATTGAACTCCATCCGCCAGCCACTCATCGCCCAAAATATTTAACATGATGGTTGATTGAATAAGCTTTGTACTACCAAGAGGTAACCTAGCCATAGCTCTGACTTGCTGTTCAAACTGACTTGTTACACAAGCATTCTGCGTGTAATGTCCGGAATTGTGAGGCCTAGGTGCGATTTCATTGGCAACAATTTCACCATTTTTCAACACAAAAAATTCCACACACAAAACACCCACATAATCTAAACGACGAATAATCGCTTTAGCAGCCTCAATAATTTTTACTTCTTGATCTGCCTTAAGTGAAGGAGCAGGCACCGTTGTGGTGTGCAAAATACCATTTTTATGAATATTCTCAGCAACCGGATAAGCCAATACTTCATCATCATGACCACGCACAACAAGTGCTGAAACTTCAAAATCCAATTCCATGCGTTTTTCTAGAACACAAGGAACTTGGCCAAATTCTTGCCAAGCTGCCATTAACTGCTCTTGATTTGAAACAGTTATCTGCCCTTTACCGTCATACCCCATGCGCGCAATTTTTAGAATACCTGGATATAAGTCATTTGCTACTCGCTCAATATCTAGGGCGTGCTCAATAACAACATGCGGAGCAGGTCCAATACCAGCCTCCGCTTTCCAAGTGGCTAAAAATTTCTTCTCAGCCACACGATTTTGAGCAATCGAAACACCACTACTCTTAGGAGCAACATAAACGCCTAATGCCTCTAGCTGATCTAAGGCCTGAGCAGGTACATTTTCAAACTCTGTACTAACTGAGCTACAACAAGCTGCCATTTCCTTTAAAGCTTGCTGATCAACATAATCAGCTTGAATATGTTTTTCAGCAACAGCTCCCGCTGGACTACGGGGGTCAGGGTCTAGAACGCAAACTTTGTAACCCATTGCCTGAGCTGCATGGGTAAACATTCTGCCAAGCTGGCCACCTCCCAAGATTCCTAAATAGGCTCCTGGTAATACTGGATCTAAACGGTCTGCCATAAATTAACTATGTCCTGGCAAATTCATCGCACGAGCTTTTTCTGTTTGAGCAGAGCGGAAGGCTTCTAATTTCTTTGCCAAAGCAGAGTCATTAACTGCCAAATTAGCAATAACATGCAATGCTGCATTAGCAGCGCCTGCTTCACCAATTGCAAAAGTAGCAACAGGAACACCTTTAGGCATTTGAACAATAGAGTACAAAGAGTCTTCACCTCTCAAATACTTAGAAGCTACAGGAACACCAAAAATAGGCACAATGGTCTTTGAAGCCAACATACCAGGTAAATGAGCGGCACCACCTGCGCCAGCAACTATGGCTTTAAGACCTCTGGATACAGCCTGCTCTGCGTAGTCAAACATATCATCAGGCATGCGGTGAGCAGAAACAACCTTAGCTTCATAGATAACTCCAAACTCTTGGAAAATCTGCGCAGCTTGCTGCATGGTTTCCCAATCCGAATTTGAACCCATCACAATGCCAACTACTGGTTTTTGGCTCATCATTTTTCCCTTTTAACTAACGCAATACTCAATTAATTTGATAACTATCAAGCCGTTAAAGTTTCTAAAGCTTCACGGTATTTTGCTGCCGTCTTCTCAATGACATCACTAGGCAACTTAGGCGCTGGAGGAGATTTATCCCAAGGCTTACCATCTACCACGGCTAACTCCAACCAATCACGCACAAACTGTTTATCAAATGAAGGTGGATTAGAACCTACTTGATAAGAACTAGCTGGCCAAAATCTTGAAGAATCTGCAGTTAGAACCTCATCCATCAAGACCAAGTTACCAGCCTCATCCAAACCAAACTCAAATTTAGTATCCGCAATGATGATGCCTTTAGTAGCAGCAAACTCAGAAGCTTCTTGATACAGACGAATACTCACATCACGTATTTTCTTAGCTAACTCAACACCAATTTTCTTTTCAACTTCGGCATAAGAAATATTTTCATCATGCTCACCCACTTCAGCTTTAGCAGCCGGCGTGAAAATAGGTTCTGGTAATTTTTGTGCATTTTGCATACCAGCAGGCAATTGAATACCGCAAATAGCGCCAGTTGCCAGATAGTCTTTCCAACCACTCCCTGAAAGATAACCACGCACCACTGCCTCAACCAAAATAGGCTTTAATCGCTTAGTAACAATAGCTCGACCTTTTACTTGAGATGCTTCATCTGCAGCAACTACTGACTCAGGATCAATGCCAGTTAAATGGTTAGGAATCACATGAGATAACTTATCAAACCAAAAATTAGCCATTTGATTCAACACAATCCCTTTACCAGGAATAGGCTCACCCATCACCACATCAAACGCCGATAAACGGTCTGTTGTAATCATTAGCAACTGGTCATCACCAATTGCATAAATATCGCGAACCTTACCTTTAGAAATTAAAGGTAAAGACTTAATTGAAGATTCGTAAAGCGCTTGCATGAATACCTTATTTAACTAATTGAGCGAGCTGACCATTTTTATACTGATCAGCCATTTTTTCTAATGGCATTGCTTTGATCTTTGATGCCTGACCTTCACAACCAAAAGCAAGGTATCTAGCCTTACATAAATTCTTTGCAGCCTCACGTGCAGGCTTTAAATAATCACGAGGGTCAAATTTTCCAGGATTTTGGAACAAGTACTGACGAATAGCTGCAGTCATAGCCAAACGGATATCTGTATCGATATTGATCTTTCTAACACCATGCTTAATACCTTGTTGAATCTCTTCAACAGGTACACCATAAGTCTCTTTCATCTCACCGCCGAACTCGCGAATAATCGCTAACAATTCTTGAGGCACACTTGAAGAGCCATGCATAACCAAGTGAGTATTAGGAATGCGCGCATTAATTTCTTTAATGCGGTCAATAGCTAACGTATCTCCTGTTGGTTTTTTCGTGAACTTATAAGCACCGTGACTTGTACCAATCGCAATAGCCAAAGCATCACATTGAGTTTTCTTCACAAAATCAGCAGCTTGCTCAACGTCTGTTAATAATTGCTCGCGAGTCATTGCACCTTCAGCGCCATGACCATCTTCTTTATCACCCATCATGGTTTCTAAAGAACCTAAAACACCTAACTCTGCTTCAACCGTCACGCCAATTGAATGTGCGAATTTCACAACTTCTTGAGATACCGCCACGTTGTAATCGTAAGAGGCAACCGTTTTACCATCGTCCATTAATGAACCGTCCATCATCACCGATGTAAATCCTGAACGAATAGCTGCCATACAAACAGCAGGGCTTTGTCCATGATCTTGATGCATGACAACTGGAATATGTGGATAAGCTTCTACAGCAGCATCAATTAAATGACGTAAAAATGCTTCACCTGCATATTTACGAGCACCTGCCGAAGCCTGCATAATCACTGGCGCATTCACCTCATCAGCAGCGGCCATAATGGCCTGAACTTGCTCGAGGTTATTAACGTTAAATGCTGGCAAGCCATAAGCATTTTCAGCAGCATGATCTAGTAATTGGCGCAATGAAACGAGTGCCATAGTTATCTTCCTTAATTAAAAAATTTATTTCACATTAACAATTTTTAACGTGTTAGTGCCGCCAACAGTACCCATCGGTTCACCAACAGTTAAAACAATCGAATCACCTGACTGCACAACACCTAAAGCCTTCACACAAGACTCCGCTTGACTCAAAGCCGTATCACGATCATCACTTGTTTCTAGCTGTTGCGGATAAACATTGCGATACAACGCCATAGCTCTTTGACTTCCTACTTTTGTAGTTAATGCAAAAATAGGTACTTGAATCTTATGGCGGCTCATCCATAAAGCAGTAGAGCCGGAATCCGTTAAAGCAACAATAGCTTTCACCCCTAAGTGGTAAGCGGTAAAGAGCGCGCCAAAAGCAATTGACTGATCGATACGTGTAAATTTTTGATCAAAGAAATCAGCATCTAAATGATGCACTTCTGTTTTCTCTGCCTCAAGGCAAATAGCCGACATTTGCAATACTGTTTCTACAGGATATTGACCCGATGCAGTCTCTGCAGACAACATCACCGCATCAGTGCCATCCAATACTGCATTAGCTACATCACTCACCTCAGCGCGAGTCGGAACCGGATTGACAATCATCGACTCCATCATTTGCGTTGCCGTAATCACAACCTTATTAGCTTCACGAGCTAATTTAATCATTTTCTTTTGTAGTGCTGGCACGGTTGCATTACCCACCTCAACAGCCAAATCACCACGAGCAACCATGATGCCATCGCTAACTTCCAAAATACCTTCTAGCACACCTGGCAATACTGCTTCAGCACGCTCGATCTTGGCAATTAAACGCGCTTTATGGCCAAATTTCTCGCTGGCTTGATGAGCAAGCTCACGAGCAATTTTCATATCTTCAGCATTTTTGGGGAAACTGATTGCGATGTAGTCTGCGCCCAAGCCAACTGCAGTCAAAAGATCTTCTTTATCTTTATCCGTTAAGGCCGGCGCAGTTAACCCGCCACCTGCACGATTAATACCTTTGTTATTAGATAACTCCCCACCTAATTCAACCGTTGTGTGAATACAGCTACCTTCTACTGCCTCAACACGAATCACTAACAAGCCATCGTTAAGCAATAGCTTGTCGCCCACTTTGACATCATTAGGTAAATTTTTATAATCCAAACCAACACAGGTTTGATTGCCCAACTGGCAATTAGCATCTAAAGTAAAACGCTCACCAGCCTTTAAAACAATTTTGCTATTTTCAAATTTGCCAACACGAATCTTAGGGCCTTGGAGGTCGGCCATAATGGCCACTTCACGACCAGCCGACTTAGAAACTTCGCGCACAAGTTTTGCGCGCGCCTGATGATCCGCAGCAGTGCCATGAGAGAAGTTCAAACGCACCACATCAACACCAGCGTCAATCAGCTGCTTTAAAACCTCAGCACTACTTGAAGCGGGTCCTAATGTGGCAACGATTTTGGTGGCACGCATTATTTTTCAGCTCTCTGACTCAAAATCTCAAAAGCTGGCAAGGTTTTACCTTCCAAGAACTCTAAGAAAGCACCGCCACCAGTAGAGATGTAATCAACTTGCTTCTCAATGCCATATTTAGCAATAGCAGCTAAGGTGTCACCACCACCCGCAATTGAAAATGCTGGAGAGTGCGCAATAGCAGCCGCCAACATTTTTGTGCCGCCGCCAAATTGATCAATTTCAAATACCCCAATCGGACCATTCCAAACAATTGTTCCAGCGTGAGCCACAATGCTTGCTAGCTCAGCAGATGTTTTAGGACCCACATCCAAAATCATGTCATCAGACTGAACATCCGCGGAAGCCACAC
>Ga0213919_1000589_pt1 | contig 15560 bp, 17 predicted proteins | sample McNCre317MG_FD_161056 | JGI IMG/M metagenome (GOLD analysis project Ga0213919, IMG submission 161056) | Freshwater microbial communities from McNutts Creek, Athens, Georgia, United States - 3-17 MG | ecosystem: Environmental > Aquatic > Freshwater > Creek | place: USA: Georgia | collected... | reverse complement strand
TTTGTATTGGGGAGCAATAGCAGACACAATAGATTCAGGATTGAACGCCACCACCACAGTCCCACCCGGGTATACAGCACCATCATATCCTTGAGCACGTAATTGATCGAAAGCCATGGTTTCAGCTTTAGTGTAGCTATCCGATTTAGACTGATATGCTTTTACTTCTTCTGGAGTAAACATTTTGGGATTCTTCAAGTTCAAATAAACCTGATGCACCCGACTGGCGGTGTTAATCTCATTAAAACGACGAGTGGCAGGATCATATTTCAAATCACGGCTATCGTTGTCCTTGGCATACATACTGGCACCCTCTGGATCAGTTGTAAACCAAGCCCCACGTTTATTAGGTTTGATGTTACCAAAATCCTTGTCTTTAGAAGTACCAGTAAAAAACAGCTTTAGCTTACCATAAGCATCCACCATTTTGGAGTTCTTAAAATCAGGAAACAAGTCCAAAATCATAGAAGGATCAACTGCACCACCCTGTTTATGTCCAAGAGCCCTTTTGCCCATTCTGCCGGGAGAAACAACTGCATTCCCCTTCATCACATTCTCACGAACCTTAGAAACACCATCTTCCAAATGCTGAAGATTTTTCATTTCTTTAGCAAGACGTGCAGGAGAAGCTTTCCCATTTTGCACTTGTTCAGACAGCTTAACAATGAGTTGTTCTTGCTTTGCAACACGTTCCTCAGCAGCTTTAACAAAAGGATGCTCATTGGCACGTTGCTCAAGAACAAGGTTATTTAACTGACGTTCTCCACCAATTTCAGGACCAACCTCAGTTGCATGTTTAGCTTCAGGAGAACCTTCAGCCAGTTTAGCCACAGCAGCATCCATTGGACTGCGAGTGGGGTCTTTGGCTACTGCTGTGTCAAAAGCTTCTTTACGACTGCCAATGTCAAACAAACCAGCTTGCTTCTCATTGACATGCTCAAGATACTTGTTATAAGCAGCTTCCATGTCTTCAGGAAGACGTAAGCCTGTACCCTTTTCTTCCGCAAGCTTTTGTAGAGTTGTTTCAAATTCAGCACGAGTTAGTGGACGCTCTCCGCCTTTACCGTCATCGACACGAATATCCGTGTAGTCTCGATGCATGTTAGTGTAAGGCTCAAAAACATCAGCCTGTTGTGCAGAGAGGTTGCGCTCATTTTGAACAGCGTGTTGCTGTTCAGCAAGGCGAGCTTTGGCAGCATCAACCGCCCCCATCTGTTCCGGTGGAATGGAAACACCATTTTTATCCACATAAATGACAGGAGGAGGACCGGAGGTTTCCTGATCAGGAACAGGAGTTTCCAAAGCTTTGAGAGCAGACTCAGGATTACCATTTTTCTTATTTGAAGGAGTCACAGTCCGAGGCGTGCCGTGAATTGCGGCCACACCAATTCCTGCCCCAACAAGACCAGACAAAAAAGCATCCTCAGCATGAGGTTCAAACGCTTCTTTGCCCTTTTTAGTTTGAGCAATTTGCTGAATAACAGCCTTAGTTCCAGCGTCTTGTGCAGCACCCAAACCAAAATTAGCTAGGGCAGTACCAATCCAATCAGCCCCACGCAAAGCAGGAACTGCAAGCATGGCGGTATTTCCCACAGCAGAAACACCACCAGCAGCCAAAGCGCGGTTAGCAGACTCCCCAGCATCAAGCATAGTTTTAGTGGAGGTAGTCGAAGCAAGACCACTTGTCACCACCTGTCCGGGAAAGGAAGCAGCCAATCCAACGGCTTTTTCAGCAAATCCCGGAGGCTTCGTTTGATCCGTCCAAGAGTTACGAATCTCTTCTCGATTCTTACGCCCCTCTTCCAGAGAGTCTACAAACTGTTGATTACCAGCCTGCATAGCAGAATGTCCTAGCAGGGTGCTAGCAGCTAAGTCAACTGCATTACCTGCTTGTGCCCATCCCCCAACTAAAGCATCCTTTAAATTAAAATCTTTAGTGGGAGGATGTCCCTTCATCAATCCCTTAGCAGCCATGATGTTGGCCTGTGTGGGCATGGTAGAGAACTCTAAAATAGTTCCATCTTCTAGTTCAACCTCATAGGCCATAGATATTCCTTATTGTGTCTTTTTGGGACGGATGATGACAGTAGAACCATCGGGGAGTCTTTGCGGACCAACCGCCATAGGAGGTGCAACTTGTGCTGCACTAGCAGCTCCCGCCGCAGGAGAGGCCCCTTCATAGGGATTTTGCTGACCTCCACCTGTCGGAGTAGTCTCGGTAGCACCCTTCTGCGGAACAGGTTGGGTTGCTTTTCCGCCTTTAGTAAGGATCAAAGCCTCTTCTCTAGCAGCTTCCCACAAATATCGTTGTTTTTCCATCTCATCTGTCGCTTGATGAGCAAGGTCACGGAATTTAGCAATCCTACCTTCAGGAGAAAGTTCTGCAATTCCCTTTTCTTTCTTAAGGCGTTCCTCAAGACGATGCTTTGCTTCCATTGCACGAATATTAGCTGCTTGAATAGTTGCCCCAGCAGCAATCCTTGCACCCTCAATGTGACTTGCTTTAGAGCTATCAGCCCTGTAAACCTCTCCAAGATAATGAGGATCACGGTTAGCAGCCGTTTGTCCCAGTTTAGTAGACATATCTGCTGCAAACTTATTTAGCTGTTTTGGGTCCATTGCACTCACCTGTCCCCACATTGGCTGTAGAGAGGGATGATCAGGGTTGATCCCTTTAGCTGCCAAGTCAGCACGAATTGCTGCCACAGTGGCTCCGGGCATAGTTGCACCATTGAGGAATTGATCCCTCATTTGATTGCCACGATTTATGCCTTGAGTAAACACTTCACCCTCATTCTTAGCATTGGTAGCTGCAATAGCGTTGGGCTGAGTTGCCCGTGTCAAAGCGTTACCTAACGTCAGTCCCTCAGTTTGAGCATTACTGTGTCCAGCAAGAGCTAACGTGTTCTGTGTCTGAGCCTGCTTGTATGCTTTCTCCAGAGGATGCATATCAGCTTCCTGTTGGTATTTTTGCTGTGCAGCACGGATTACTTCAGCAAGACGTTGTTGCTCAAGTTGAGCATTACCCTGTTCTTGAGCAAACTGCTGTCCCATCATTCCCGCTCCCGTAATGGGAGCAATACGCATAAGTTGACCTAAATCAGCCATTAATATCCCCCATTCCAAGTATCAGGATCGGACCAGTCAATCTCAGGCCCCATTTGCCCAATGTCCCCTCCATGCTCAATTCTACGCAGCAGGTCACGTGCCGCTGTATATTGTTCATCTGAAAGAGTCCCTGTGTTTCCTCTCCCGGTTGGATCAACAGAGATGCCAGAACCTGATCCCATGTTGAGAATAGAACTGAGGGTTTGTGCAAGGTTGTTGACTCCCCCACTCTGACCAAGAGCAGACATCAAGCCAGCAGGCGCAGCAGCTTTCTGATTGAGAGCATTGGCATATACATTAGCAAGACCCGTGGTCATTTGTGTATTCGCATCACCCTTAATCTTAGCAATGCGAGCTGCCAAGTCAACAGAACGTGGACCGTACTGACTGTTACGACCAGCAGCAGCATCCTTACGACTCATCTCATCCCACAACGCTTTAGCCTCAGGACTACCAGCAGAATACATGTTGTCCGTCATTGCTTGACGTTGTTTCAGATAATCCAGCATGTCGTTGGACGCCTTGTTTTGGTTGTACCAATCAAGACCACCACCAAACAAACTGGCCAAGCTATTGAGATTTAGTCCACCACCTCCAGAAGAATCTCCACCACCAAGACCCAGCACCTTAGCAATAGTTCCAGCACCACTAGCAAGTTGTCCTGCGGTGAGGCCAGTACCAGCAATGCCCCCAGCAGTCGAGCCAGTTAGCCCCCCTGTTGCTGCCGTAGTGGCACCTCCGGTAGCAGCTCCGGTAGAAGCGGCTGTTTGAGCTGCTGTCAATCCAGTGGCCCCCGTCGCAGCCTGTATAGCCGCAAGTTCAGCAGCAGTATATCCACTTGCTCCTCCAGTAGCAGCAGCAATCTCAGCAGCAGTCATTCCGTTGGCTTGCATCATTGCAATTTGTTCTGCAAGAGTTGATCCCACCGACCCGGTAGTTGCCCCAGCAAGACCGGGCTCCAAACCAGAGGCCATAGCAGACAAATCAGTGGCAGCTGCTCCACCACTACCAAACAAACCAGCTAAGCCTCCAGCAGCACCGACACCCGCACCAGTCAACAGCAACGGCATGATGTTCTCAATAAAGTCCATGGTTTTGTCACCAAGCCCGGAGAATTGACCACCTCCTGTTTTGTTCAGGGCCATGTCTAGGGTGTCGTAGTTGGCTCCATTATATTGAGCCGCTCCCAGTTTACTCTGACCATTAGCATATTTGTAGTAGCCGGTAATGGGACCATCTATCCAATTGTCCTGTCCCTCTCCCCTCGTTGCAGGGCCACGCAAAGGGGAGTACAGAGTGTTTGACGACGGGTCAAGATAGGAACCAGAGCCGTTACTCCAATCGTAGTTCTTAAGGGTGTCGATAAGAGGATTGGGTTTAGCAGCAGACGTAGCATCCTTAACAGCATTCCAGTCAACACTGGACCCACCACCATTGGTATTTCCACCCACAGAGGACGTACCAAAGTTGACATTACCAACAGTGTCGTTACCAAATGTTGCCTGAGCAAGGGTTCCAAATCCGCCACCAGTTGGTCCCATCTGACCAAGCGTACCAGTTTGACGAGCCTGCATAGCAGGACCATAAACCATGTTAGTAGCTTTGGACATGTCAAAGCCATTACCCGGATCATACTCCACACCGGGAGCAGAGTACATCTTGTATGGATCAGCAGCTGCGGCAGCAGGCGTGGATTTCCATGGAGAAGTAGCATCGCCAGAATAGACATTCCCATTAAACAGGGATTTCAGTTCCTTGTCATTGTTAGCTAGCCACGTTGCATTATCGTAGGGCATTGTAGTTCCTTATGTAAACGCTGCGGACTTCTTGACCGTTCCAGCAATGTTAGTCCAAATTCTTACCTCGGACAGGGAGGTGTTGTTAAACACAATCCATTGATTTTCTGGTACATCGTCTGCCGTGGGATTGGATGTGCCTGAGTAGACATGCATCCTGTTTCCCACTTCTCGAAACCAGTCATTCACAGAAGGACGTTTTTGTTCTAGTTCATTAATCAAAGGAGCGTTGTTAGGAACTCGACGTGCCATTATTGCTGTCCTTTGTTAATATCAATTTCTAGTCCACGGAATCGCATAAACCTAGCACCTTTGTACACACCTTTAATTGCTCTGCGTCGGAACATACCAAGCTGAGTGATAAATGGGTAGTAGGTGTTAATTCCTGATGCTGTAGTTGAGGCGTCTAGCGTCCGTACAGTTGACCATGATTTATAATCATCGTCCGACCAGTAAATATAGATATTACCCGCAGCACCTTGAAGGTCGCTTTCTCCACTCTCCATCTCAATTCCAAGCCTGTTCATACTCTTGACATTCAGTGTGTCAAAGTCTAAATTGGCTGTACGGAATTCTTGATAGATGGGGTAGACAAACTCACCAATGGTGTCATATCCATAAGCAGCTCCAGTACCTTCACGCAGCACACCGAAGTAGCTAGATGCCGTTCCCAGATTACCAACCACAAACGTACCAAAACTAGCAGTAGTGGCTGAGTGACTAAAAGCTACAGGAAAGCTAGCAGTGCCGTCGATATTCAGTCTAAACTCTGTCCACATATCTGTAGAGAAGGAGTAGACCAACGTAGGACTCACTGTTGGAGAAGCTAGGTCTGTAGTGTCCTGTGCAGAAAAACACAAACCGTAAAAGATCTCACTTCGTTGTCGAAAGTAGTAGGCTCGAATTCCTGCTACAGAAATGTTACCCAGAGACAGTCGTGCATTGAGCATGGGTACAATGAAACCACTGTCCATGTCTTTGTACTTCTGATTCTCAATCGTCATCAACGTAGCACTACCGTCGTTGTTATTAGCAACCATAGTGAGTGTGTTCTTGTTGACAGCAATAGAATTGGGAATCAGAGTACCGAAAGGCAAGCTAGCACCATCCAGCCTAGCAAGAGGACTAGCAGTAGCCACAGCAGCGTCGTAGAAGTATTCGCAGCTTTGTGTACCAATAGCCAGCAGGTAGTTGTTCACCTTAGCCAAAGCCTGAATATCTTCAGGGTACATTTCAGCACTAATGAAGCTGCCAGCAGTCCATGCTGTGGGATCATTCAGATCACAGTTGTAGATGTCACCAGTGTTTGCTTTAGCAAGGAACAGGTAGCCATCTAGGAAAATAGGAAAGGGAACGTGTGGAGTGGGGAAGTCCCCATCTGTAATCTCCGTTCCTGCTGCATTGGTAGTGAACACAAACCCCTGTACCCCATCCACCATAATAAGGCTCTTGACATTGGAATCGTTCAAGAACTCAGTGAACCTGACAGGAGTGTCAGCATTAGTCGTTAGCGTGTTGACTACAGCAAAGGTAATACCATCAGTAGAAGTATAGACATCTTGATCTACCACACAGAAGTAGTAAACCGTGCCCACACTCTTTTCCCACACATACACTCCACGCACATTACCAGCAAAGGTAGAACCTTGTGTAGCCGTGTCAATGTACATACGAGTAATTGCAGTCAGTTCTTTTCCCTCTTTGATTGGGATGAGGTTGACCAGTCCAGCGTCTTGTTGGATGTATTCATCATTAGAATTGGACAGAGAATTAGCACGAAGCATAATGTCTGTCGCAATAGCCACTCGATGAGTATTGTAAGTTTCTTTAAGTGGCGCTGGCGTATAGGCCATACTATCTCCTCAAATCAGGCTGGAAGAATAAACTGCCTTCCTCGCTACCATAGCTTAGTGCTTCCTGTTTCCAATACTTAGCCTCTGCTGCCAGCTTGTCACGATCCACCGGAGGAATACCATACTCAGGAGAGAGGGTCCATGCAAGATTAAAGATGAGAGCTTGCATCCAGTAGGCAGGAAAGTCAAACGCATCACTGGCACTGTCCATATCCTGATAAGGACGTTGGTAATGAATGGTGATGGTTGTCGTGCTGGTAGAGGGACTAGGCCACAGCGTAATAGTTCCCGTATCCACCAAAGGCTGGTAATACAGGTTAACAGGATTTCCCTCATACGAAGGACTTTGCGGCAGCATGTTAAAGTCGTATCTATTGTACACATTCATGGGAATGTTGTTACCATTCTCAAGAGTGTAAAATGCTTGGAACACCTTCAACGGAGCAACCGTATTCAGGGTTTGTCCAATACCAATGGTATAGGAGTTGGTTCCTGCTGTCGTCGTGAAATCATAATGAGTGACTGCCCACAGAGGCATCCCGTCTGCTTGGAAAGCCTTCACCAAGGCGTTTAAAGCCTCTGTAGCGTCGCTCAATTGATTGGTTGAGGGGGTACCCCCAGAAGGCAGCACAGCTAGCTTCCGGAGAGCACCCGTAATTACTTGGTCCCTATTGAGGGTCCAGTTGTAGGAACCACTAGTCGGCATAGCTCGCCTCTCCTGTTTTACCTAACCATCGTTGAACTGTCTTAGTTTCATAGATGCGAATGCAGCTCCAGATAATGGAGACTAAAGCAGCAATAGGAGGAAGGATAGCAGCCAGTGTTCCCACTACAGTTGTTATAGACAGCACATCGAGCCCCGCTTTCACATTTTCATTCCATTCAGAAAAGGTCATCACACAACTCCAAAATACATAACGGGCACTCCGTTTCCAGCCTCATTAGACAAACTCACACCAGTGACATCTGGGAAGTTTGTTGCGTAGGCGTGGGCATAAGACAGAGCAATGACAGTGTTATTGTTGATGATGGAACTTCTGCCCATTTTGACAGTGCTGTTAAATCCAGCATTAGAAATGGTCACACAAGTTGGGAGAGTCCCAGTAAACTTACAGCCAATCCAATAGGTTCCCGGATACAGCGTACCAGTGGCGCTGACAGTGACCGTGGTGTTATTAGAAGTGGTTGCAGAACCAGTGTTGCTGTATACCAAGGGATTTCCCACAGGAGCACCCGCTTTGTTGGCATAGATAGCCATCTTAACAGCACTACCTGCTCCGCCTGTAACCACACGAAGAGCAAGGGTGTTAATCTTGACTGCCTCTTCCACAACAAAAGGTACAAAATAAATGGTGTCTACGGCACTAACAGCAGTGGAAGATAAACTGTTCCCATCCCAGCATGAGTAGTAGTTACCACTCTTGTACCCAAACACACTAGACACTTTCACCCTACGCAGACCAGTAGAAGCATCCACAATGAATGTGTCAATGTTGGTGTAGTCGTTCTTCAAACCAACTAGGTTGTAATTGGCATCAGTCGTGAGAGTAATGGCAACAGACGTGGTAGCAGCCGTCTTACGGACAGGAACAATACCATCCACAGAGCAATAGGTAGCTTGGAGAAGTTTGACAGCAGACATCCCATCAGCAACCTCAGACACCTTGTTGTTTTCCAGAATGTGGAAATCATACGTACGGTTCTCAGGATCACCTGTGGCAGGACCAATGACCCAGCCCATATCTCCGTTACAGCTCATCATGCCATTGCGGACATATCCACGCTGAACACCGAGCACCTTTGCAATAGCATATCCAGATTCACGAGGCTGTTCAAAGTAATAACCATCCAGCACAAAGCCGTTAACAGCCCCACCCTTGATTTGCATCACCGTCCTGTACGGACTACGAATCGTGATATTACGTAAGGTGACATTACGCACCTCATATGTATTAGCACCGGGAGTGTTAGCTTGGACAAGGATAGCTTGTGCATTGTCACTAGCAGCACAATTGGCATCCACGTCTTGAATTAACACAGTGTCAATGATACCCGAGCTGTCTTCGTTAATAACGTTAATAGCCTTCTGTGCATACCCACGAATACCCACAAAGCTGACACCCTTGATCGAAGCAGTCATTCCTCCAGTGGAGTCCTGATCAGTCAAACCAACGGTAATGAGTTTACCTTTGGTACTACCACCAGAACAGTTGGAATACATCACACTCGTTGCATCTTCGCCACCTGAAGCAGCGGGCACCACTTGGAATGTATCATCTCCAGACAACACATGGCAATTGCTGCACTTAAAATTGTTTCCACCAAGATAGCGAATACCCCCAGTACCAGTAGCATCCCTAGGATCAGTAACCTTGGCACCAAACAAGACCCCATCATCCCCCAACCAACTGACAGCACGACCCGTACCATAGGTAGTCACAATGGGGAAGTAAATCTCCCACCGATCACCGTGAGCACAAAACACATTACCAGTGTACGTAGTATAATCCGGTGACACTACCTTGATGCCCCACAGCCAAACATCATCAGATGTTTCCACCGCAGTACCGGCACCAATGAATCCACTCTGTCCAGTAGACGTAAAGTGACGCAGGAAGTAGCATCCGGGTTCCATACTCATACGAGTATTGCTAACACATTTGATACGTTCCGTAGACATCACAATAGCGCTATTCACGTGGAGACGAACCCCAGCAGCAGCACATTGAACAATTGCAGCATTGATGAGGGTGCCCATGTTAGTAGCTCCCGTGTCATCCATCCCCACGATGTCGCTGGTGTAAAGAGTGTCTCCTCCCTTTGCTGCCACTTGTGCAAGAGCAGCTTCCACCGTAGCAGTGTTAAAATGGTTGGCAGTATCTAAGATACCATCAGGAACATTGTTAAGCTGCTGAGGAGAAATCTTGAGAGTGTCGTCTGCTGACGCATCTACAATTGGAATCCAATCAGCAGCGCCTTGCATGGCTGAGCCAGTGGCTGTACTTAGTTCAGAAATTTTAGGCATTTAACTCTCACTAAAAAGGAAACTACCGTCTTCCAGTAGTAGATATTGTCCGTTTTCATCTGTGATGAAAGAGGGCAAAGAAATAAACACATCTGGAGGTTCTGGGCGAGTCCAAGGAGGAGCAATAACTTCCTTGTTAATTCTGATGAGGTCTTGGGGATGACGTGTCTCATAGTCATCCTTGCAAACCATCATACCATCCCACCTACGCCTGAGTTCTCCAGATTTATGCTTCAGCCCACAAACATCACAGACAACGTTCCATTGTCCAAGAACTAGGCGATTACGCATTGGTTCTCCTTATGTTAAGGTACTAAGCCATTTTAGCTGACTATCGTTAGCCGCAACAGTGTAGTATTGGATGGTGCGGACGTGGCCGTTGATGTAGTTTGCTGCCGCAGTCCCGGTGATACGCTGCCAGCCGACGGTCAATTGCGTGTTGTCTGGCACGGCGGCAATCGTAGATTCAGAGGCAACAGCTGCGCCATTCACTGACCCGTTGCGCAGTGCCTGAGTCAAGACGCCCGCCACTTTGAACGCCGTGTTCGCTGTGATAGCAGAACTGAGGTTCACCCCTACACTCACGCTGGCATCCCTTGACCGGGCTGTCGGAATGCCGGTAGTCCCCAGATGGAAGCAGTGCCCGCGCTGAGAAGCAGAGTCAACCGACACCAGCCCCAGGTTGCCACCGCTTACCACGATGGATGTATCCGCCCCCACTACAAACGTCCCTTGATGCTGCCGATACCACGACAAGTCCGTCATTGTCACGCTGTCTGCAGTGCGGGTGACTGTGGCGGATGTGGTTGGGATGTAGCTGGTGGCGAATGCTCCGGCTTCGAGTTGGGCGCCCCAGATGTAGATACCGCTGGTGCCGTCGCCGGTGATCGCCGTGTTCGTTGCAACGGATGAGGCGCGGACGTTGAGCGTCGCCGATATAGTGACATCAGCCGTGGCCGTCAAGGTGCAGCGATACCAGCCGTTTCCAACGGCAGTAATTGTCGATGTCCCGGTGCCCGAGATAATGTTGGTGGTTCCGTTTGCGAGGTCATAGTTTGCGTGCTGATTTGTACCAGCGCCAAAAGCAGTGCTTGGCAAAATCAGGCGCCCATATTGATAGCCGCTCGCTTTCATGTAGCAACTCAGCGTATAAGTCGTGCCGCTGGTCCAGCCAGCATATGTTTGAGTTGCTTGGTGAGTTGCTGTACTCGTGCCGTCAGGAATTAACAGATCGGCGCTTGCCGTGCCATCTGGCCCGGTTGTCGCATTGGCTGTGACAGTTGCGGCGTTTTTGCTCCAGCTCGCATTATCAAACTCAGCGCTACGCAGCAGCAAGTTTGTGCGCTGCTCCTCAATCAACAAGCCCTTGCAAGCCCGCGTTACCGGGTCATAGTCGAACCGGGGGCATGTGGCAGCAGCTATATTACCACTAGAATTTACCGCAGTGCCGTTGGCTCCTCCACTGCACGTGAGTCTAGAATCAATGCTCCCTAAAGTAAAATCTAAATTCAATGAGTTTTGTAGTTGCCTCGATTGTCGAAGTCCTAGAGCATTAAATCCTAGATTCATTTTAGTACAGAGCAATAATGTTAGAAGCCGTAGTGGAGGTACTTAACACCATGTCCACTTGAACGGGAAAAATACCTGCTGCTACACCAGTAAATACTAGAGTCTGACCATCAGCAGTACGTAAATTAATATTTCCACTGGTACCTACATACAGAGCACGAGTAGTGGGAATAACGGTAGAATCACTTGCAGTGACAGCAACAGCTCCGTGTGCTGAAACTGTAGCATTTGCGTCTCGAAAAGCGCCCATAAAAATCTCCAAAAAAAAAGAGGACATACATGGAATATTCTAGTATGTCCCCTCTTTGGGTGTGGTTAGCGAATGTACGCGATGAGGTAGTTCCAAGGACCACCCGTAGTGGAGGCAGTGCCCGTCTCTGCATAGACAGCAGAAATGGTGATGTCTCCAACCAGCGGTTGCGGAGTCAGGTTAGGCAGGCTAGACATAGTAACAAAACCAGTCGTAGCACCACTACCCTTAACGTCATCTGCCTTGCTCGAAACCGTACCGCTGTTATTAGCAGCAGTCAGAGTAACCGTAGCAGTCGTAGCGGCATCCGATGCCGTACTACCATGACGCACAACATACACAATAGAAGCATCAGCCGGGAGAATTGCCTTTACCGAGGATGCCGTATCAGTACGAGACACCTGAATGTGCTTTACCTGAACATCCCTGCCCGGAGGAGAGATGGGGGTAATGAACAGAGGTGAATTAGTAAGAAAACCCATAGTTGTTCCTTTTAAAAGCCCCCTTGCGGGGGCGGTTAACTATTAGGCGCCAGCAGAGCCGTAAATAGCGCGGGGGTCAGTCCAGCCAAACGAGTAACGAGCAGTGGCCTTGAACTTGGCGTTCTCGGTGTCCCAATCGTTATCCATATCGAAGCTATCGGCACGACGCTCGAAATACTTCAGACCATTCTTCACATTCGTGCGAACAAACCATGCATCCGTATCCGTCAGATAGTGGTTGACCACCACTTCAGGAATCATGCCCAAATCCTTCAGAGCATTCAGATCATTGTTGTCCGTGCCAACACGACCTTCCGTACCCAGAATACGCTTCACTTCAAAGATCGATTGACGCGGAATAACCAGCTTCGTCGGACGCACAGCAATGAGCAGACCCCGATCATTCGTGAAACCGGCAATGTCAATACAGGCTTGTTCCAGAGATGCTTCAGAGATGTCAGCAGCCGTTGCAATGACGTTGGACCACGTACCACCAGCCACGTTCGGGTGATCACTCACAATCATGGCCTTACCATCACCGCCCGTGTAGGAGGTATTGAAAGCGCGGTTGTAAACGTTAGCCGCAACGATTTCCTTCGTCTGACGCATAGAGAACGCAAGACCTTGAGCCTTACGCTGACCAACCACGTCATATTGATCATCTTCCATGATTTCACGGGTGATGATGAAACCGAGGGCATACACCACATGGTTGTAACGGGTGATGAAAGCTTGACGCTCGCTGTCATACGAGATGGCAGAGCCTTCCGGCTTCACCACAGCAAGACCAAACGAACTCACACCAACATCTTCTTCAAACTGACGCGAAGAAGTATTCTTCTCGAACAGCTTGTCCCACTCAACCGGATACTCAGCATACTCCTTGCCATACCAAGCGTTTACGCCGGGCCAGAGTGCTTTTGCGAAACTACCACTATTGATAACAGACATGTTTTCCTCCTAAAATCAGACGCCAGCAATGCCAGCCGAGCCAAACGCAGAGGTGTTGACACGAACCAGAATCTCAGCCGGACGAGACGTAGAAGTAACATCGTTATCTACACCAGCCGTAACACCCACAATTTGCAGCGGCAGGGTAGCCGTCGTTGCAACCGTGGAACTATCCACCGACATACCAGAAGCATACGGAGTCGTGCTAGAAGCAGAACCCAGATTGATAGCAACGTTGAGGCCAACCGAAGCAGCCGCAACCACACCACCAACCGCATCCTGACTACCAGCAAAAATCGTGTCATTCGCGTCAGCGACAAGAGCAACACGACGGGTAGATGCAGCACGATAGTTACCAGCATTCAGGTTGGTATAGTCGGGTTCAAAGCCAACAATACAACCAACAATGGGGACAGCAGTGCCGCTACCGATACGCTCAACAGCCGGATAAACACCGCCATTGGGATCAACGAGAGCAGCATCGTCACCAAGCTGCACAAAATCACCGACGTTCGTCACAGCCGTGTCAGACGCCGAAATCATATAACGATTGACTTGGCCATTCCAAGCACTACCGTTAAAGTGTTTTACGGGGCGAAACCCCGCGAGAACAGATGCCATTTATTTTCTCCATTAAGAGTTAACCAATGGCACACATGTTTAATCAGTCACGAGAAATCTCGAACTTGCCATATGTACCATCAAGAGCTTTTTCACGCATGGCTTCTTCCGACTGGTTCACAATTGCTTGTTTAGCAGCTTGATCTTCTTCCCACCATTCTTTCCTGATACGGAGCAAATGGGCTTTCATTCCCTGACCAACCGATGCAACAGCATTGGTTCCCGGGGAAGTTGAAGAGTTCATACGTTTATCACCAATACGCACCTTGTCCGCAGGCACGGCTTCCCAACCATTGTCGAGAAACTCCTGCACTCGATCTCCCGAGTCATTCACGAATCTATATTCAAAGTTGGGGTCTTTGCCCGCAACAGTGAGAACGTTTCGTTGCCCCACCGGGGTACGACGAACACGGCGCTCTGGCGCTTTAGAAATAGCCTCTTTGGTCATTTAGATTCCTTTAATTGCTTTAAGATCGGAAATATATTTATCCTCGGTCATGCCGGGAACCGTTTTAATAAAGCGATGCATCACTCGACGCTCATCGTCGGACAAAGTAAACGAGTCTTTCGACTTGCCTCCCCGCGCTGTACTTCCTTCCACTGCACTTGCCCGTTCCCTATTGGGATTGGTAAATTTGTGGGAAAATTCCTTTTTAACTTCTTCACTCACACGATTGAGAACTTCGCTAGGACTAAGGCCCTGAGCAGCAAATTCATTTCCAATTCGGTCAGCATAGACACGCATTGCTTTGTTTGAGTCATACCATGAGTTGCGTTCCTTCCACGTAACAAACCGGGGATCGAGATCAGCCGGAGCATCTGGAACAGCAACTACAGGTGGAGTTTCTTTTTGTGCATCACGGACAAGAGCAATCTTCTCATCCAAATCAATCACAGCATCTGCATCACCTTCATTGAGGGCAGTGCGCTTTTGATTCTTGAGTTCTTCGAGAGCACGTTTGTACTCCACTTCCCGAACCCGTTCGTGATGTTTAGCAAGATCAGCAATAGACTTGCGAAACTCTTTAATCGTTTTATTCTGGTCATCAATCTTCTTGAAGAGTTCACCACGATCTAGAAACTCTTTAGCAGGACGCCATTGGTCAGGATCACCTTCCCATTGTTCCTTAGGAACCCAGCCCTGCTCTTGTGCCTTCTGTTCAACCGGAGAAAGTTCTGCCGGTGTACCTTCTTGGATTTCATCAGCCATCTTGGCTCCTTAATCTTTAAGCAAACATACCACGTCCTCGTCATTGAGCAAAACATATCGCTCTTTAGAGGACGGATCAATCACAACCTTACCAGCATACTTTGCAAAGACAACAGTGTCCCCAATAGAGAGCACCGTGGTGTCAGCACCAAAGTCTTTGAAAGCCGTGGGTCCAATGGACACTACACGGCCAGTGTCAATAGCAGCCTGTTCTCGGGACTTGTCCACGAGGTCCACCAATGCAATACCTGCGGCTTTAGCCTTGCGGTACACCTCATCAGTTTCTTCCAGTTTATCTTGTTGTACAACAATTCGATGTAGAATAGGAACAATCATTAGTCTTCCCCCCACTCAATGGACAGAAGATCACGATAGGCTTGGATGGCTCCTGCATTCCTTGCATCAACTTCAGGAGCTAGTCCTGCATTGTTGACAAGAGAATCAAGAAGCTCTTGAATCCTGCCTTCCAGACGACTGAACACTTCTTGTGTTACAGCATGTCGTTTCCAATCTACGAAGTCACTTTTAGTCAAGTCTTATCCTTTCGATTGTGGCTTTGCTTTTGCCTGCTGCCTAGCGGCAGCGATCTTCACAGCATTTTGCTGCTCAGTGTGAACCAGCTTCTGACGATGTGCAACTTCTTTTTGCATCAGGTCTTGATTCATTTTATTCTGCGTTTCCGCAGAAAAGATTCG
>Ga0213919_1000587_pt1 | contig 15578 bp, 10 predicted proteins | sample McNCre317MG_FD_161056 | JGI IMG/M metagenome (GOLD analysis project Ga0213919, IMG submission 161056) | Freshwater microbial communities from McNutts Creek, Athens, Georgia, United States - 3-17 MG | ecosystem: Environmental > Aquatic > Freshwater > Creek | place: USA: Georgia | collected... | reverse complement strand
GCCAGCGTCACGCAAAGGATCAGCAGCGGACGGCTGGCAACAGCGGGTAGACGAAAAATCATTGAATACGAAATTTTCAATCAGCAATAAGAATATTTTTGCTAAAATCGACAAAAATCCCACGCGCCGATACCGCCATGAACGCCGCCACGACACCCTCCCCGCTCACCCACGCCGAATTGAATGAAGCCCTTGCCGCAGTCCGCATTCCGGCCTGCCCGGCCATCGTCACCGAAGTCATGCGCGAAGCCCAGCGGGACGAGCCATCGATCAAGGTGCTGACCCGCATCCTGGCCTCCGACGTGGGCATGTCGGCGATGGCGGTCAAGCTCGCCAACTCGCCGATGTTCGGCAGCGGTGCGAAGGTGAAGAGCGTGCAGCAGGCGGTGAGCCGGCTGGGCATCCGCAACATCCTCAGTGTGGTGATTGCGGTCGCCCTGCGCAATTCGGCCAGCGACCTGCCGGCGGAACTGATGGACAGCTTCTGGTCGCGGGCCTCGACCCTGGCCCTGGCGGCCGGCGTGCTGGCCCGCAAGCACGTGGGCATCCCGCCCGAAAGCGCCTATACCTACGCGCTGTTCCACGACGCCGCGGTGCCGGTGCTGATGAGCAACTTCCCGGACTACGCGGCGCTCTATGCTTCCGCCACGGATCGCGGTGCCCCGCTGATTAGTCTCGAACAGGAACGTTTCCGCTGCGACCATGCGGTGGCGGGCTGGCTGCTGGCCCGCAGCTGGGGCCTGCCGGCCAAGATCGCCGCGGCGATCCGCTACCACCACGATCCGGAGCTCTACATCCTGCCGGAAAGCGAGTTGCCGTCCGACGCGCTGGCGCTGATCGCCGTGACCCTCGTCGCCGAACACATCCTCGCCGAATTCACCGAGGATGCCCACTCGGTGGGCGGCCGGCCGTTTGAAGACGCCAAGACCTTTCTCGGCACCTCGGACGCCGACCTGGACGAATTCCGCGAACTCATCGCCAGCGCCCTGCACTGAGCGCCCCCACGCAGCTCCTTCACTGCCCCCGAGGGGGCACGAGCTACTCGGCGGCGGCCTTCTTGCGGGTCGCCGGTTTTTTGGCCGCCGGCGCCTTGGGCTCCTTCTTTTCGAACTCGAAGCCGACCTTGCCGTCGTCCCCGCGGACCAGGAAGGCCGAGAACTTGCGCTTGGTGCGGCTGGACACGAAACCCTTGAGCAGTTCGGTGCGCCCCGTTTCGAGGAGCTTGTGCATCTGCTCCCGCTCGATGGGCTGCTGCAGGATGATCTTGCCGGAGCGGAAGTCGCAGGACTTGTCCGGCCCCACCGATTTCTCGCAGACATAGGCCAGCCCATGCTCGAAGACCCGGGACGCGCACTTCGGGCAGGCGCCCAGGCTTTCCTGGGCCGAAAAATCGACGGGCTCGGCGGCCTCGTCCTCCTTCGGCTGGCCGAAGTCGAACTCCGGCTGCCTGTCGTCGTTGAGGCGGATCTCGGCGTTGAAGAGCCGCCCCATCTTGTTGCGGAAGCCCAGCAGCGGACCGACCCGGCCGGTGGCGAGCAGGGTCTCGATCTCGGCAATCTCGAACTGCCGGCCGGCGACGATCTTCCAGGCGCTCCACTCGCAGCTCTGGCACGCGAACTTCTTGTAGTTCTCCTTCACCACCCCGCCACACTTCGGGCAGGGCGTCTTCAGCGTGGCGAAGTCGCCCGGCACGGTGTCGGATTCGTAGCGCTTGGCACGCTCGACGATGTCGCGGGTCATGGTCTGGATGTGATCCATGAACTCGCCGCGGGTCAGCGCGCCGCGCTCCATCTGGGCCAGCTTGTGCTCCCACTCGCCGGTGAGTTCAGGCGAGGTCAGTTCGTTGGTGCCGAGGCCACGCAGCAGCGTGATCAGCGAGAAGGCCTTGGCGGTCGGAATCAGCTCCTTGCCGTCGCGCAGGATGTAGGTTTCGCCGATCAGGTTCTCGATGATCTGCGCGCGGGTCGCCGGGGTGCCGAGGCCACGGCCGGCCATCGCCGCGCGCAGTTCCTCGTCGTCCACCATCTTGCCGGCGCCTTCCATCGCCGACAGCAGCGTGGCTTCGTTGAAGCGTGCGGGCGGCTTGGTGACCAGCGCCTTGACGAGGATCTCGTCGGTGCTCACCCGCTCGCCGGCTGCCACGGCGACCAGTTGCGGCCCGCCTTCGGCATCGCCTTCACTCGCCGCGGCCTTGCCATACACGGCCAGCCAGCCGGGATTGACCAGCACCTTGCCCTCGGTCTTGAAGGCCTCGCCCTCGACCCGGGTGATGCGGGTCGTCACGCGGTACTCGGCCGCCGGGTAGAACACCGCGAGGAAGCGCCGCGTCACGAGGTCGTAGACCTTCGCCTCGGCTTCGGACAGGCTCTTCGGCGCGGTGCCGGTCGGGATGATCGCGAAGTGGTCGGAAATCTTCGCGTTGTTGAAGATGCGCTTGTTGGGCTTCGCCCAGCCCTGCTTGACGATCTCGTTGGCGTAGGGCGCGTAGGCGTCCGGCAGGCCGCCGAGGATGCCCTTGACCTGGCCGACGTAGTCCTCGGGCAGCGCACGGGCGTCGGTCCGCGGGTAGGTCAGCACCTTGTGCTTCTCGTACAAGGCCTGGGCCAGTTGCAGCGTGGTGCGCGCCGAGAAGCCGAAGCGGCCGTTGGCCTCGCGCTGCAGCGAGGTGAGGTCGAAGAGCAGCGGCGACAGCTGCGTCGAAGGCTTGGACTCCTCCTCGACGGTGCCGGGCCGGCCTTCGCACCTGGCCCTGATCGCCTCGGCACGGGCCTTGTCCCACAAGCGGAAGGCGGTGGCGTGCTCAGCCAGCGGTGCGCCCTCCTCCGGCTTCCTGAAGCCTTCGTCGAACCAGCGGCCGACGTAGGCGCCGGCCTGACAGCCGAAGCTGGCCTCGAGCTCCCAGTAGTCGGTGGGCCTGAAGGCGCGGATCTTCTCCTCGCGCTCGACGACGATCGCCAGCGTCGGGGTCTGCACGCGTCCCACCGTGGTGAGATGGAAGCCGCCGGTCTTCGAGTTGAAGGCGGTCATCGCCCGCGTGCCGTTGATGCCGATCAGCCAGTCGCTCTCGGCGCGGCAGACAGCAGCCTGGCGCAGGCCTTCGACGTCAGCAGCAGCGCGCAACTGGGCAAAGCCGTCGCGGATCGCACCGGCGGTCATCGACTGCAGCCACAGGCGCTGCACCGGCTTGCTGGTGCCCGCGTGCTGGGCGATGAAGCTGAAGATCAGTTCGCCCTCGCGCCCCGCGTCACAGGCGTTGATGAGGCCGTTGACGTCCTTGCGCTTGATGAGGCGCGTCAGCAGCTTCAAACGGTCTTCAGTCTTCTCGATAGGGTTCAGCGCGAAGTGCGGCGGAATGACCGGCAGGTGCGCAAAAGACCACTTGCCGCGCTTCACCTCGAATTCGGCCGGCACGGAGAGCTCGAGCAGGTGGCCAACCGCCGATGACAACACGTAGTGCTCGGACTCGAAGTAATCCTTTTCCTTGGTGAAGCCACCCAGGGCGCGGGCGATGTCCGCCGCAACCGACGGTTTTTCCGCAATGATCAGCTGCTTGCTCATGCCCGTGGTGCGCCTCGCGACTCAGATTGTGGGAGAGCGGCGCATCATACGGAAGCGTGCGCCGGGCTTGCAAGCGACAGGACAGGCCGGATCAGTGCAGGAGGAATTCCACCGGTTCTTCGTCGTCGATGTCGTCGGGCTCGTTCAGGAGCTCATCGAGGATGAGGCCGTTGATCGGACGATCCTGCTGCCACAGCACCATCAGCACGATGACCTTGAGATTCTCGAGCTCGATCTCCCCCTCGCCGAGGGCCAGCGCACGCTCGACGATCATCTCCCGGCACCCGCCATCGAGGATGCCGACGTTCTCGAGGAAGAGCAGGAAGCCACGGCATTCGACCCCCAGGCGCACCGATTCATCCTCGGTGTAGACGCGCAGCGAGCCGGGCCGCGCACACTGGGCCGGGCGATCGCCGTCGGACAACTGACGCAGACCAGACAACCAGTCGAGGGCATCGGAGATTTCTTCCTCCTCGAAGCCGGCCGCCGTGAGCTTGCGTGCGAGTTGCGCGGGCTCCGGACACGCGTCGGCGTGAACATAGTTCTCGAAGAGATACACGAGGATGTCGAACATGGCGCGGGGGGCCTGAGGCCGGTCGTTTATTACAGTCGCTGGAGGCGCCCTCCGGGCAGGCGGGCTACGCGCCCTTCGAGTTCCAGCGTCAGCAGAATGGCGTAGAGCGCTTCCGGCGTCAAGCTGATGCGGTGCACCAGGGTGTCCAGGTCGACCGGGTCGTGACCGAGGGCGGCAAGCACCCGGGCCTCCTCGCCAACCACCGCCGGGGGCTCGGAATCAAGGGCTGGCGCGGCTTCCGGCTGCTCGAGACGCAACTCCTCAAGGATGTCGGCCGCCGATTCGACCAGCTTTGCACCATCGCGGATCAACTGGTGGCAACCCCGCGCGACCGGAGAGTGGATCGAGCCGGGAATCGCGAAAACCTCCCTGCCGCAGTCGGTCGCCAACCGGGCGGTGATCAGCGAACCGCTCTGCAGGGCCGCCTCGACGACCAGCACGCCACGGGCCAGGCCGGCGATGAGGCGATTGCGGCGCGGGAAGTTGTGGGCCAGCGGCGCCGTGCCCAGCGGAAACTCGCTGACGAGGGCGCCGGCCTCGGCGATGCGGCGGGCCAGCGCCGCATTGCGCGCCGGATAGATGCGGTCGGCGCCGGTGCCGATCACCGCAACCGTGCTGCCCGGCCCCGCCAACCCGCCGCGGTGGGCTGCGCCGTCGATACCCAGCGCAAGGCCGCTGACGATGGTGAGGCCCGCCAGGGACAGGGCGGTCGCAAAGGCCTCGGCATTGGCTTCACCCTGGGGCGTCGCGCTGCGCGCGCCGACCACCGCGATGGACGGCCTCGCCAGCATGGCCGGATCGCCCTTCACGTAGAGCAGCACCGGCGGGTCGGGGATTTCGAGCAGGGCCGCCGGATAATCGGCGTCGCCGAGGGTCAGGACCGCATTGCCGGACTGGCTCGCCCACTCCAGCGCCAGGTCGATGGCCGGCGTCGCCTGGTAGTCGAGCAGCGTCCGCGCCGCCGGTGCGCCGACGACCGCGGCGATCGCCGACTGCCCGGCCGCGTAGATCTGCTCCGGCAGGCCGAAGGCGGCAAGCAGCTGCCTCTGGAGCGCCGGGCCGACACCCGGGGTGAGCGTCAGCCGCAGCCAGGCGGCCAGCGGTTGGGGAGTCGGCACGAGGATCAGGGTCGGTCAGGACATCGTCCCGAGATCACGGTTTGCGCACGCTGTCGGCGACCGTCACCGGCCCGTCGTTCTCCATCACCAGCGCGTAGGAGAGGCGCTCGAAGACCCGGAACACGAAAACCAGACCGTAACGATGTTCGGGCAACAGGTAACGCTGCGGCCTGCCAACGTTGTCCTCCCGATAGACGGCTTCGCCGCGGTTACGGTGCAGGGACAGCACATGACCGATCTCGATGCCTTCGCGCTTGCCAAGACCGATCGCCACGACGTTGTAGCGGCCCGCTTCGGCAACCCCGTTGTAGATGGACACCACCCGCCCGCTGAGCTCGCCGTCCGGCGCGTGGGGCACGTAACTGAGGAGCTCTGGCCGCCCGGCCGCGAGCAGGCGGTCGCCCTTGCCGATTTCCTGCGTCGCCGCGGTGACGAGCAGACCGGCCGGGACCGGCAGGCGCGCATCGTCGCCATTGCGGGGGCCGGTCGCGGCGTCAGGGGACAGTACGCCGGCTTCCGAAGTGACCTGGGCACGCCCCAGGTAGAGGGCCTCGTAGCCGAGGACTTCGCGGGTGACCGGTTCCAGCATCGGCCGCGCCTTGCGGTAGATGTTCCAGTCGGCAACACCCGGCAGGACGCGGGTCGCGAAGATCGTGTCGCCCGGGCCGGCGTAGACACGCCCCTCCTGGGTCGCGACGACGATGCCGGCCCCGGCATCCTCCTCGTCATTGACGACCAGCGGCTGGGTCAGGAAAGGCTGGATCGCCCGCAGCGGGATGCTCTGGATCGCGGCACGGGAAGACTCGGAGTAGACCTGCGGGAAGCGTTTTTCGTAGAGCGGGCGGTCGCCGCCTGCACCGATGCGCCGGCCGAGGCGCAGGACCGGCGTCGCGCCGCTGCGGTCCAGCACGATGATCTGACCGGGATAGATCCAGTGCGGATCGCGGATCTGCTCCCTGTTCAGCCGCCAGACCTCCGGCCAGCGCCAGGGCTCCTTGAGGAACTTGCCGGAGATGCCCCACAGGGTATCGCCCGACACCACCACGTGGCTGTCCGGCGCGTCGTCGGCCAGCCGGACCGCGCCGGCAGCACCGGCCCCGGCGGGAACCAGGGTTGCGACGCCAATGAGGACGGCGGATATAATGCTGCGGATCATTCGTTTTCCACTCGCTTTCAACGGACAACCCGGACGCGTCGAAGGCCGGCTGTCCCGGTGGTGACTGGAGTCCATCGATCTGGCGAAGCCGCTGACGGGCTCAATCTCAAGACGCGGGCATCGCAGATTCGGCTCAAAATTCTGCACGTAAAGTCTTCATCCGGCAATCTTCATGGCCCTTCTACCCATTCTCCGCTATCCCGATCCACGCCTGCACACCCGCGCCACACCGGTGCAGGCGGTGGACGACACGATCCGCAAGCTGGTCGCCGACATGGCCGAAACCATGTATGAGGCGCCGGGGATCGGACTCGCCGCCACGCAGGTGGATGTGCACAAGCGCGTCGTCGTCATCGACGTATCCGAAGACAAGTCGGCGCTGATGGCGTTGATCAACCCCGAGATCGTCGCCCGTTCCGGCGAGCAGGTCTGCGAGGAAGGCTGCCTGTCGGTGCCGGGGATCTACGACAAGGTGACGCGGGCCGAGAAGGTGCGCGTGCGGGCGCTGAACCCCAAGGGCGAAATGGTCGAGTTCGATGCCGAGGGACTGCTGGCGGTCTGCGTGCAGCACGAGATCGACCACCTGGACGGCAAGGTCTTCGTCGAATATCTGTCCCAGCTCAAGCAGACCCGCATCAAGGGCAAGCTGGCCAAGAAGGCCCGGATCACCGCCTGATGAAAGTCGCCTTCGCCGGAACCCCCGAGTTCGCCGCCGCAGCGCTGGAGGCCATCCTCGCTGCCGGCTTTGAAGTGCCGCTGGTGCTGACCCAGCCCGACCGCCCGGCCGGCCGCGGCATGCAGTTGCAGCCCAGCCCGGTCAAGCAGGTCGCCGTCGCCGCCGGCATCCCGGTGCACCAGCCCGACAAGCTGCGCACACCCGAGCAGCAGGCGCCACTGGCCGCGGCCGGCGCCGACGTGCTGGTGGTCGCCGCCTACGGCATCATCCTGCCCCAGGCGGTGCTCGACATGCCCCGCCTAGGCTGCCTGAACATCCATGCCTCGCTGCTGCCGCGCTGGCGTGGCGCAGCGCCCATCCACCGGGCGATCCAGGCCGGCGACCTGCAAACCGGCATCACCATCATGCAGATGGACGCCGGCCTCGACACCGGCCCGATGCTGATGACGCGCAGCACCCCCATCCTGGCCGACGACACCACCGGCAGCCTGCACGACCGCCTGGCAGCGATCGGCAGCGAATTGATCGTCGCGGCGCTGCAGGCCTTGCCCCGCGGCCTCGCCGCGACCCCTCAGCCCCCCGACGGAGTGAGCTACGCGGCCAAGATCGGCAAGGCCGAGGCGAACATCGACTGGAGCCGGCCGGCCGTCGACATCGAACGGGCGATCCGCGCCTTCAATCCCTTCCCCGGCGCGGTGGCCTCGCTCTCCGGCACGCCCGTCAAGCTGTGGCGCGCGCGCGTGATCGACGCCGGCGGCGCCCCGGGCCAAGTCCTGCTGGCCGAGGGCGCCGGGGTCATCGTCGCCTGCGGCGAAGGCGCGCTGTGCGTCACCGAGCTGCAAAAACCCGGCGGCCGACGCCTTGCGGCGGCCGACTTCCTGCGCGGCATGCCGATTGCCGAGGGAACGCGCTTCGACTGAAGCATCCGGTGATTGAATTTTCGTCACCCTCCCCCATCTAAGCTTCCGTTTCCCGCTTCAATCTCGAAAGGACGGATACCTTCAATGCTCGGCAACTGGCTCAAGACATCGATCCTGATGGCCGGAATCATCGCCCTCTTCGGCGTCATCGGCGCGATGCTGGGTGGCAAGTCGGGGATGCTGCTCGCGCTGCTCTTCGGCGGCGCGATGAACATCTTCTCGTACTGGTTCTCCGACAAGATGGTGCTGCGCATGTACAACGCGCAGGAAGTCGACGAAAGCAGCTCGCCCTACCTCTACAACATGGTCCGCGAACTGGCCGGCCGCGCCCAGCTGCCGATGCCCAGGGTTTACATCATCCACGAGGACCAGCCCAACGCCTTCGCCACCGGCCGCAACCCGGACAACGCCGCGGTCGCCGCGACCACGGGCATCCTGCAGATGCTGAGCGCCCGCGAACTGCGCGGCGTGATGGCCCACGAACTGGCCCACGTGAAGCACCGCGACATCCTGATCTCGACGATCTCGGCGACGATGGCCGGCGCGATCTCCGCGCTCGCCAATTTCGCGATGATGTTCGGCGGACGCAACGAGGATGGCCGGCCGGCCAACCCGATCGCGTCGATCGCGGTGGCGCTGCTCGCGCCGCTGGCGGCCAGCCTGATCCAGATGGCGATATCGCGCGCCCGCGAATTCGAGGCCGACCGGGGCGGCGCGGAGATTGCCGGCGACCCCCACGCACTGGCCGACGCGCTGCTGAAGATCGATGCCTTCGCGCGCGGCATCCCGATGCCGACCGCCGAGGCCCATCCGGAAACCGGGCAGATGATGATCATGAACCCCTTGTCCGGGGGCGGCCTCGCCGGTCTGTTCAGCACCCACCCGGCCACCGAGGAGCGCGTCGCGCGCCTCCGCGCGCTGGTTTCCGGGCGCCGCTGAACGCCCTCGCCCACCCCAGGAACCCGGCCCCGGCCGGGTTTCTTCCGTTCAGCCCAGGGGCAGGATCACCCGGAAGCGGCTGCCCTGACCGGGCGAACTGTCCACCTCGATGCGCCCGCCGTGCTGGCGGACGATGCGGTAGGCCGACGACAGGCCCAGGCCGCGGCCCTGCCCCACGTCGCGCGTCGTGAAGAAGGGCTCGAAGATGCGCGCCCGGGTCGCCTCGTCCATGCCGCAGCCGGTGTCTTCCACCTCCACGCACAGTTCGCCATCGAGCTGCCGGGCACTGACCGTCACCGTGCCGCCGGCCTCGCCCATCGCAAGGCCGGCGTTGTCGATCAGGGCCTTGAAGGTTTCGGCGATGAGGGTCGGATTGACGTTCAGGGCCGGCAATTCGCCATAGCGCCGCAGCACCTGCTGGCCGGGCCGACGATGCGCGGCGGTGGCGTCGATCGCCCCATCGAGGAGTGCACCGATGGCCACCCGCGCGGTATCCATCGGACCGGGCCTGGCGAAGCCCTGTAGCGCCAGCACGATCTCCCCGACCCGGGCGACCCCGCGGACAGACTCTTCCAGCAGCACCGGCAAGTCCTCGCGGATGAACTCCAGGTCAGCGGCCGCCGTCGCGGCCTGCCAGGCTGCCGCACCGCCACTCAGCCTCTCGGCCTCGCCGGCGAGGGTCAGCAGCCGGCCGGCATAATCGCGCAGCGTGCCGAGGTTCGAGGCGACGAAACCGAGGGGATTGTTGATCTCGTGGGCGACGCCTGCCGCCAGCTGACCGACCGCCACCATCTTGTCGGCCTCCAGCAGGCGCTGCTGGGTCTGGCGCAGGCTGCGGTTGGCGTCGGTCAGTTCCGCCGTGCGGGCGGCGACCCGCTGCTCCAGGCTGGCATTGATCCGCGCCAGTTCCTTGTTGCGCTCGCCGACCAGCGCCAGCAGGCGACGCACCGCGCCGATCAGCGCGGCATTGCCGGGGTCACTGCCCTGCGCCGCCTCGGCCTCGTAGGCCTCGGCCGGCGTCGCCCCGGCATCCAGCGCACGCATCTGCCGGGCCATGCTCCGGTCGGTGTCAAGGATGTGGAAGGTCAACCAGCTGGTGACAAAGTTGTGGAGCTCCGGCACGACCCGCGCCGGCTCGGCGCTGCTCCGCATGCTGTCGACCTGGGCGACGAAATCGGCGTGGGCGCGCCGGTGGGCCGCGCAGTGGCGCGGATCGACGCCGGCGCCAAGCATCAGCGCCTCCTCGGCCGCGAAGTGATACTGCGCATACTGCCCCAGCCCGTCCAGTACATGGGCGAGCTCCGCGGGCTGGAGGTCGTCACCGCTGGCGGAACGCCGGGCCAGCGCATTGACGAGGTCGACCAGCTTGCGGTGCTGGCTGTCGACCTCGCCGAAGCCGGTTTCGAAGTAGTCCGCCCAGACGAAGGGGGCGAAGCCCCCCTGCCTGCTCATCGCCCGGCCTCGGGCAGACGCAGGCGCAGGCTCACCAGCAGCGGCTGCAGCGCGCGGAGCAGATTGGCGACGGGGCGGGCCAGCGCCTCGGCATCCGCCCCGTCGCGGACGGCATTGCAGATCGCCGCGGCGAGGTCGAAGACGCGGGTCGCCCCGACGTTGCCGGCCGAGCCCTTGAGCGAATGGGTCAGGCGTTCGATCTCGGCCAGCTCGCCGGCAGCCAGCAGGGCCTGCACGCGCTCAACGGCGTCGGCATTGGTATCGACGAAGATGCGCAGGATGCGCAGGTAGGTGGACCATTTGCCGCGCACCATGCGCAACCCCCTCTCGGTATCCAGGCCGTCGATGTCGCCCAGTCGGACCGCCCAGTCTGTATCGGCGGTCGGCGCGGCCACTTGCTGCGGATTGCGGCTGGAATCCGGCCCCATCCACTTGAACAGCATCCGGTGCAGGACCTCCGGCTCCACGGGCTTGGGGACGAAATCGTTCATCCCGGCCGCAAAGCAGGCCTGCTGATCGTCCTCGAAGGCATTGGCGGTCATCGCGACGATGGGGGTGCGCAAGCGACCTGGCAGCTTGCGGATCAGGCGCGTCGCCTCGAGACCATCCATCACCGGCATCTGCATGTCCATCAGGATCAGGTCGTAGTCGTTCACCGCGGCCAGGTCGACGGCCTCGCGACCATTGACCGCCCGGTCGATGCTGAGCCCCAGTTCGCCGAGCATGGCCACCGCCACCTCCTGATTCAAGACGTTGTCTTCGACGAGCAGAACCCTGCCACCCGGCAGACAGCGGGCTGGCACGGCCTCCTCCACCGCGGGGGTGGTGAGCTGCGACGGGCCTGTGGCCTCGCGCAGCCTGGCAGTAAACCAGAAGGTACTGCCGCGGCCCGGCTCGGACTCCACACCCACCTCGCCGCCCATCAATTCGGCCAGACGGCGGGTCAGCGCCAGCCCGAGGCCGGTGCCGCCGTACTTCCGGGTCGCCGATCCGTCGGCCTGCGCGAAGGGCTGGAACAGGCGGGACAGCTGCTCCGGCGCAATCCCGATCCCGGTGTCACTGACCTCGAAGCGCACCTGCATCGCGTCACCCTCCCGCGCGATGATCCGCGCCCTCAGCGCCACACCGCCCTGCTCGGTGAATTTCACCGCATTGCTCAGGTAGTTGAGGATCGCCTGGCGCAAACGGGTCGCATCTCCGCACAGGACCAGCGGCAAGTCGCCGGTGTCTGCTTCGAAACTCAGGTGGCGGGCCGCCAGGCCATCGTGGATCAACGAGTTCAACTGGTCGAACAGCGCGTCCAGGGAAAAATCCTCGGCCTCCAGATGAAGCTTGCCCGCCTCGATCTTCGACAGGTCGAGGATGTCATTGATGAGCGCGAGCAGGTGCGTGCCGGCGTGGCGGATATGCGCCAGACGCTCTTCCTGTTCGCGGCTGAGCGCGCTGCGCTCGAGCAGACGCGCCTGCCCGATGATGGCATTCATCGGCGTGCGGATCTCGTGACTCATGTTGGCGAGAAAGGCGCTCTTGGCGCGGCTCGCCGCTTCGGCCCGCTGGCTGGCTTCGGCAAGCTGGGCCGTACGCTCGCTGACCAGTTCTTCCAGGTGGTGCCGATAGCGCTCAAGCTGGGCATCGAGCCGGCGCATCTCGGTGATATCGAAGAAGGTCACCAGAAAGCTGTCGCCGACGGGTGCCCCGGACACCATCATCGTGCGCACTTCTCCGTTCTTGCAGGTAATCCGCCGTTCGACGGCGACAGGCACATCTGCACCGCAGGCGTCCGGATGCGGCCGTGTCGCGCGCATCTGCTCCCGGTAGGCGGGATCGGGATAGGCCAGCCCCCACCACGCATCCATATCGGGAAGCTCATCGCGGCCGTAACCGAAGGTATCGAGGAAGCAGCGGTTCAGGTCGCCGATGCGGTTATCCGCATGAACGAAGGCAAGCGGCATCGGCGCCGCCTCGAAGAGGCCCCTGAACCGGGCTTCGCTGTCGCGCAGCGCGGACTCCTCGTGGTGACGGGTGACGACCACGGCCGCCAGGCCGATCGCCATCGCCACCTGATCGAGTTCCCACGGACCGGGACGGGAAGAGCGGGCGGGATAGAACGCAAAGGTTCCGAGCCCACCCCCGTCCCGATTGCGGATCGGATAGGACCAGCATGCGCGCAGCCCGTACTCCTCGGCCAGCCCCGTGTAGCGCGCCCACAGCGGGTCGCTGGCGATGTCCTCGACGATCACCGGCTCGCCCCGCACGGCAGCCGTGCCGCAGGAGCCCACCGCCTCGCCGATCGTCACCCCGTCCACGGCGCGGACATAGGCTTCCGGCAGACTCGGCGCCGCCACGTGACGCAGATGGATCCCGTCGCGGTCGAGCAGCAGGATGGACGCCCGCACCCCCGGCAGCAGCGCCTCGACACCCCGCACAAGGGTGTCCAGGGTGTCCGCCAGCGGAGCGCCGGAAGCCACCATCTCCAGCACCCGGCGCTGGCTGTCGAGGGACAGCTCGGTACGCTTGCGGGCGGAAACATCGGTCAGCACGCCCACGATATCGGAGCGCCCGTCCGCGCCGGGCAGCCCGGTGCGCAATTCGTCACGCAGCCACAGGTAGTGGCCGTCGGCATGGGCGAAGCGATATTCGTGAACGGTCTGGCCGACGCCCAGCACGGTCGCGACGGCGGTCGCGGCCGCCTCCCGGTCGTCCGGATGGACACCGCGGAACCACCACCCGGGGGCCAGGGCCTGCGCCGGCGTATAGCCCAGAATGCGCTGGATGTTGTCGCTGACCGCCGACGCCACGCCCTGTCCGTGCTCCGCCCGCAGCGCATAGAGAATCGTCGGGCTGGCCTCGACCAGGTTGCGCAACTGGCGCTCCGCGTCCCGCTGCCGGCACCGGGCTTCGTCGCGCGCGGCCCGGTCACGCAACGCGCGCAGGCCGAAGGCCAGGTCGCAGCCCAGTTCGGTCAGAATCCTGACCTCCTCCTCGTCGAAGGCATCAGCCCGGGTGGAATAGACATTCAGTGCACCATAGCAATGGTCGTCGGCATCCGCGAGCGGCAGCGCGCAGGCCGCCGCAAAACCGTGTTGCCGGGCCGATTCGCGCCACGGCGGCGGCCCCTCGCCGTCCGGCCCATCGCGGAAGACTACCGGCTGCGCCTCGCGGATCGCACGATCGACCGGGCCGTGACCATCTCCCGTTTCCGCCCACGAGCGCCGTAACTCGCGGACCTGGCTGCTGGCGGTGCCAAAGGCCGCCACGGGGCGCAGGGAACGGCCTTCATCGTCTTCGGCGAAACCCACCCAGACCAGGCGATATGCGCCAAACTCCACCATCAGGCGGCACACCTCATCGAGCAGGCCAGCCTCGTCAGTGGCCCGTGCGATGATCTGATTGCATTCACCGATGGTCCGCAGTGCGGCGTTCGCGCGTCTCAGGCGGTTCTCGGCACGCCGGCTGGCCGTGATGTCCCGCCCGCTGCAGAGCACCCCCATCAGCCCCCCGTCCTGGTCGAACATCGGCGTCCGGATGACTTCGAGCAGCATCCGCTGCCGGTCCACGGTCTCGACTTCATCCTCGTGGCGCAAGGCCCGACCGGCATGGATGGTTGCAAGGTCGCCACGACGGAAAGCGTCGGCCCGCTCCCAGGGCATCAGATCGTAATCGGTCTTGCCGACAATACCCGCTTCGGGCAGCCCGACGAGCCGTTCGAAAGGCGGATTGCAGCCCAGATAGCTCCCATCCGGATCCTTCAACCACACCAGGTCAGGCAGGGAACGGACCAGATTCTTGAGAAAATTGCGCTCCTGTTCGACGGGCGACTCCGCAGACGCTCGGGCGTCCGCCCCCTCCTCGCCGGTCGGAAGCGTGGAACAGCCGTCAAGCCGGGGCGGATACGAGGACATGAACCATTCACCTGCTCGATGATTGAAGGGAAGGAACAGCGGCGCGCACCAACACCGCACATTCAACCGGGTGGCGCGCCCCCGCTTTAACGGCGGATTCCGCTCACTATTAAGGCCCGCCGCCCACCGCCTCCGGAGCACTGCCAGGACGGGATAAGCCGTTGTAAATCCGCCGCTTTTCATCTCCCGGAGCGCGCGCGGCGCTGTATTTTTGCAGCGCAAGGTCGTATCATACTGCTCCCCCGAATCACCGCCCTCCGCCCTCCCATGCTTCACCCCACCCGATTCGACGTGATCGTTGTCGGCGGCGGCCATGCCGGCACCGAGGCTGCGCTCGCCGCCGCTCGAGCCGGGTGCGCCACGCTGCTGCTCACCCACAACATCGAAACCCTCGGCCAGATGAGCTGCAACCCGTCCATCGGCGGCATCGGCAAGGGACATCTGGTGAAAGAAGTGGACGCCCTCGGTGGCGCGATGGCCGCGGCCACCGACGAAGGCGGCATCCAGTTCCGCATCCTCAATGCCAGCAAGGGCCCGGCCGTACGTGCCACCCGCGCCCAGGCCGACCGGGTGCTGTACAAGGCGGCGATCCGCCGCCGCCTCGAGAACCAGCCGAACCTGTGGCTGTTCCAACAGGCGGTGGACGACCTGATCGTACAGGGCGACCGCGTCACCGGCGTCGTGACGCAGATCGGCCTGCGCTTCGAAGCGCCCGCCGTGGTACTCACCGCTGGCACCTTCCTCAACGGGCTGATCCACGTCGGCCTGCAGCACTATTCGGCCGGTCGCGCCGGCGACCCGCCGGCGATCAGCCTCGGCCAGCGCCTGAAGGAACTCGCGCTGCCCCAGGGCCGCCTGAAAACCGGCACCCCACCGCGCCTCGACGCCCGCACGATCGACTTCTCGGTGATGCAGGAACAGCCCGGCGACGATCCGGTACCGGTGTTCAGCTTTCTCGGCAAGGCCAGCCAGCATCCGCGCCAGCTGCCCTGCTGGATCACCAGCACCAACAGCCGCACCCACGACATCATCCGCGCCAACCTCGACCGCTCGCCGATGTATTCCGGCGTGATCGAAGGCGTCGGGCCGCGCTACTGCCCGAGCATCGAGGACAAGATCCACCGCTTCGCCGACAAGGACAGCCACCACGTCTTCCTCGAGCCCGAAGGCCTCGACACCCACGAGATCTATCCCAACGGGATCTCCACCAGCCTGCCCTTCGACGTACAGCTCGACATCGTGCGTTCGATCCGCGGGCTGGAGAACTGCCACATCCTGCGCCC
>Ga0213919_1000585_pt1 | contig 15604 bp, 20 predicted proteins | sample McNCre317MG_FD_161056 | JGI IMG/M metagenome (GOLD analysis project Ga0213919, IMG submission 161056) | Freshwater microbial communities from McNutts Creek, Athens, Georgia, United States - 3-17 MG | ecosystem: Environmental > Aquatic > Freshwater > Creek | place: USA: Georgia | collected... | reverse complement strand
TTCACAAAATAGCGAAAAAAGATTTTACAAACCAGTTTTGATGGTTTAAATTATCGTTATAATGAATTTGAAAATTTTTAAAAATTGAATTTGAAAATTGCTGATTGCTGATGACTGAGTCAGCAGAGCAAGCTCTACTGCCTAGGAGAACTAAAAATACTAGAGGGTACATGAGCGTAGCTCATGTGGTGCGTAGCACCAGAGATAGAGTTAAGACTAGAGTATTCTAGAGACTACTAGAGTACTTATAGAGTTCTAGAGTACTTAGAGACTACTAGAGTACTTAGAGACTGTTAACTCACGTGCGTAGCACGTTCGTGGCTATGAGCGTGAGCTCATAGCGTGTTTGGCGAGCGTAGCTCGCGTAGTGTTCTAGAACTCTAGAGTCTAGAAGAACTAAGAACTGCTATTGATCATTCTAGAATCTCATGTACAGACCATAGACTAGAAGAACTGTTATTGATCATGCGCGTACGCGCATGGGAGAGCTTGCTCTCCAGTTTTGATTGTTGACTGCTATAAGATCATTCTAGAATCTCATGTACAGACCAGAAAGATTCTTGCTAGACTTCATGAACAATCCTAGAAGCTTCTAGAATCGTCCAGATGACTCTAGAATACCATGGGACGATAGAATACTCGTTCAAGATGTTTAAAGTGTTCTAGAAAGCATTTAGCACTCATAAATAATGTTCTTAGAACATTTTAAAGTTAAAATCAACCAGGTCTTATCAGTTCAAACTATCCTAGAAGCTTCTAGAATCGTCTAGATGACTCCAGAACACCATCGTACGATAGAATACTCGTTCAAGATGTTTAAAGTGTTCTAGAAAGCATCTATAAGTTTTCAAATTCAATCGTCTAACAGTCTAACAGTTCAAATGTTCAAATCCAGAATCAACCAGGTCTTATCAGTTCAAACCACACTAGAACACTCTAGATGCTTCTAGAAGAACATGAAACTAGGTAGGACGATAGAATTCTAATCCAGACCAATCAAAAGTGTTCTAGAGCGTTCTAGAGTATTCATAAGAAACAGCTTGGTCTTTAACCAAGTTATAGTTCATTTGCCCAGAAACAACAATGGTGCCTTGAGGCACCATCCGTAGAACACATGTTCATCACTCTAAATTGATCGCAGTCCCATCCTCATCACAAAATAGGACATCTGCAATAATGTGATGCTCTTCAGCAACTTGCTTTTTCGTTTTACCAACAACTGACTTTATCACTTTTCTAGAAACAGTACCTATTTTCAATTTAGGACCTTCAATTCCAGCTGTTGTATTTGTAGGTACTGAGACTACAGGTGCATCTTCATTCATAACTTCCTCAATTCATTCATTATAGTTTCATCTATTGTATTTTCTTTAACGAATTCTAGATAATTCATTATTGATTCTGACACCACGGACAATTCTTTTTCTTTTATTTTATACCGGATCATACTAACTGAATTCTTCATACCAAAACAGTTACCAATGATCACGAAATGGTTAACGATAGAATGAAGTTTGGATTTATCTCGGTCGTTGACATATTTCCTAATTGCAGTCTTCGCAGTAAGAATTCGCCTAACATCAGATTCAAATTCAGACACCGATGTTATGATTGGGTTATCATAACTAGATATCGCTGTCCTAATGAATTCGGTTTCATTCGTAATAAACATTTACTTGCAGATCGTTGCAACTAGTCGATGCAGATGAAATAGACAAAGTAATCAACGAATCATCTGGTATAATTTGACCGGTGTATGATGGTTGAATTCCAGTTTTAGACGTTGTCTGACCAGCCAAAATACGAACATCCGTATTAGTAATCACTGGAGACACGCCGAAAACAATGTCATCAGCAATTGCAGAAGATATGTTAGCACGTAATTCAGTTATCTTGCAACCAACAGGTAATCTGAATGTTTTTACGTAAGGCAATACGGCTGAGCCAATGTCAATCGTGAAGAATTGTCGATCACGTAATTGCTTCACGGTCGCAAGGCGCAAACTAAACCCAGTTCCATTTGGCTGAAGTACACCAACTGTATCTGTTGGATTTACAGATACAGCTGCAGGATGGGCTGAAAGTTTCTTATCAGCCATTTACTTGCTTACGTTTACGTTTAATTGCAGCTTCTACAGCAGGATTTTTTACTGGCGTATCTGCAATCATTTTAGACGATTCCATTACAGGTTCATCTGCAATAAATTCAACGATCTGTTGGACTGGTTCATCTGCAATAAATTCTACAACTGGATTCATCATATCTAATTTACTCTTAAGGTTTTTGTGGCTAACAAGTAATTCGTTTGTATCTGAATTGACCCATCCGCGGTCAGTCGCGATTACGTTTTTCGCGTAGGTCGGTTTAGTATTCAATAATGACATCATTTACCTTTAATTGATTTGATTGTTGCCAAAGCTAACAATTCTTTGTCATTTTTTGGCTTAATTAAACCATTCTTAGAATCTTTAGAGATAGATTTTTTATTTGAAGACGTTGCAGCGACATGCGCGGAAGTATTATTAGCTGAAGCTTCATTTACTTTGGTATCGTTTGTAAATTGTTTCTTCGTTGCTTTAACGATACCAGAGAATCGTTTATCTCCGCGTTTGAAATTCATTGCTTTGTCTGCTTTACTGGCATCATCGCTTGCCATATCTTTATACCTAGCAAGTAGATCGTTACTCAATTCAGCGATATACTTACCGTCATCCATACGGGTTAGTACAACACCTTTATCTACGATTTCGTATTTAGCAGGACAAATGAATTTAATTTGTTTGGCAATAGATTCACCGAATTCCTCAGCTATCATTTCGGTATCATACGTATTCATCGCATCAGACCTCCCCACACGCCTAGAGTAGCTTTAGCTGTTTTCTTTTCTTTTTCTTTCTCGATTTTCGCTGCAACAGTGCTACCCTTTGGACGGCCCTTCTTGTGAGCATATCCGCCCAACTGCAACAGAGCTTGATGGTGTTCTGCGCCTTTATATGTTGGAGCTGGAGGGGTTGGATTATCTGCATGCTCATTCTCGTGAGTTTTTGCTCGCGCAATTGACCGAGCCAATATTGCGTGTTCAGATGCAGGCATATCATGATGTGGTTTACGGCCAGATGCGATATTATGATTTGCGCGATCGATAGTATCACCAAGATCGTGTTTAGACGCAGGCCCAGCCATTTCAGACACGATCTCTTCATACATCGCATTAGCGAATTCATTTACTTCAAACAAGCTAGGCTTAACCAATTCTTGTCTAGCAATTTGCCGGCATTCAGCAACAACTTCAGCTTCTGCAAGATCAAAGTCATATTCGTTTTGCATTACACCAATAGCATGGAGCGATGCGATACCATCGGCGACAGCTTCTTCAATCGAATCGAAAGTTGAATAACAGTAAGGCGTATTCTCCATTGAACCAGTTACAAGCTTACACATAATAGGACTAGCCCGCCACATATACCCGCTTTCCATAACACCAGAAACAACCAGTGCAGGCATGCCGGAAATAGATACGCCAACTGAGTTACCAATTGACGTCATGTTTATGTATTTATAAATTTGATCGATTTCCATTTGTTTTTTCCTGAATAATTTTTCTAAAACTTGCAATGAAAGACTCAACCTTCATTCCTTTTCGTACTGCCTTATACATTTCACGGTGAACATGTTCATCACCATGTGGCAGATATGATTTAAATTTATCATACTCGCCGGATGCAGCATATCCCCGCAGTTTAGATGCAGACACGCCAGTCGCATCGTCAGCATCAGGATCGCGATCTCCAGCAGATTTAACAGTGATCTTTTCGAAGTTATGGTGACCCGGTTTACCGTTATATTTATGAAGTAGATCGTGATATTCTTTGACGCGATCGCCGCCAGCAACCATGATTAAATGCTTGGTGCCAGAGTCAGACAGTTTTTTTGCATGATGCATGAACGTCGGATGTTCTGCAGTTGCACCGCTGATATTTGCTTCAGGGAAATAATGTCTTGCGAACTTGACTTTGTCTTCAATAGATAATGGATTCTTTTTACTGTCTTGTGATTTAGAAAGAACAATATGATGATCTGCACCATGTTCTTTCGCAATATCTTGTACGGTCTTAACTAATTTTTCATGGCCGGATGTCACCGGTGACATCCGGCCAAACGCTAATACTGAAGTTTTCATAGTTCTGTTTTAAACTTTCTACCATCTGCAGGGTAAATAGAGAACCTTGCGCCGCCAATATCAAATTGACTGCGATCACCTTTATAAATGATCGCCAATACCGGTTCAAATCCATTTGACATTTTATCACCAAGATAGTTAACGTGACCGGTACCAGTAAAAGAATACGTACCGTCTGAATTGAGATTTAATCCAGGATCTCCTTGAATAAGGACGTCTGCTCTATTTGGGTCTGTTTGTCCTTTGTCGAAATTAACACCAAAGATGCTCATGTTTGCAAGACTTATATCTTTGATTTTCGTAAATGCAGATTGACCATTGGGTATTCTACTACCATAGAGTGCTTTGCATTTTTGAATGAATGTCTGTACCTCTTTGTGCTCAACGATTCTTTTTTCCGTAACTCCACCCCATTGCTGGAAGTCGTTTGGTTTAGAACCAGCTTTATGCGAAATATGAATTATCGGTTTATTATTTGAGTCGACCAAATGAAAATCTGATTTAGGAGTACCCGCTGTCTTTACGCATTTTACGGCGCCTGTTATTTTTCTATTGCCGCATCGTATTGCAAATGGGCCCCCATTTGCAATAAATGCAGAATTACATGCATCATTTAGATCGTCTATCGCTTTAGCTTCTACATCAAGACCACCGGTTCTACCTTCAGTCTTCACGATTACTAGAACTTTTCCAACAACAACTCCACCAATAGAACTCTTACTATTAGGCGCGTTATCGACAGTGGCGCCAAGATGCGATAACGAATTGGCCAAGACTTTCATCTTTTCGATTCTGTTACCGTCAACGAAAACGGTAACACTAGTCTTGGTCTTGTTTTTTATCTTAACGCCAAGCTTTTCCAATACACCAGCAAGTTCATTACCATCCATCTTTAAACCTTATCCCTTATTGCCAAAGTTAGCTACACTGAATGTATGTCTGTCGACTAATTTAACTGGAGACCCAGTGTGAGTACTGACATAGCCTTCATGTTGGCTTTTCTTTCCGCCCAATCTAGCTTCCAGTCCAGTATTTGATTTTTCTAGATGGTGCAGGACGAGATCTTTTGCGCGTGAAATATGATGGGCTGCAGTCAATGCAGATGAGATGCTGATTCTAGTATGATTGGCTTTCTCGGGGTTAATAAGATTCTGAAAATGGTCGATCTTCGATTGTTTGGCCTTATCAGTTTTCACACTGGCGACAGCTTTGTCTTGCTTGTTTTGTAAATGTTGGATGTACCCTTCGTGTGAAGGGGTTTCACCGGTGCGAACCGTCTGGTTAATATAAGTCTTCAAGTGTTCGCGATGTGGAGTCAAAACTTCATGATCGATTTTTGCGGCAGCTTTGTGTGCTTTGTACAGTTCATCGTTGAACTTTTTCTCATGCGCTACTGGCCAGCCCGTGTCTGAACCATGATATTCTGGAGAAACAATATGAACGTCTTCGTGTTTCTTAAATACAGAATGGTCACCGATTGGTTGCGATTTCATTGACTCAATTGTGTCACCTTTGTATTCGGTGTGCGGTGCAATACCGAACTTAGATAATTTAGCTTTTACAGCATCTGCACCTTTAGAACGATACGTTAGAGTGTTTGGTGTAAATTCAGATGAACCACCTTTGTGCATCATATCGCCTTGAAAAACACCTTTCTTTGGTGTAATCTTTGGTAGATGTTTTAGCGCATGTTTTAGCGCATCAACTAGCCCAGGCGCATGACCGTGATTGCGTTCAATATCAGCTTCAGTGTAATTGATCTTCGGTTCTTTGTTGAACACCGATTTAGAACCTACAAAGAATTTGCCAGTCTCTGGGTGATGCCCCCACACAGTCGAAGGCGATCCATCTAGTTTTGTGGTCAGCTGGTGTCCTGACAACCTGCCTTCAGAATGTTCTTTAGCTTTCTTGAGAACTTCAACCGCTTTATGAAACCCGCTGGGTTCATTGATATGAAGATCATCTACGTGCTCGATATGTTTGACTTTACCGTCATCGGATTCATTTATACGCTTTATGTACGAAGAAAATGATATCATCATTACACTCCAAGATTATGGGCTGGTGTCTGTTGGGCGTGCATACGCGCGGTTTGGAGCATACGTACTTTGTTGACTAGTTTTTGAGCAAGCCGCGCGACCAATGCTTTGCGTCTAGATGCACCGGCTTCGAAACGTTCTTTCTCTTGCCGCGACATCTGTGCAACTGGTTTTCGAAACATGCGAGTCTTCAGCTGTTGGATCGCCAAATGTCTTGCGCGTGATTGCAGAACGGAACTAGTAGCTGCACGCGACAATGCACGTTCACGTTTTACTTCAAGCTGGTTAGAATGAACTCTCATGTCACGTGCTAGTTTTTGACGCCCAGATAGCGACAAGACTTCATTGATCATTTCATCTGTGTATTCACCAGGGAATGCTTCATGAATATCTTCTAACGTCGGGTCGCCAAGCTCATCGAATGATTCTTCCATCAGTTCTATGATTTGTTCTACCAGTTTTTCATCCTTTGATGGAACTCTGTCGGAAATGGCAATATCGAATGGCAAACCGGTCGTCGCATTAGTCACACCCATCGATTTCGCGATCTTAAGAAAAGGGTATAACACAATCCATTGTTTTTTCTCTGTGTACTTTTTCTTTAGTGCAGCTATACAGTTTTCCATCGTCTTTGACAAGCTTTTATCCAATTCGACGCCGGCAACAGTCGCGATAACCTGAACGATGCGTTTGCGTTCAATTTGATCTTTCATTCCCTCAAGAATGAATGGTTCATCCAATTCATTCTTTGAATAAAACCCACCAATTTTTTCTGCGACCAAATATGCATGTTCTAAATCTGCAGATTCACCCAAAAGATTATCAAGATTCTTGATAATCTGGTGTTTACTATACATATCATCGATCAATTCGAATTGCTCTATAATATCTTCCGACAGCTCCATGTTGAAATTTCTAGTCGTGTACGCGAACATCCTGATCTGTCCATCAGATAAAATGACAAAGTCAGAATTTTCTTCTATTTTATCTGGAACGATATCTGTAGTCTTTACTTCGCCCAACCATTTTTTCTTTATACCAGAACTAGATTCCACCGTGATGTAGTTAGACCCACGGTCAATGATTTTCATTTCCTCGCCAGTAACAGTGTCTTCAACAATATCGCCGATATTGAAAATTTTATTAGCGAAATACAATTCACGTAATTGATTTGTCGACATTATTTGTTTTCTTCGTCAAACGTTATGGATGAAATTTGCCGCATGTAGTCTGACAATTCTTTTGTACTACCAACGAAAACTGCGGTGTTATTTGTAACTTGCTGCACACTGCCATTATTTTCTTGTTGTAATTTTGGCTTATGCGCTACTTCCATATTTAACAGCTCCACGTTAGTATCAACCAATGTCTTCATCATCGTCGACATGACTTCGAAGTCGCGGCCCTTCTCTGTTGAACTGGCAATGACGTTGAGGTCACCGAGTGCAGTCATTCCACGTTCAATTATCTTCACCAGATTTGCTTTCACATATTCGCGTTGAGCTTCTAATGATTTTATATCGGCTGCAATCGCATCAGCCTTTACTTCTGACAATGCTTTCGTCTCATCGATAGTATTCGACAGATCTACGTCAAATATATCAGATAAGCTCTTTTCCATGTTTGGGGTAGTCATAAATCGGTCCAACCTTCAATCACATTATGCGGATCGTTTACACCGGCAGCAAAAGGATCTACTGTTGCGGTGTATTTGACTTGATTATTTAAATCAACAACTACGCGTTTAACCACATGATTGTTATTGCCAACATTTTCAAAATGATCATGATCATCAACGATATCTTCTGAACCTAGCAATGGGCCATAGAAAAACGCTTTCATCGTGAATGAATATGTCGTTATGATATATCGCCGTTCTTCAAATCCACCATCATACTCATCATCTGTATTGACTGAATTCAAAATCAACGGCACATCAAGAACGACTTCAGGATCTGCCAGCATTTTGATAGACAAATTCATATCAGGTGTAAAGAATGGCAACACCTGTTCCATGATCTGCAAGTTGTCTTCTGTTGTACGCGTGAAAGAATAAAGGTTGAATGAAACGTTGTACGGGACAGGCGCAAATGTCTTTATTACAGTACCATCCTTCATCGCACACATTTTCCGGTTCATCTTATTGACTTGCCGGCCAGAATCATAGTTGTACCCTGTCAATTCAAATGCGAGCCGGGGTAGCAAGACTTGGATATCTTCTTGGAGTCCAGGGTCTTGTTGCAGACGAATAACGAATTTTTCTTTTTGTGCGAATGCGATTGGAACCTTGACGATCTTCTGTGTACTGCCGTCTTTATCACGTGTTCTTATATGAACGTTATTGAATATGCCACCAAACGCAACAACTAGTTTTCTCGTCGTGCCGTGGTAAAATGGTTGGTTCGTTAGCATCAGTTGTTACCAAAAGGATTGTCTTCACTGAAGTCCATGATGTCCATGAACTCCTTCTTCAGTTTATCGTCATCACCATACGCAACAACGTCATCGTAGTGTTTAACAGGGCCAAACTCCTCATCGATGATAATGCCACCATCTTCGCCAAGGATCTGACCAGTGTCTTCAGTTGCAATCGCGTTATTCAACCTGTTAATGTTAGTTCCAAACACGTTGTCGATTTCCGGATATCCTGTATTGAACTTCTCGTTATTCAATTGAACAAGCTCACACCGCAGAGCCCACACGAATTTTTTATTCAATTGATAAAAACCCGGATACTCGTCTTCTACGAATTTAATCTCAAACAACGACTGGCTAAAGGGTACGTAAATCAAATCGCCTTCATTTGGCCGGAATTTTACTTCAACTGGTCTGTTGGTTGGTGTAATCTGTGGAATCTCTTCTATGAATCTTTTCCGTGAGACGATAAATGTCGCAGTATCGCGCACCTCAAGCCCAAATTTAGCTAGCATCTCTGATTCACCGCCGTAACCAGAAAAGTCTTCAAGCCACATCTCGATGACTGCATGACTATCAAACGATGAGAGCGTATCTTCGCCAAAAAGCTGGTCGAACTTATTCAACGTACGCGGTAGATAAACGTAATCGTTGCCAGATATCTGGATCGCCTCCACAGTAATGCCTTCATATAGCTTATGCTCGCTCGCTACACCTTTTTGAGCGTTGAAGTATGGATTTACTGCCATCGGTTAACCGTTCTTTTTTGGGGGTCTGGCCCCGAACCACCACAACGCACATGTAGTGAACACATACGTGATGGTGCCAATAATCATCGTCATCAGCTGAACGACCTGATCAGCTGATAGTGACAATCCATACGCATCGGCCAACTCGCGTACCCAGAAGAACATCATCGTGACGATATAACAGAGATACGCAGTCATGCCTGGCCTGAGGATACCTCGAAGAAAATCAACAAGCGACATCAATACCACGCTAAACTTACCAACAAACCCTTTAGATAGTTGAGCCTTTGGTGTCAGGTATTTCGCTGCATCGTTATCTACAGATGATCCGAACATGCGACCATCAATTTCATTTTCAGAAACGTCGACTGTGTTATCAGAAACATGTTTTTCTGTCTCTGCTCTAATTCTAGTGTTCTCTTGTTCCTTTTCAGCCAGAGCCAATGCATTAGCATGGCTGAGCTTTGCAAGTTCAATATCTTGATCCTTGGACTTCTTATCAAAATACCGTTGGATAATTACACCAAGGAGACCCGTTGCCCCACCAGAAAAAATACCGCCTGCAACAGTTGTTAAAAGTTCCAATACCATCGTTATTCTCCATGAGCTAGTAAGATCTTTGCTCTCGCTAGCAATAATTGTCTATCTGCCAAACCAGTATATCCGCCATTTATACGCCGTGTCTGTTCTGGAAAATCGTTAACGAAATTATTTAAACTTCTCATTTTCCAGAACATACCTGCAGACACAGCTGCCCAGAAAGGTTCTTGTAGTTTTTTCGGTTCAGCAATAAAATCAGGAGAATTACTGAAGTATTTTTTCAACTTAGTAGTCATTACCGTATAATTAGTCTTACCTGTAATTTGAATCAACCCGCGGCCGCGATACAAAGAACCATCGCCTGCGATATTATTACCGAGAGTTTTAGCTAATGCGGTACCTGGTTCATATTTGAGTTGTTGCTTAGTTGGACCCCAGATTTCCGATATATATCGCAACCTGCCGGACTCATGACCAACCTGAGCTAAGAACGTTGCAAGCTGACCGTCATCGCGTATATCTGCGATCTCAATTGCAGTTAATAATGGAGAAACCCAATTATCTAATGACCGTCTGCCATACAATGAAGCTAACAACGATGGAGTTATCATTTTTTTAATGAAGTACGGAGCAGCGCACATGCGGCTTGCTCTACGAACTTTGCACCAGTAAAACTTGCCGCTATGACGAAACTCAATTGCCACCAGATAGTAAATGAATTATGCTGCGATAATGCGAATGCCAGTATACCGGCTAATATCGAACCTAGCATATGACTAGCCGCAAATAAACTCAATTTGCGTTGCTTCTTAATTCTCTGTGTTTTATATTCTTGGTCCAACCGTATAACGAACGCAGTCATCCCTGACAATAACGCCACCAAACCCATGACAGCCACTTGAATTACAGTGACCCCGTCGAATGGGTTACGAGTTGTCTCAATGGCTATAGCTGCGCTAACGGTAACCGGCCATAGACAAAGTAAGATAAATTTAGCCAGAGCTAATCGATGAAGCGGTTTCATTTGGGATTGATGATTTTAGAACAACTATTTTGGTATAGACGTCAAACACAGCGATTACAGCAGCGATGACGCCATCTAACATCAATCTGTGCACAACTGTATCGCTAACTCCAGTCGATAACACAGCCGCAGTTATCCCATACATACACAGAGACAATCCCATGTAAATGATATGACGATTATTTGCGATTATATTTAGTTTGTATTTATTGACGCAGTCCCTATGGTCTGAAATAAACGCATCAACCAATGCCACTATTGTCAAGATGATCGCAGTACCAATTGCAATAGTTGATTCTGTGCTATTAAGAATCTGGAATAATGCATTGTGTGTCACTGAATTAGAAATGAATATCTCATTAAGTGAAATACTCATTGCCAAGATTACGTATAACCTAACAGCGATATACACATTGATGATGTGCTTAGCATAAAGCACATCATGTGCTGCTGCATAACTATCAGATGCTCGGCGACGTTGGGTTGTTACAAGGTGTATCATGATGTATTACGTTAGTTGATAAAACCAATTGGTGGCAGCTCGTAATTATCGCGAATCTCTGTCTCCGTAGCTTCGATCTCTGCTTCAGCTTGAGCCATCAATGTCGCAGCATCTACGGTGACACCACCCAACAGTTGGATATTCGTGTATTTTCCAGTGTTTTGTGCCCACTGTTTTTTAAACATACCAGTGACCAGCTTCTTTAGCATACGGTCATTATATATCTCAGTGTAAACTGCTGGATCCAATAACCGCATACAATCAAAAATCAAATAGCTGCCAATGTTTGCGGATGACCAATTCATATCAATGAATACTCGGTTCATCTTCTTATTGTATCTTAGACTATCTATTGGGTTTAACACTTGGTCGATCAACGACATGTGTGACATCACTTGTGAATAGTAAATCAGTGATGAACTAGCGATAGAATGAAACCCCGAAATAATCGCGTTGTATTTGGGGTCAAAAAGATAAGCGTCTGAGTTGGTGTTATGCACACCCCATGGAATAACACGAACAACGCCTGTTACCATATCGCTAACAGGTACAGACATCAATTCAGTGTCTCCTGCAATTTTAGTGATCACAGCTGACACAGTGCCAGACGTTTGCCCGGTGATTACTGTCGCAGGTGGTAAATCTGCACCAGGTTGATTGTCTGCAGTATACACATTGTTGACAATAAGATCATTACCAACAATATCAGTAATCATGAACCAGATGCCGGTGTTAGTTTTTGTTATCTCGCCTTTAACGAATCCGATTGTAGATGGAACTGTGATAGTTGTGCCAGTTATACGGTGTTTAAGATAAACCCGTTCAGTCGCGTCATAATGAAAATCTCTGAAAAATTCAAGGGCTTCATCTACACGATCGTCTAACTGCATCGGGTCAATTTCGATGCTAATTACCGGTGCACCCAATTTACGCAAAGAATATTCGATTAGTTCTTGTTTTGTCGTTATCATGTTATCCTCGCAGGCCAATAATCATTCATTTGTACACGTTCAAAACTTGAATCAGTATTTCGAATACTTATCTGACGTCTAGGCCCATTCGTCGATTCTTTGTTATTACTATTGGATATTACGATTGGTTGTTGCTGTTGTGGCGATTTCGCAGCAGCCAACTTCTCAGACACAGCCATTGCTGTATTTATTTCAGACTGTACACTAGTTGGATTTGCGCTTAACGTCAACGGTGGTTTAGAAACCTGTAACTGAGGTTTCACTTTAGCCGGTGTTGGCGTGTTTGTTTCTTCAGATGGGTTCAACCAATCGTATATGCGAGAACCAATTGAACCGCTTTCTCCACCAAAGAATTTATCGACAGATGGTTGAATTAGAGTACCTAAACCATAACCTGCAGCACCAGCCGCGGCAACCCCGGCTCCAGCTAATGCAGTAGAACCGGCTGCAGTTAACCCTGGTAGAATGGCACCTATTCGTGGCACGGCTGTCGCAATTGAATCAACGTTTGCTAGCGTAGATAATAATCCACCAGAAGAATCAGCTTTTGATTCTACAGGAGAATTAGATTCATCGTTAGATATTCCGCCAGCAATGTTCTTGATTGCACCAATTATTGAGTTCTTTGTGCTAGCATAAGGAACAGTAGATAACATGCCAGGACTTTTACCAGATTTGAACGCAGATAAAATTTCGCTTGCAAGTTTTGTCTTTTTCTGCGGAGGTGTGCTTAAGCCAGATGATGTCGTAAATCGCTCCGTTGCCGGCTTTCTAGATTCTACATCTTTTTCAGCTGGCTTTCTAACTTCGTCACGTCCTTTTGTTGACTTTTTAGCATCGTCATAAATCAAATTGGTGATTTTACCAAGTGGGCCTAACGATTCGACTCTGGATTTTACCGTTGAACCAAATGCATTTGCTACATTTTTATCTTCTTTGTAGTTAGATAATGTTTCTGACGCGAATCTGCCGAGTGGACCGGCATTATTCAATACAGATACAGATTTACCTATTACCGTGTCTTTGATTATCTCACGAATAAGTTCTTTTGTTGTTTTTTCAGGTTTTACCTTGTCTTCAGCCGCAGATTCATTTTCAGTACCAGGTTTTTCTTTTGAAACTAGCGGTTTTTGTATTACTTTCTCCGCACCAGCTTCCGCCATTCGCTTAGTGTTCTCTGCGATTTCCTTTAGGAGCGCTTCCTCTTGACTGTGTTTAGCCAAGTCTTCATTAGATTCGCTTTTAGATGACGATTCGTTCGCAGTCTTCAACGCGCCAGAGATGACGTCTTCCGTTTGTTTTGGCGTTAAACGGTTGGCTTCAACTAGTTGCTCATACACAGTCTTGATTGCTGCGCCAACACCATAAGCACGATCTGCTACAAGTTTTGAAATTGGAGTTTCGCTTGCATTGGTCTTTTTTTCTCCAGTTGTGAATCCGGAGAAAATGTTTCCTGCAATACTACCAAGAACCTCATTTACCATCATTTACCAATCGAAGTAATAGAGTTTCTATGTTACTGAGTTTATCTTGAAGATTCTTGACGTCTTGTTGCAATTTGTGTTGTTGATATTCAGTATCAGATTTCACTGACAACAACCCACCATTGGTCCTAGACAAATTCGGCAAAACTAATCCGTCAGAATTCTTAACTTTCATCATGCTATCATAATTGCTCTATAGTCACGAATGATCGGTGGGTCGTGTCTATCGGTTGTTGTTAACACAAGTTTAAAGCTGAACACGTCGAACTCTTCTGCGCCGTCTAGACTAAATTCATATTCTATAAATTCACCAACCGCCGTGCTCAAATTCCTTTTGTCTGGATTCTTTTCACACAACATCGGCACCCATACATTGTCTTCATGCAAAATGGAGTCACTGCTCTTAGAAGTCCTTATGTACAGGTGGAAATTTGAGTTATAATTGCTATATGCTGTCACGAACACCCTGCCGCCAGTTGTTGTCGTCTGCAACTGTTGTTTCTTGGATATGTACCTAGTTTGTGCAGCTTTTTTGGTGTTGTTTGTATCTGGTTCATTTTCAGACGAACCGACAGCCAAGTCATCGTTGATACTGTTCGTATTCAACATGATATTGTAATCGTTTAAATCGATAATCGGAGAAACATTCTCGTTAAATGTACCGCTTTGAGCGAAACTGATACCGATTCGTGTAGATGTAATCGTTGGGTTATCGGCCGACGAATAAATGATGTTGTTTGTGAGTGTCTTCGACTTCTTGTTAATCGCGATCGGTGTTACGATACTACCAGGAGTATTCGCCGCGTCGGTACTATACAAAGTAGCTTCTATACGAGTCCCGGGTGGAGTTATATTCGGGAACATCGCGTTTATCGAATGGAACTCTCGATTTAAATTGACGTAAAACTTTTCCTCGATCGTCACAAGAACACAGTCATTATACTGAACAGCGCCATCAAATAAGACTGCGACAGGTTCGTCTGTAAATGAAAGCGATGTAGCGACTAGCTTTGTACTAACGATGCGGCCATCATACCCTAGAATACATTCGCCAATAATCGTACCATTGTATTTCACTACAGGTGGATTGCTGAAAACGATATTCGTTGGAGAACCATAGACGCTCAACGCAGTGATTTTTCCACCGGTTTTTATCTTACCGGTTGAAGTTGCTAAATTACTACCGTTCGTATCAAACGAGAATGAAAAATCATCAACGATCGTTTTGACGGTAACAGGAGCTGAAGACAAATCAGCAGCAGTTATACCGTTGTATGTACCAACTGTAGATGTCAGTATGCCAATTTTGTTATTGACTGACATCGCGTGTTTAAATGGCAGCTTCACAGTTACACGGTTGATACCAGCCGTCGTGTAAAACGACGTACATGGGATAGATATAGTGTTAGAAGTCAACCCAAAATTGAGTTGACCCGATGGTTGAATAAATTTCGCAACGTTGAGCTTGAACTTAATATCTTCGTTCTGCTCTGCAGACCACGTGAAGTTATTCTCTGACTTAAATAACGATCCATTATATGGCTGATCGAAAACGATCTTTCCCGTTTCGATGGATCGTTCACCGAGCTTGCTAGTCCACAACGTGTATTTGTTTGACCGAGATTGCACGACGAAACAATAGTCGCCATCTTCCTTCAAATATACCGGTCTGTCGAACTTGAAGTTAGTCGCGATGGAT
>Ga0213919_1000584_pt1 | contig 15621 bp, 10 predicted proteins | sample McNCre317MG_FD_161056 | JGI IMG/M metagenome (GOLD analysis project Ga0213919, IMG submission 161056) | Freshwater microbial communities from McNutts Creek, Athens, Georgia, United States - 3-17 MG | ecosystem: Environmental > Aquatic > Freshwater > Creek | place: USA: Georgia | collected... | reverse complement strand
CTTGCGGGTCTCGGCGGCGGCGATGCGCACGTTGTAGTGCTGCTCGCGCAGGTCGGCGTTGTTGCCGATGGCGATTTCCTCGAGGCGTTCGGCGGGCATGCGGACGGGGTCCATGCCCAGGTCGCCTTCCGGTTCGACGAGGGTGTAGTCGCTATCCGGCGGGAGGTTCAGCAGGCCGGCCAGTTCGACGCGGGCGAGGGACAGTTCCTGCTCGATGCTCTCGAGGGTGCGCAGGTTCTCGAGCAGCGCGCGCTGGTAGCGCAGGGCTTCGGCCGGCGACTTGACGCGCTCGGCTTCCAGCGTCTCCGCCTTCTTCAGCGCATCCTCGGCGTCGTTCAGGGTCTCGCGGACCTCGTCGCGGAGCTTCTGGGCGCTGAGGGCGCGCCAGTAGGTGCCACGCACGGTCTGGATGAGCTGGTGGGTGGCACGGCGGCGGCGTTCGGTGGCGATCAGCACCCGGTCGGACTGCTGCATCGCGTTGTAATAGCTGAGGCCGAAGTCGAGGACGCTCCACGCGATGCCGAACTCGGTCATCGTGTGGGCCTTGTCGGAGGAGATGTAGGGGTTGGCCAGGGAGGGCTGGCCGGTCACCGAGTCGACGGCGCGGGCGACGTTGTAGCGGTCGCGGCTGCTGTAGTCGGCGCCGGCGATCAGGCGCGGCAGCAGGTCGAAGCGGGCGACGTCGAGCTGGCCGACGGAGTAGGTCTGCTCCATCAGGCGCATGCGGTGGTCGAGGTTGTACTTGAGGCCCCGGGCGACGGCTTCGGGCAGGGTCAGCGGCCCCTTCAGCGGCGGGGTCTCGGCGCGGCTGCGGGCGCTGTCCAGGGTGTTTGCCTGCTTGAGTTCGGACTCGGTCAGCGGCTTGGGGGCGATGGCGCAGCCGCTGCCCAGCAGCACGGTGGCGAGCAGGGTGACGGCGAGCGGGAGTTTGTTGTTGAGCGGGGCCGGGACGGTCGAGTTCATGTCGTCAGTCGAACGCAGGAAGTTGAGAACGCCGCCATCCGGGTCGGATGGCGAGGAAAACACCGGGCAAAACCATCGGCATAACGGCAGCCAAGGGCGCCACTTGATGGCAAGGCGAAATTTATAGTTTATTTATCAATAGTGGCGAGTTTAACTATTTTGACGATGTTGGGGGTGGATGATTTTGCATCGCGGCCTCGTGCCCGTCGGGGCCCTGTGTCCATGGCGCGAACCTAATCGACCGGGGGCGGTCACATTCGCTCTATGCAAAATACTTCCATCCTGCCGGCAACGGATTTCTCCCGTCCTGCCCTGCTCGCCTGCATCCACGCGGCGCTGCCGCCGCAGCGCCAGAGCCAGCGTGAGCTGCCGAAACTGGCGGCGCGCCTGCATGCGCTGGTCGTCGCCGAGGATCTGCCCGACCGCCTGGATGCCTGGCTCGGGCTGAGCGCATGGCTGGCCGGCGGTTCGTTGTGGAGCGACGTCTATATCGACTCGGCCGACGTGCACGGTTCGGCGACCCAGCGTTTCGCGGTGCTGATGGACGTGCTGGCGGCCCATCCGGAACTCGCCGCGGCGGTGCGTGGGGCGATCCGCGTGACGCTCGACGAGACCGACGGCGCCAACCTGTTCGGCGAGATCGGCATTCCCAGCGACCGGGGCTTCCTGTCCGAATTCGGCGACCGCCTGACGGCCCGGCTGATTCCCTCGCCGCGGGATGACCACGACCTGGCCCATCTGATGGAGCGCAGTTTCCAGCGGGACAAGGATCTGATCCTGATCCGCGGTCTGCAGCCGTCCACCTTCCTGCGGGCGCTGGTGCTGCTCTTTCCGCAGGACGAACCGGAGATCGGCGCTGCCTTGCGGCGGGCGATGGCGGATGGCTTCCGACTGCTGCTGGCGCGTGTTCAGGGGCAAGGCCTGTCGCTCAAGCTGCGTGCCCGCAGCCCCTCGGGGCCGGTGGCCCATTCGCCGTTCCGGCGCCTCGCGGACAGCGGCGAAAACCTGCTCTGCGCGTGGGAGCAGGGCCGCCTGTCCGCGCAGCTGACGGATGCCTGGCAGGATGACCTGGCGGCCTGCCGCGAGGCCTTGCGGGGGATCTCGGCGCGCCTGGAGTCCGAGGGGATCAGCGTCGATATCGTCTATGGCCTCGACGTGCTGGAGCGCTGCCTCGCGCGCATGGAGTCCATCGTCGCCGTGATGGGCGCCGATCCGGGCGCGCCGGGGCCGGCGCTGCTGCTGCTGCAGCAACTCGCCCATGCCGCCCACGAGAGCACCAGCCTGCGCCATCTGGTGCGGACCAACCTGCAGCACCTGCAGCGACGCATCGTGGACCGGGCCGGCGAGACCGGGGAGCATTACATCGCCGACAACGCGGCCGAGTACCGTCACATCTGGACGGCGGCAGCCGGCGGCGGGCTGCTCACGGTGGGCACCGCGGCGATGAAGATGGCGGTCGCCGGCGCCGGTCTGGCGCTCTTCGTCGAAGGCCTGGCCTCGGGCCTGAACTATGCGGTGAGCTTCCTGCTGCTGCAGGCCCTCGGCCTGATGCTGGCCACCAAGCAGCCGGCGATGACAGCGGCGGCGTTCGCGGCGATCATCCGCGACCGCAAGGGGGACGAGCGGCTCGACGTGATCGTCGACTACGCGGCGAGCATCTCCCATTCACAGCTGGCCGCCGCGATCGCCAACGTGGCGATGGTGGCGAGTGGCGCCTATGCTTTCGACGCGGTGTGGCGCGCGCTGAGCGGTCACCCCTATCTGTCGGTGGCGGAGGCGCAGTATGTGTTCCACTCGCTCAGCCCGGTGGATAGCGGCACGGTGTTCTACGCGGCGCTGACCGGCGTCATCCTCTATCTCGCGGCCCTCGTCGGTGGCTGGGTGGACAACTGGGCCGTCTATCACCGCCTGCCCCAGGCCATCGCCGAGCACCGGCTGGGCAACCGTTTCGGGCGGATGCGCATGTTGCGCCTGGCCGGCATCGTGTCGCGCAACATGTCGGGCTGGGCGACCAACGTGTCCCTCGGCCTGATGCTCGGCATGACGCCGGTGCTGGGCAGGTTCTTCGGTCTGCCCCTCGACGTGCGCCACGTGACGCTGAACTCCGGCATCCTGAGCCTCGCCACCTCGTCCCTGGAGCTGTCGCTGGATTTCGCGCTGCTGTCGCTGGCGATCGCGGGCGTTGCGGTGATGTTCGTCCTCAACCTCGGCGTCAGCTTCGCGCTGTCGCTGCTGACCGCGGTGCGTGCCTACGATCTGCCGGTCGGCGACCTGCGCGAACTGCGCCGGCGCCTGTGGCACCGCCTGCGCACGCGGCCGCGGGATTTCCTGCTGCCGCCGCGCCGGCCGCGATTGCGCTGAAGGCCGCGGGCTCAAGCTTGCGGGCCGGCCGCCGTTAATCTCCCCGCGGCTGCCGGCCCTTTTTTCGGCCTCATTTCCGTCGGAATGCCCGGCCTCCGCTCCAATCCATGCGTGAGACGCGGCGGCCTGCCGCCGGAAAGCCCGGTATGAACGCGCCAGAACCAAACCTCAAAATTTCCCTCCGCAGCGCCGGCGAGCTTGCCGGCATCGTGCGGGTCAATGAAGAGATCAAGGCCATCGTCGCGACGGCCTTCCGCATCAACCTGATGGCCCTCAACGCGATCTTCCTCGCCAAGCGAGCGGGCAACGCGGCCCTCGGGTTCGGCGTGCTGTCGAACGAACTGCGCCGCTTCGCGCAGGATCTCACCCGCAACATGGCTTCGCTGCGGGACATGACTTCCGGCTCCGTCGGCAGCGTGACCGGCGTCGTGCAGCAGCAGCGCAACTCGCGGATTCTCGCCGAAGCGATCCGCCTCAGCGGCGATGTGCCGGGCGTGCGCGAGGCGCGCAAGCGGGGTGCCGGCCGCCTGGCGGAACAGCAGGCCAAGCTGCGTTCCCTCGACCTGCGCCTGCGCGCGGCGGTGGATGAAACCCAGCAACTGGTCGAACTGGGTGGTGTGCTGGCCCGTTCGGCAAAGATCGAGGCGGCCTACGGCGGCGGTTTCAGCCCGGCGCTGATGCAGGTTTCGACGGATTTCGCGGAGGTGATCGCGCAGATCAAGCGGTCCCTCGAAGTGCTTGGCAAGGAACGGCTCGTAAAGGACTGAAAACCCATGAAGCAGGCTCACTGTATCTACCAGGATGACGACCACCGCTGGCTGGCGATCGCCCGCGATCCGACCAAGCCCGGTTACATCATCGACACCAACGAATACGTCATCGCCAATGGCGACGAGGCCCTGCTGTGCGACCCGGGCGGCATCGAGATATTTCCGGCGGTGTTCTCGGCGCTGTCCGCCGAATGCGACCCGACCAAGCTGGCCGGCATCTTCGCGTCCCACCAGGATCCGGACATCATCTCGTCGCTGGCCCTGTGGCTCGAATTCAAGCCCGACCTGAAGTGCTACACCAGCTGGCTGTGGCAATCCTTCCTGCCTCATTTCGGCGGTACGGACTCGACCTTCGTGCCCATCCCGGATCCGGGCATGGCGATCCGCGTCGGCGGGCTGGATTTGCAGGCGATCCCGGCCCATTACCTGCATTCCTCGGGCAACCACCATCTGTACGACCCGAAGGCGAAGATCCTCTTCTCGGGGGACGTGGGGGCCGCCTTGCTGCCGCCCGATCAGGGCGGGCTGTACGTGGAGGATTTCTCCCGTCACATCCGCCACTGCGAAGCTTTCCACAAGCGCTGGATGGGCTCCGACCGGGCCAAGCGGGACTGGTGCGAACGGGTGTCGCGCCTGGATATCGACCTGATGGTGCCCCAGCACGGGGCGATCTACCAGGGTGCCGACGTGCAGCGCTTCATCAACTGGTTCGCGGCGCTGGAAGTCGGCGTGCTGCGCGGATAAAGTCGGACCCCGTAGCGGCGGGGCCGGGGTTTTCCAGGCGGGCACCGCGCCAACCAGACCGTTCGCGAGGTGGCATGTACCTGGCACTCAAGCATTTCCACATCACCTGCGTCGTGCTCTCCGGCGCGGGTTTTGCGCTGCGCGGCTGGTGGTCGATCCGCGCGTCTGTGCTGCTGCAGGCGGTGCTGGTCCGCCGGCTTCCCCACGTAATTGACTCCTGCCTGCTGGGCAGTGCCATCGCGCTGGCCTGGATGTCCGGGCAGTACCCCTTAGTGCACGGCTGGTTGACCGCCAAGGTGCTCGGCCTGCTCGCCTACATCGGGCTCGGCCTGCTGGCCCTCAAGCCCGCCCGCCCGCGCGGCGTGCGGCTCGCCGCCTTCGCCGCCGCGCTGACGGTGTTTTCGTACATCGTGTCGGTGGCGCGGAGCAAGGATCCGCTGGGCTGGCTGGCCTGGCTGTGAGCCGGGGGCTCAGGCCGCGTGGTGGTTGAGCAGCCGCTTCAGGCCCGGGGAGTCGAGGATGCGGATGTGCTTCTGCTGGACGGCCACGAGCCCGTCTTCCTGGAAGCGCGAGAAGGCCCGTGACACGGTTTCCAGCTTGAGCCCGAGATAGGAGCCGATCTCGTCGCGGGTCATGCGCAGGTGGAACTCGGATGGCGAGAAGCCGCGTGCCGTGAAGCGCTGGGACAGGTTGAGCAGGAAGGCAGCCAGCCGTTCCTCCGCGCGCATCGAGCCGAGCAGCATCATCACCCCGTGGTCGCGGACGATCTCGCGGCTCATGATCTTGTGGAACTGGTGTTGCAGGCTTTCCACCTGGCGGGAAAGCTCCTCCAGGCGTCGAAAGGGGATCACGCAGACCTCACTGTCTTCCAGCGCGATCGCGTTGCAGGAGTGGTGCTCGGTGCTGATCCCGTCCAGGCCCATCACTTCGCCGGTCATCTGGAAGCCGGTGACCTGGTCGCGACCGTCCTCGAGGATCACGTCGGTCTTGAAGGAGCCGGTGCGAATCGCGTAGATCGCCTCGAACATGTCGCCCGAGCGGTAAAGGTGCTGCTGGCGCTTGATCTTGCGGCGGCTGCCGACGAGTTCGTCGAGCTGGATGATCTCGCCCGGATCGAGGCCGAAAGGCAGGCACAGCTCGCGCAGGTTGCACTGCGAACAGGCCGTCTTGATTTCGAGCGTCGTTACGGGAATTGCCGATTTCATCTGCACGCGTCACCTGATCGGAGAGGGTTTCATCAACGTTTGGAGCCCTTTGATCCACGTCAATACGATTTTCGGGTGATTCTGCGAATGTTCCGCGCAATCAACCGACGCACGCCATGAACGCGAATCAACCAGACCTGATCTTCAAGCCCGAGCTCATTCGCAAGTTCGATGTGAATGGGCCGCGATACACGTCCTATCCCACCGCGGATCGTTTTGTCGAGGCGTTCAACTCCGACGCGCTCCGCGCCTGGCTGGGGAAAAGGTCTATCGGCGGTGTGGGCAAACCTCTTTCATTATACTTCCACATCCCCTTCTGCAATACGATCTGCTACTACTGCGCCTGCAACAAGATCATCACCAAGGATCACGGGCGCTCGGCCAAGTATCTGAGCTACCTGGAAAAAGAGGTCGAAATGCAGGTCGCCTGCCTGCAGGGGCCGCGGGAAGTCCTGCAGCTGCATCTGGGCGGCGGTACGCCCACCTTCCTGTCCCACGACGAGTTGCGCCAGTTGATGGGCATCGTCCGCAAGCATTTCACGCTGGTGCCCGACGGCGAGTATTCCATCGAGGTGGACCCGCGCAAGGTCGATGAACCGACCGTCGCGCTGCTCGCCGAGCTCGGCTTCAACCGCATGAGTGTCGGCGTCCAGGACTTCAATCCGGACGTGCAGAAGGCGGTCAATCGCATCCAGAGCGAAGAGGAAACCCGCCTGGTCATCGATGCGGCGCGGGCCCATGGTTTCAAGTCGGTGAGCGTCGACCTGATCTACGGTCTGCCCAGGCAGAACGTCATCAGCTTCAACCGCACGCTGGAGCAGATCCTGTCCCTGTCGCCGGACCGCCTGTCGATCTACAACTACGCGCACCTGCCCAGCCTCTTCAAACCGCAGCGGCGCATCCTCGATGCGCAGTTGCCCTCCGGCGAGGCCAAGCTGCAAATCCTCCAGCTGGCGATCCGCCGCCTCACCGAGGCCGGTTACGTCTACATCGGCATGGATCACTTCGCCAAGCCGGACGACGAGCTCGCCACCGCCCAGCGTCAGGGGCGCCTGCACCGCAACTTCCAGGGCTATTCGACCTACGCCGAATGCGACCTGCTGGCCTTCGGCGTGTCGGCGATCGGCAAGGTCGGCCCGACCTACGCGCAGAACGTGAAGACGCTGGACGAGTACTACGACATTCTCGATACCGGCCGCCTGCCGGTGCTGCGAGGCATCGAACTGACCCCCGACGACCTGCTGCGGCGGGCGATCATCCAGGCCCTGATGTGCCACTTCGAGTTGTCCATCGAGTCGATCGAGATCGCCCACCTGATCGACTTCAAGACCTACTTCGCGGCCGAACTGTCCGACCTGCGCCAGATGGAGAAGGGCGGCCTGCTGCAGATCGAGGACCAGTGGATCACCGTGCTGCCGGCCGGTCGCATGCTGGTGCGCGCCATCGCGATGGTCTTCGACCGCTACCTGCGCCTCGATCGGGAGCGCACGCGCTACTCCAAGGTGATCTGAACCGCCGGCTGGCCGGCTGGTGCCGGCAGGACTAAAATGGACGCCCCGCGACTTCGCGGGGCGTCTTGCATCATCCCCTCGAATCCATGCCTGAAACCGGTTATCTCGCGGTCTTCCTGATCGGCCTCCTCGGCGGTACCCACTGCGTCGGCATGTGCGGCGGGATCGTCAGTGCGCTCACCGTGCAGACGGTGCAGATGCCCGGCGCGAAGCGTCACGGCTGGCCCTTGCATCTGGCCTACAACCTCGGGCGCATTGCCAGCTACACCCTGGCCGGTGCCGCGATGGGGGCGATCGGCACGGTCGGGATGCTGTTCAACGACATCCTGCCGATCCAGCTCGCCCTCTACGTGGCGGCCAACCTGATGCTGGTGGCGCTGGGGCTTTACCTCACCGGCTTCACCCGCGCGCTGGCCGGGGTCGAGCGGATCGGTCAGCGTCTGTGGCTGCGCATCCAGCCGATGACCCGCCGCTTCCTGCCGGCGCGCACGGTGGCCCAGGCCTTTCCGCTGGGGCTGCTGTGGGGTTTCCTGCCCTGCGGGCTGGTTTATAGCGTGCTTGCGACGGCCCTCGTCACCGGCGCGGCAGAGCGGGGTGCTGCGCTGATGCTGGCTTTTGGCCTCGGCACCCTGCCCAATCTGATGCTCGCCGGCCTGCTCCTCAAGCGCCTGCGCGAGCTGGTGCGGAACCAGGCGCTGCGCACGGGGTCTGGTCTGGTGGTGCTGGCTTTCGGCGTCTACGGGCTGGCCACCACGCCGTCCCTCGGCAGTGCGCTGTGGAACGGCGTCGTCTGTCATTTCTGATGCGCGGGCCGGTGCGAGCCCTGAGGGCTTGCCGATGACCCGCCTCGCGATGCCCATCCCCTGCCGGACCCTGCGATGAGCGACAACCTGGCCACACGCTACGATCTGCCCGTTTCCGGCATGAGCTGCGCAGCCTGCGCCCTGCGGCTCGAGAAGGTGCTGAACCGCCTGCCCGGCGTCGACGCGAAGGTCAATTTCGCCACCGAAAAGGCCCGGGTGTCCACCCGGCCTGACGGCGCCGGCGCGGCCGACATCCTCGGGGCGATCCGCAAGGCGGGCTTCGACGTGGCCCCCCAGGTGCTCGAGCTCGGCCTGGCGGGCATGAGCTGCGCGGCTTGCGCGGCGCGCATCGAGAAGGTCGTCAATCGTCTGCCGGGGGTCGAGGGCAGCGTCAACTTTGCCGCCGAGACGGCGCGGCTGCGCTTCACGCCGGGGCTGGCCGATCCGGCGGCGATCGTCGCGGTGATCGCGAAGGCCGGCTTCACCGCGACGCCCATCGCCGGCCGCGACCGGGACGCCGAGCGCGCCCGCAAGCTCGCCGCGTTCCGAGCCGAACTGCGGCTGTTCTGGATTTCGGCGGCGCTCAGCCTGCCCTTCCTGGTGCAGATGGTCGGCATGCTCGGCGTGGGCCTGCACGGTGCGGTCGATCACGACGAGTGGCTGCCGCGCTGGCTGCAATGGCTGCTGGCGACGCCGGTGCAGTTCTGGGTCGGGCGGCGTTTCTACAAGGGCGCCTGGTCGTCGCTGCTCGGCGGCGGCGCCAACATGGACGTGCTGATCGCGCTGGGCACCAGCGTCGCCTATTTCTTCAGCCTGGCGGTGGTGCTGCTCGGCCGCCACGACCTGCACGTCTACTTCGAGGCCTCGGCGAGCATCGTCACGCTGGTGCTGCTCGGCAAGCTGCTCGAGGCGCGGGCGCGGGCGCGCACCTCGGCGGCCATCGAGGCGCTGCTGCGCCTGCAGCCGCCGACGGCGTGGATCGAACGGGACGGCCAACTCGTCGAACTGCCGGTCGAGCAGGTCGTCGGCGGGATGGTGTTCGTGCTGCGCCCCGGTGACGCGGTGCCGGTCGATGGGGAGGTGCTGTCCGGCGAGTCGGCGGCGGACGAGGCGATGCTGACCGGCGAGAGCGTGCCGGTCGCCAAGCTGCCGGGCGACAAGGTCTTCGCGGCGACCGTAAACGGCGGCGGCGTGCTGCGCTGCCGGGCCACCGGTGTCGGCGCCGACACCCTGCTGGCCGGCATCGTGCGCCTCGTCGAGCAGGCCCAGGGCGGCAAGCCGGCGGTGCAGAAGCTGGCCGACCGCATCGCGGCCATCTTCGTGCCGGCCGTGGTGCTGATCGCGCTGGCGACCTTTGCCGGCTGGTGGTGGTTCGGCGGCGAACTGGCGCCGGCGCTGGTCAATGGCGTCGCGGTGCTGGTCATCGCCTGCCCCTGCGCGCTGGGTCTGGCCACGCCGACCGCGGTGATGGTCGGCACCGGACAGGGCGCGCGGGCGGGCATCCTGGTCAAGAACGCCGAGGCGCTGGAACTGGCCGAAAAGATCCGCACGCTGGTCGTCGACAAGACCGGCACGCTGACCGAAGGCCGGCCGGCGGTGCTGGCGCTGCACACCGTGCCCGGAGCGGCACGGGGCGAACTGCTGGCGCTGGCGGCGAGCCTGGAACAGACCAGCCACCACCCGCTGGCCCAGGCGGTGGTCGCCGCGGCGCGGGCCGATGGCTTGAGCTGGGACATGGCCGAGGCGGTGCAGGCGGTCGGCGGCAAGGGCGTCGCCGGCCGCGTCAAGGGCCGCGAGGTGTGGGTCGGCTCGCCGGATTTCCTCGCCGGGCGCGGTGCGGCGCTGCCCGCCGAGGTGCTCGATCCGCTGCTGGCGGCGGCGCTGACCCCGGTGGGTGTCGCCGTCGACGGCCAGGCCCTCGGCGCGCTGGGCATCGCCGACCCGCTGCGGGCCACGTCGAAGGCGGCGGTGGGGCGTCTGCAGGCCATGGGCGTGCGGGTGGTGATGCTGACCGGCGACCACCCGGCGGCGGCGGCGCGCATCGCCGCCGAGGCAGGCATCGCCGACTTCCGCGCCCAGGTGCTGCCCGGCGACAAGGCGGCGGCGGTCGAGGCGCTGCGCGGCGACGGGCTGGTCGGCATGGTCGGGGATGGCATCAACGACGCGCCGGCGCTGGCGGCGGCCGATGTCTCCTGTGCGATCGGCGCGGGCTCCGACGTGGCCATCGAGGCGGCCGACCTGACCCTGGTGCGCAACGACCTCGGCAGCGTCGCCGACGCGATTTCGCTGTCGCGGGCGACCCTCGGCAAGATCCGTCAGAATCTCTTTTTCGCGTTCATCTACAACGTGCTGGGGATTCCGGCCGCGGCCCTCGGGCTGCTCAATCCGGTGATTGCCGGGGCGGCGATGGCGATGAGTTCGGTGTCGGTGGTGAGCAATTCCCTGTTGCTGCGGCGCTGGCGGCCGGGTAGAAACTGAAAGGAGCAGGTATGGAAAACGTGGTGATCAAGGTCGGCGGCATGAGCTGCCAGGGTTGCGTCAGGAACGTCAGCGGCGCGCTGTCGGCGCTCGACGGCGTCGCCAGCGTGGAGGTGTCGCTGGAGGCGGGGGAGGCGCGGGTCGGCTACGATCCGGCGAAGCTCGGCGTCGAGGCGCTGCGGGGCGCCGTCGAGGACGCCGGTTTCGACGCCAGCTGACTTATAATCGCGGGCTGGTTTTCATAAAACGGGAGATAGGAAGAATGGGTTTCGATCAAGTCAAGGCGGGCAAGGACGTTCCGAACGACGTCAATGTGATCATCGAGATTTCCGCCCAGGGCGATCCGATCAAGTTCGAAGTGGATAAGGACAGCGGCGCCGTGTTCGTCGACCGCTTCATGGGCACTTCGATGCGCTACCCGATCAACTACGGCTACGTGCCCCACACCATCGCCGGCGACGGCGATCCGGTGGACGTGCTGGTCGTGACCCCCTTCCCGCTGCAGCCGGGCGTGGTGATCCGCGCCCGCCCGGTCGGTGTGCTGAAGATGGAAGACGAGGGCGGCGTGGATGCCAAGGTCGTCGCGGTGCCGGTCTCCAAGCTGACCCCGCTGTACGACAAGGTCCAGACCATCGACGACCTGCCCGAACTGCTGATGAAGCAGACCGTGCACTTCTTCGAGCACTACAAGGATCTCGAGCCCGGCAAGTGGGTCAAGGTGACCGGCTGGGGCTCCGTCGAGGAGGCCAAGCAGGAGATCCTCAACGGTCTGGCTGCCGCTGCCAAGTAAGCCGGCCCCTGGATGATCCGGTCGGTTTCCGGATCAGCAAGGCCCGCCGCGTGCGGGCCTTGTCACGTCTACGCGCCCGGTCGATGCTGCGGATTCACACTGCCTGGCCGGCCGCGTGACCGCTGGCCCAGGCCCACTGGAAGTTGTAGCCGCCCAGGTGACCGGTGACGTCCATCACCTCGCCGACGAAATACAGCCCCGGCACGTTTCGCGCCTCCATCGTCTTGGATGACAGCGCCCGCGTATCCACGCCGCCGAGGGTGACTTCGGCCTTGGCGTAGCCGAGGGTGCCGTCGGGCGTGATCACCCAGCCCTGCAGCGCGGTGGCGATGGCGTCGAGCTCCTTCGTGCCGAACTGGAGGGTCGGCCGGTTCCAGCCACGCTGCTCGCACCAGGCATGGGCGAAGCGCTTGGGCAGGCGGTCGGCCAGCAGGTTGCCGAGCAGGCTCTTGCTGCGGGCGCGCTCACCGAGCCAGGCGCGCACGTCCTCGGCAGGGAACAGATTGACGGTGATCTGGCTGCCGCCGTCATCCCGCGCCTGCCAGTAGGACGACACCTGCAGGATCACCGGCCCGGACAGGCCCCGGTGGGTGAACAGCAGGTTCTCGCGGAAATGCCCGGCGCCGCATCCGGCCACTGCGTCGAAGGCCATGCCGGCCAGATCCTTGTAGATCGCCAGCTCGTCGGGAGGCAGGGTCAGCGGCACGAGGGCCGGCTTGGGCGGCACGACGGCGAGGCCGAACTGCGTGGCGATGCGGTAACCCAGCGGCGAGGCGCCGATCTTGGGGATGGACAGGCCGCCGGTGGCGACGACCAGGTTTTCGCAGCTGAAGCGCCCGTGGTGGGTGTCGAGGACGAAGCGCTCGTCCGGCCCGGTACCAGTGCTGACCGCTTCCAGCTTGCAGGGCATCGCCCAGTTCACCCGGCCGTCGTCGCAGCCGGCCTTCAGCATGTCGATGATGTCCTGGGCCGAGTCGTCGCAGAACAACTGGCCGTGCTCCCGTTCGTGCCAGCGGATGCCGTGGCGGTTCACCCGCTCGATGAAATGGCCCGGCGTGAAGCGGGCCAGCGCCGAGCGGCAGAACTGCGGGTTGCGTGACAGGTAGTGGGTGACGCTGACATCGAGATTCGTGAAGTTGCAGCGGCCGCCACCGGAGATGCGGATCTTCTCGGCGAGCTTGGTGGCGTGGTCGAGCAGCAGCACGCGGCGGCCGCGCTGGCCGGCTTCGGCTGCGCACATCATGCCGGCGGCGCCGGCACCGATGACGATCACGTCGAAGCGGGCAGGGGGGGCGGGGTGGTTCATCGTCGCAGGAGGGGTGGAACGGGCCTGGAGCATAGTCCGGGCCTTGTCTTGCCGCAAACTCCGCGCGCGTCGTGATTCTCAGGGGCGTCTTCGGCTGTTAGGCTTGCCCGATGGCGATAGACGCGGCTGCCGGCAAATCGGTGCCGCGGCGGTGATCAACGAGAGGGCATGGATATGGGCCACAAGCTGCAGGGCCACAAGCTGCAGGTCCGCGAGCGGCCGCTGAAATGGGCGCTGTGGGGCGCCGGCATCGTCGTGACGGTCGGTGTGGCCGGCTTCCTGGTGGCGCCGCCGCTGGTGAAGTCCATCGCCGAGCGCAAGTTGAGCGAAGTGCTCCACCGCCCGGTGACGATCGAAGCGGTGTCGATCAATCCCTACGCGCTGTCGGCCGAGCTGCGCGGCTTCAGGATGCTGGAGCGGGAGGGCGGCGCGACGGCGGCGGCCTTCGCGTCGCTGTACGTGAATGTCGAGGCGGAGTCCCTGCTCCGGGGCGGCGTGGTGCTCCAGGAAGTGAAGCTGGTCGAGCCGCAGGTCAGCCTGGTGCGGGTGGAAGGCCAGCGTTACAACTGGTCGGACATCGTCGACGAGATGCTCGCCAAGCCGGACGACGGTTCGAAGAGCCTGTTTGCGATCCACAACATCCGTGTCGAAAAGGGCCGCATCGACTTCGACGACCGGCCGGCGAAGCAGAAGCACGTGATCGCCGACCTGGACCTGGGCGTGCCCTTCGTGTCCAACCTGCCATCCCAGGTCGACAGCTTCGTCGAGCCGCTGCTGGCGATGAAGGTGAATGATGCGCCCTTCGAGATCCGCGGCAAGGCCAGGCCCTTCTCCGTCAGCCGGGAGTCGACCGTCGAGCTGAAGTTCTCCGCCTTCGAGCTGGCCCGCTACGTGGACTACCTGCCGGTGGACAAGAGCTTCCGCCTGCCGTCGGCGCGTCTGTCGTCCGACCTGCAGGTGTCCTTTGCCCAGCCGGCGGGCCAGCCGCCCGGCGTGGTCGTGAAGGGCAGCGTGGGTCTCGATGGCGTCGAGATCCAGCATGCCGACGGGCGGCCGGCGATCCGGCTGCCGTCGGTGAGGGTCGGTATCGAGCGCCTGGCGCCGCTGGCCGGTGAAGTGGCGCTCGGCATCGTCAGCGTCGACAAGCCAGAAGTGGTGGTCGGCCGCGACCGGGACGGCGGCATCAGCCTGTTGTCGCTGATCCCCAAGCCGCGGGCGCCGGTGGCGCCAGCGTCCGCGGCGCAGACCGACGCCCCGCCGGCCAAGCCGCTGGTGTTCAGTCTCGGTGAGTTCCGCCTGAGCGGTGGCCGGGTCGAATTCAGCGACGACCTGCCGACCGGCCGCTACGCCAAGACGCTGCAGGACATCCAGGTCTCGCTGCGTGATTTCAGACTGGCGGGCGGCGAGCCGGCCACGCTGGACTTCGGCTTCGCGACGGCGGCAGGCGAAACCCTGGCGCATAAGGGCCAGGTCAGCGTCGCGCCGCTGAAGGCCGCGGGTCAGCTGGATCTGGCGGGCTTCGACCTCGCCGGTCCGAAGCCCTACATCGCGGCCGTGCTGAAGAACGGCGAGGTGCTGTCCGGCAGGCTGGACGGCAGCATCGCTTACGATTTCGCGGAGGAGGCGGGTGGGGCGCCGAAGCTGATCCTGAAGGCGCCGCTGCTGTCGCTGAAGGATCTCGGCGTGCAGATGAAAGGCGAGAAGACGCCCTTGGCCAGGGTGGGTCTGCTGGAACTGCGCGACACCGCCGTGGATGCCGATGGGCACAAGGTTGTGGTGGGGCAGGTCAGCAGCAAGGCGACGCGCCTCGCGCTGGTGCGGGGTGCGGACGGTGAGTTCAACGTGCAGAAGATCGCCGGCGCGGATGCGGGCAAGCCGTCCGGGGCGGCGAAGGCTGCCAGGCGCCCTATGCCTCCGAAGCCGGCGAGGGCAGATCAGGCGGCCAGCCCGGACTGGCAGGTGGAGGTGAAGCGCCTGGCCCTCGACGACTGGGGGGTGCGCATCGAGGATCGCACGCTGGCGCCCGCCATCGTCTTCAACGCGGAGCCGCTGGCCTTGAAGGTCGACGGCCTGAGTACCGCGAAAGGCGGCAAGGCCAAGGTGGATCTGCAGGCGGCGATCAACCGGCGCGGTAAGGTCGGCGTTGGCGGCACCGTCGGGCTGACGCCGCTGGCCGGCAACCTGGACCTGGATCTGAAGGCCGTGGACCTGGCGATGCTGCAGCCGTATGTGACCGAGCAGGTGAAGATCGCGATCACCCGCGGTCATGTCAGCGCCCGCGGCAGACTCGCCTTCGAGTTGCCCGGTGGTGGCGACCGGCGTGGTGGCGACCTGAGGGGCGGCTTCAAGGGCAGCGTAACGATCGGCGACTTTGCCTCGGTCGACAAGCTCAATGCCGCCGACTTCCTGAAGTGGCGATCCCTCGCCTTCGGCGGCATGGACATCCGGCTGTCGCCAATGGCGGTGAGCATCGACGACATTGCGCTTACCGACTTCTATACGCGGCTGATCCTCGACGCCAAGGGCGGTCTCAACATCCGCGAGATCACCGCCCAGCGCGCCGGCGAGGAGAAGGCTGCGGAAGCGGCCGCAGACGAGGCGGCGAAGGTCCGCGGCAGCGCACCGGCGGCGAAGCCCGGCGCGGCGGTCGCCCAGGTGCCCTCCCCCGCAGGGCCGCCCATGCCGCTGTC
>Ga0213919_1000582_pt1 | contig 15656 bp, 25 predicted proteins | sample McNCre317MG_FD_161056 | JGI IMG/M metagenome (GOLD analysis project Ga0213919, IMG submission 161056) | Freshwater microbial communities from McNutts Creek, Athens, Georgia, United States - 3-17 MG | ecosystem: Environmental > Aquatic > Freshwater > Creek | place: USA: Georgia | collected... | reverse complement strand
GTGGTCTCCGGTTTTTTAGTAATGGAATGTTCGGCAAATAAGACAATACAATAGAGCAAGAGCTTAGATGAACGACTTTAATGACCAAATCAAATCGGCTGTTGCAAGCGGCCTGTCAAGGAATGGAATTGAAGCTCTTCTTGGCATTAGATTCAATGAAGAGCAGCTTGAGCTGTACAGAAAAGCCAAAGCAATATATGACCTGAAGCTTCGCAAACGCAGACAAGAGCGGAAGTATGAGCACCTGTCTGGAGCTGAGTTGAAGTAGAAGCATGATGACAAGCTCGCAGCAATAGACCAACAGCTTGACGAGGCAAGAGCAAACATTGATTGGAACAGGCGAAATGAAGCAGAGAAGAGCTTGAGCAAGTGGGTGGAGACTTACTGCTTAGGGATTCTCATTGATGAGCTTCCACCACCACATGGCATTGAAGTGCTTGATGAGATGGACAGAGCACTAGCCGATGCAAGACCATACATGATAATGATGTCACGCGGTAGTGGAAAGACATGCTACATGGAAGCAGCCGCTTGCTATGCGATGGCCACTGGAAAGAGGAAGTTTCCTGTTGTAGTGTCTGCTAATGCAAAAGCAGCTTGCACCATCTTGAATGACATCTTTAGAATGTTTCAAGACAAAGACACCAACTTCAGCAATGACTACCCAGACTTGTGTCTTCCTATACAAGCATCTGGTGGTTCATATCGGCGAAAGCAGACCTACAGAGGAAGGTCAACAGAGATAAGCAAGACAGCTAACTAGTTCATCTTGGCAAGACTTCAGCAAGAAGATGGGTCAATGCCAAAGACTGGATGCTTGATGGCAACACGAGGAATAACTTCTGGAATTCGCGGACTGAAGCACCACACCCAAAGACCAGACTTGGTTCTTCTTGATGACTTGCAGACTGGTGAAGAAGCAGAGAATCCACTTCAAGTGGAGAAGCTGATGAAGACCATCAAGAAGGACATCTTCAACTTGGCTGGCAAAGGCAAGCTTGCTATACTTCAGACCGCAACTCCAATTGCGCCAGATGACTTAGCCGAGAAGATTGCAGCGGACACATCATGGAAGACCACCATCTGGCCAGCTATAGTGAAATGGCCTAGAGACATAGTTGAGAATGGTGACAAAGGACTGTGGGGAAAGTACTTCAGAATGTATGACTCTGAGAATGTTGATGACTCCACACATGAGAAGAGCTTGCAGTTCTACATAGACCACCAAGAGCAGATGGATGAAGGAGCAGAAGTGTTCAACCCATCTAGATTCTTGAGGTCAGATGGACACATCACTGCATTGCAAGCTCTGCTTGAGAAGCAGCATGTGATTGGTGAGGCGGCATTCTCCGCTGAGATGCAGATGAAGCCACAACGCTACAGCTTCCAGATTGACATCACCCCAAGGATTGTAGCTTCTAGAGCTGGCTTGAAGAAGAGGCTTGAAGTGCCAGAAGGATATGTTGTAGTGGCAGCTGCTACAGACTTGAATGTCTCTTACGCCGCTACAACAACTATAACGGCATTCAAGCCAGACATGACCTCACATGTCTTGTATCATGAAATCACACCATCAAGAATTGACTCAAAGCTGAATGATACTGAATACAACCAGAAGGTGTTTGCTCTTCTTGTGAAAGTTGGAAGCACATTGAAGCAGCTTGGGCTGAAGATTGACGGTTGGGCAATTGATGCTGGAGGACGAAACTGGGATGCAGTGTGCAGCTATGCAAAGCAGTCGTTGACCTAGTGTGGAATTCCAGCGTGTGCATTCGCTGGCCGTTCTTCAAACATATTCAACCCGTTTGTGAGGTCCAGACTTAGAGATGCAATAGGCAGAACAGTTCTCTGCGGTGACAGTGCTGAGCACATAAGAGCTGGAAGTGGCAGCAAGTATGTCTTCTTCGATGCAGACCTGTTCAAAGAGATGGTCCAGAAGGCATTCTTGTCAGAGACTGGAGCACCAGGCTCATGCACACTGTATGATGGTGACTCTGATGAGCATTCTGACTTTGCAATATAGGTTTGCAATGAGAAGCTGCTGTTTGTCAAGCATGCCCAAGATGGTCGCAACCACTACACATGGAAGAGCTTTGAACCACATGACTATCTTGACTGCATGAGCATGTGCTATGCAGCGGCAAGCCAGCAAGGAATATCTGGAGTCGTGGCAAACAATGCTCTTGAATCACATAGGATGAGGTCTACAGGCCGGTTTGTGAAGAAGCCTAGAATCAAGCTTGTCTAAAAAGTGGGTAAGTAATACTAAATGCAGATGACTACAACCTAGAAGAGAAAGATTCTACAGCGAATTGCTGCCGTTGAAGCGGACATCGAAGAGCTTAAGCGGTGCCGCGCCGACATTGCAAAAACTGGATATGCCTCTGCTACAATGTCTAGTGGTGGTGGTTCCAAGTCATATACAAGACTTGACATCTCCAAGATAACTGAGGCAATATCCGCATTGACAAGCGAGTTGAAGAAGCTCAAGTCAATGCTGTCAAGAGTTGGTGAGCAGCAGCTTTGGAAGAATGTCCTAGTAATCTATGACCTATGAGGTTTGAAAGATGTTTGGCTTTGGAAAGAAATCAAAAGCACCTAAGTGGAGTGATTTGAGCCACTAGCAGAAGATGTTAGTGACACGCAAGATAGCTAAAGGTGTAAAAGCGCAATGGTTTGGACCGCGATACAAGCTAGTCGAAGGAACTGACATTCTACAGCGAGAGCGCGGCATGGTTGAGTTCCGTGATGAGGACCAGATATTGGATTCTTATGCTCGTGGCCAGATGCTTGACCTAGCAAGGAACGCCACACGCAATTCATCAACTTTCAATGGCATCCTGAAGCAGTTTGACTTGAATGCAATTGGCACTAAAGGTGGCAAAGCAATATTCGACTTTGACAATTCAGCTCCTATAAAATATGAGTTCTCAAAGTGGACAAGAGATGCAGATTTCTTTGATGGGCTTTCGTTCAACACATTGCTTAAGCTCATACTGAAGACCTACATCTTAGGCGGTGACATGGTTCTCATGTTTGATGATGGGCTTATAGAGGACAGCGGAAAGCTAGTTGTGTATGAACCAGATGAAATTGGAAACACCACTGATGAAGCTCTTGCTAGTCATTATGGCAAAGCCGCCCGTCAATCTCTTGGACGCGTCTACAATAGCAATGGTCGCTTCATTGGAGCTATCGTCAGCCGAAGCTAGAGAGGTGAGACTATATTTGACCCTAAATCTTCTTACTTCTTGTATCGCGACCCAGACCAGTCAATGTTTGACTCATTCTGGCTAATGCCAAGGAATGTGTTCCGCGTGGCCCAAGGCAGAGGTGTGACCCCGCTTGCTGCTTCTCTTGCAACTATACTTGACCTTGAAGATTTGTGTGGGTATGAGCTTGCGGCTGCTAAGAAGAATTCATAGACATTGGCACAGGTGCTTCAAGACAGCAGTGCATCAAATGAAGAAGTCGAACCACCATCTCCGTTTGACAATGACACCGACTTTGAGAATATGACCGATGACGAGATTGAAGAAGCAGCTAAAGCGGAAGCGGCTAACCAAGTGCAGACGACTACACTTGAGCGTGTGAACGCCGCTGGCTGCATATACCAAGTCATGCCTGAGAACTACAAGATGGAGCTTCTGGACACAAAGCACCCCAACACCAACATGCCATCTTTCATCAACTGGCTTGCTACAAAGAGCGCAGCACCATTTGGTTTGTCTGAGCAGTTCGCTACATTCATGCCAAGAGGTTCTGACTTCAGGGCAAACCAGCTGTTTTCAGAACGTGCATTTGAAGAAGCATAGAAGTTCTTGGAGCAGATATGTGACTGGACACTCTACCGTTGGTCAATATGGGCTAACAAGAGAGGTCTTATAAACAGACAACCAGACACATTCATTTAGGATGTTGCTTGGTCATGGCCAAAGATGGATGAGCTTGATGAACTTCAGCACCAGAACGCAGTCGAGAAGAAAATCAAGAACATGGTTGGCAGTTTCAAAGAAGAGCTTGGAGCTGACTGGAAAGAAAAACTTTCAACAATCAAAGAAGAAATCAACTGGTTCAAGGAAAATGGTTTGCCACATCCTGCATTTGAAATGAAGTCAGGTGGTGAAAGAACTGGTGCAGAGTTAATAAACAAATCTAATGAGGAAAATGAATAATGAAAATCTACAAATTAGACATAGACACATCAAAGCCAATTAGAAAAGTCGTTCAGATGCAGCAGAACTCAGAAGGCGCGCTATCTGTGAACATATCAAATGACGGAAAGTACATCCGCAATCTTTCATGCACCGTGTACGACGGCGAGAACGAGATTTCCGCTACGACTACTAACGGGTATAAGATTGACGTCGGCACGGAAAACAAAGCCATAAAGGTTGTCGCGAAGTCCGAGCCTATCATTTCGATGGATGAATATCTTGTAAGCGCAGCTAGTGGCACAAGAATGGTTCAATATTCTTTGAACAAAGTACAGATTCCGCCTGGGGTGTACAATCAAGACGAGTTTGCTTCTCTTACCTCTCTTGGTGTTGGGAATGGTCCATATGGGGTTGCAACAATTCTCCCGGTTGCCACCGCTAATTTGTCGGCGACAAATTTTTCTCAGATATGGTTGACCCCATGGATTACAGCCCGGCCCATGTATTTTACATAGAGTATAGATTACGACCACAGTAGAGTGCTTCCATACGACGAGCAAATAAGCGCTACGGAAGAAATAAGCGTTTATATTACCAAGATGGTAAAGACAAGCAATAAAAACTCGATTATGATTTCCGCTGTTCCATACCCGTCAATTGGCTATTGGACAGACTACTCTCTTGAACATATAATCAAGCCGTCGACCAACGCGGCTTGCTATGCCGAGCTGGAAGTGACAGACCCCGAGCCAGAACCAACTCCTGACCCTGAAGAACCAACTGAAGGTTGAGCATGACACATTAGGAACAATATGATGCAATAATCAACTTCAGGAAGTCAAATCCACTTCCAAAAGATTAGTATGGTGAGAATCATCATATTGTTCCTAAGTCTATGTGTCCTCTTCTAAAAGATGCACCTGACAATATCATCAGACTTTCAGCACAAGAACATTTCTTAGCACATTATCATCTTTGGCTTGCATATCGTGATGAATTGCATGAAAAGAAATGGGCTAAGAAGATGTGCTTTGCATTTCATAGAATGAAACAACAACTCATGAAATGCGATGATGTTGAAGCAATGTCCAAACTATATGAAGAAGCAAGGATTGAGTTTGTAAACCTTAATAGTGGCAAGAACAGCAGTGTGTATGGAAGACATTGGAAGTTAAGTGAAGAATCTTGTAAAAGACATTCAGAAGCTAAAATTGGTATCAAGAATCCAATGTATGGCATGAAACGGTCATTAGATGCCAGACGTAAATGTTCAGAATCACTTAAAGGTCATAGAGGATATTGGACAGGCAAGACACAACCAAAAGAAGTAAAAGAAAAACGTGCGGCTAAAATACGCGGCAGACGTTAGTATACAAATGGTATTGTGAGTGTCAGGCGGTTTGATTGTCCTGAAGGTTTTTGGTTGGGAACGACAAGAAAATCAAAATAGAGTAAGTAAATCAAGATGAAGAACTTTGCAATATACGGCGCTATTGTTGATACTGATGAAGAGCGTACTACGTTGGAGGATTTGACACCAGCGTAGTTTCGTGCATTCATCAACAAACTAGAGCCAAATGAAGAATTGAAGATAGCAATAAATTCACCTGGCGGAAGTTGCTACGGTGGCATTGCTATAGCTAACATGATTAAAGAACTGTCACGCAATGGCCATAAGACTACAGCTTTTGTCGAAGGACTTGCTGCTTCAATTGCGTCTGTAATCATGTGTGCTTGTGACAATGTTGTGATGGGTGAATCTTCACTTGTCATGATTCATCAGTGTTGGAGCATTGTGCAAGGAAATTCAACTACACTTCGCAAAGAAGCTGACACAATGGACACAATAAATGACGCTATTATCAGCTTCTATCGTTCAAAGTTCTCAGCTGATGATGAGACATTGAAGCAATGGATGGCAGAAGAGACATGGTTTAGTGGAAGAGAAGCTAAAGACTTCACCTTTGCATGTGAGGTGCTGCCGGATGAAAGTGGATTCAGCATTGCAGCAAAACTTAAAGACATTGATTTAAGCAAGTTCAAACATTTACCAAAGGCATTGAACATGGAAAAAGAAGAAGAGATGAAGCAAGCCAACATCGAGGAAGTGGCTGAAGCGAAGACTGAAGATGTTGAAGTCACGGCTGAAGAGACCACAAAGGAAGAAGTTGTGGTTGAAGAGCCTAAAGATGAAGAGACTGCTGAAGAGCCTGTCGAAGAGACAGTGCCAAAGGCAGAAGTCGAGAAGCGTGTGTCTGGAATGCAGTCAGCTATGGCAAAGCAGATGGATGCCCTCAAGAAAGACTATGAAGCAAAGATTTCAGAATTTCAAATTCAGATAAAGACCAAAGATGAGGAACTAGCAAAAGCGAAAGCCGAAGCTACCCGCCTGTCTGAGTGTCTTGACAGCACCAGCAGAGAATTGTCAGAAATGACATCAGCTTTGCAGGAGAAGACAAATGCGCTTGATGCTCTGAATGCAAGCGTCAATACCCCTAATGAGACAACAAACTGGAAGTCTCTGAAGGGAAAAGAGTTTTTCGATTGGTATCGGAAGACATACAAGACAAACAACTAATCTAAAAGAAAGAAGAACCTACAATGGCATTTTCTGATTTGGCTCTCAAGGCCGCTTCTGAGTCTGCAATAATCGCAGCTCACAAGAACCTCGCAAAGCTTAGCCTCTTTGCTAAAAACTTCAGCGAGCTACAGGGTGTTCCCGGCAAGTCAATCGCCGTCCCTGTCTACAATCTCAGCGCAGCAGCTGCATTTGTTGCTGGCTCAAATGACTATGGCACTGGCTCAAACGAAATCGGTGGTGAGCTGATTACTCTTGACCAGCACCTCGTCAAGTCAGTGTCAATCAATGATGTTGAAGAGGCTGAGACTGGAATTCGTTGGGCTACAGACACATCTTATGCTCTCGCAGACATGCTCACACGCGGAGTCAATGACTATGTGTTTGGTCTGATGAACGCAACAAACGTGTCTCTCTCCGCTGCAACTCCTACTAGCAAGGCAACAGTTGCAGGTCTTTATGCAGTAGCAGAGGACAACGACATTCCAGTTGACAGCTGCATTGTGGCTCTCAAGCCTACACAGTTCGCTGGTGTTCTCTCATGCCTCGACTACACAGTTTATGGAAGTCCAGAAGCAATTCAGACTGGTGTGATTCCTGGTCTCTATGGATTCAAAGGATTTGTCTGTGCTCCAAACCTCCCAGAAGGTGTAAACGGCGCAATCATCTGCGACACCGCAGTTGGCATTGCTTCCCGTTACCTCTTCCCTGGAACTGATGGCGCATATCCATAGACTTGGTCTGCTACAGATGAGAGCGGATTCACTATTGGCTACCGTCGCTTCATGGACCTCGGCACAGGCTCTAACAAGTTTGCAGCTGATGTTCTCTTCGGAGCAAAGATTCTACAGCCAACAAAGATTGTCCGTCTGGTAACCCCAGCCTAAGTCTGACAAGACACAATCTTGAGCGTGACCACAAACACGGCTGAAAATCATGAAACATGAGAGGTGGGGAGATTGTGGCAACTCCCCACTTTTTCATTGGGCCGATAGTGATAGTGATAGTGATTAGCACCGAACACTTGCAATGTTCGAGTCTGGGTTTGATTCCAAGTCGGTCCACCAACTTTTTGTAAGTATCATTAGATATGAAATGTCCGTTTGACAATGTTGACATGGCGTTTGAGCCTTTCTACAACGACGCGTTTGCCGTCACAACCAAAGGTGGGAAGAAGACAACTTTGTCTACTTGTGTGTTCACTTGCATGACCGGCGACCCACTGGCTGAAGACACGATGGAAACCGAGCGCAAAGACATAATGCTCTTATGCCGTGAAGAAGATTGGCCATGGGTCAAGGCAAATGTCTCAAGAGGTGATTCACTTGAGAGATATGACGGCACCAAGTTCAAAGTGACTTTGGTAGAAGATGACTTTACAATGGGCAAGCTCATTCATGCCCGCGAGGTGTGAGAGCATGGTAAAGACAACTTTGACAGCCGACTATGACGGAAGACCTCTTCAAGTCCTTGAAGGTCTTGTCCAGCAGAGAATGCAGTATCTGCACCAGACAGCGGTTAAAGCTCTTGACGCTACCGCCGTCACTCTTCTTCGCTCACTGAGGTCACTGACCAAAGTAGCTAAAGTAGAGAAGATAAAGATAGAGCAGGTCAGCGAGCTGAAAGTGTCGTTTGAAAAGAACGGAATGAAAGCCCGCCCATGCTTGAGATACAAAGGCAGTGATGTGCATTTCTACCCAGGTGAGAAGGATGTAGTCAGGTTCACAGCTAGCTCTTTGGTAGATTCCAAGGGAGCCAGTGTGTTTTCATTCTTGCTTGGTTATGGCAGGTCAGCAAGAAGATACTATGTTGGAGCATGTAGTGCAAGAGAGGCAAGAGAGCTAGCAAGAGAGATTCAGAAGAGAAGGTTGAATAGCTACAAAGGCCTTGCAAAACTAGCTATAGGGACATTGATGCGGAAGATAGCTTCAACGAGCTTAAATGACAATACAAGTCAGCGAGCTGGCACGGTGGCAAGACAGAACACAAGAATAACACGCGGCGATGGATACTTGCAAATTGATGACGAGCTGAACTATGCAGAGCTTGCATTCAAGCATGGCAAAGCGGACTTGGACGTTGCAGCAGCTAAAGCAGCAAACTCAATAGCCGCAATGATTAACAAGAGGCTTGCCAACACAAGCATAAAAGACAGACTTTCAACACCGTTTACGGTAAATGCATGATTGAGGGACACTTATGATAGAGAAGGATTTAGAGAAGAAGATTTCAACAAAGCTTGAATCAGTGTTGGTTCAAAACAGCATATCTAACTACCAACTGCTTGGGACATGGACTTGCGACAATGTGGTTGAGTCTAGCAAAGCGGGTGTTATAGTGACTGTGAAGGTAAGACCTAGGGCATATGAAACCTACACAATTCCAACAGCAAACATAACGGCTGAAATCACTGTCTTGGCAAGAGCTGAGGTTGACTTTAACGGCATGAACTACCTAGAAGTCACCGAAAAGCTGTTTGACGTCTTGCATTCATGGCAGAAGTCCATAGACCAGACGGTTGAAGATTTGACAATTGAAGGAAAATTTGACCCTGCCGGGTTGAGATTAGACGGTGGTGACGCCGGACTAGACCAACAGGCAAAGGTTTGGATATGCAACTAGACAATGACAATCTATGGTTGCATACAAGAGTAAGTAATAATAACAACTAAGAGGACTATCAAAAAATGGCATTCATTTCAAAAACAGACTATTTCTCCTTAGCCAGCACCAACCTTAGTGTGTCTGATTGTTCCGACGGCAAGTCCGCACAGAACGTCACAGCTCTCAAGGCTGATGGCAGTGTTGGTGCAAACACGGTATTTGGAGAGCTGCTTGCACCGTCAAACACCTACAAGGTTGCAGGCGAGGTGTCGGCAAACGTGGTACTTGGCAACGTCACTACCGTTGACAACCACAAGATAATGCTCGGCAATGTGTCTATCGGAACATCAGCCGGTGGCGAGCCAACTTTTACAGCTTCTGGTGAAGAGGTAGAGGCCAATGCGGCAACTAATGCTTGCACATATACGGTTGAGGTTGCTGGACTCACCCCAAAACGCCATGCATAGATTCTGTTCCATGCATTTGAGCTTGGTGGCTCAGGCTGCTTCTTGCAGAACGCCAACTACACACTTCAGGCAAACATTGGCAAGGCAACTGTCAACGGCGAACCTGTTGCAAGTGATGTGACCGAAGGCATGATTGAGGCACAAGTCACAATAATGCAGACAGGCGCTTCAACACCAACCATCACAATGCTGACCGGCGATGTAGACTACGGGTGGAGCATCACATCTCCTCTTGCTTGCACAAACCCAGATGCAAACTACCCAACTTGGACCTGCACACTGACCAAGTATCTCCAGAAGGACTCTTGATGACATGGTTTCACAGATGGCACAGGAAGACTGTGAGGAGCTTCTAGCATAGGGCAAGAAGCTCACTTTCAGAGACATGATTAGGTTGAATGCCCTTGGAGTGAAAGCTGAAAAGGGCAGCAACTCAGTGTCATTCTATGCCTTGCCGCGCTGTGTGTTCATTGGTGACTTGTGCTTTCGCGAGCCAACTATCGGCCATGAGATATGGTTTGATGATGTGTCCCGCCAATTTGACCTCGAAAGCCAAGTCACCGAATTTGCTCTAAGAGCATTCATGATGAGCAGGTCTGAAGAAGACTTGCCTAGCACAACAAACATTCCAGAAGTCAAATACCAGCTTGACAAATTCGTCCACAAGACAATTTCAAAGCTGACACTCAGACAGTTGACTCATGCAATCACCTACTGCACATGCGGCTGCAATCCTATTGATGATGAAGAGCCGCTAGTTCCTCTAGACATCACAAGTGATGATGAGGACATTGATGTGACGGACACATCTCTTGCAATTGGTGTTGTGAGAGAAGGACAAGCTCTTGGACTTGGCATATCACTAGCAGATGCAAAGAAGATGACACGCTCCGCATTGCAAGATGTTGTGATGAGAGCTTACAAGCTGAGAGAGATAGATGTGTCTAGTGCTGTGAAGCAAGAGTGCATTGGCGACTACTTAGTTACATTGCAGTGCATCAAAGACCGTCTAGACAAGGAAGAAGAAGACAAACAGAAGAAGGTGAACGCAGATGGCTGAAGCTAAAGTCAAGATAAGAATTGGCTCTGAAGCATAGTTGAGTGGATTTGACAAGTTGAAGAATGCACTGGCCACTGCTGGCTCTAAAGTGAAGACATGGGCAAAAGGAATTGGCTCTAACTTGATGAACATCAAGGCTGGTTTCGACATGCTCAAAGGTGCAATATCTTCAATTGGAAGCATTTTCAAAAAGGCTCTTGATGCTGAGACAATGACTGTCCAGTTCAAGACTTTGATGGGCAGCATGGACGATGCTAAGCAGCACATGGAGATGCTGAAAGAGCTTGGTGCAACTCCGCCCTTCTCGATGGAAGAGTTCGCTGCTGCTTCACGGCAGATGATGGTGATGTCTGATGGCGCACTTGGAATGCGAGGCTCACTAGAGCTAGTGGGTGATGCAGCCGCTGCAACAGGAAAACCAATTGAAGAAGTAGGCAATGCAGTCGCAAAAGCGTATGCGATGATAAGAGATGGCCAGCCAATATCAAGAGCTGCAAACTAGCTTCGCAACATGGGTTTGATAACTCCAGAAGTCGCAGCTAGCTTGGAAGAGCTTCAGAAGTCTGGCGCTTCAAGCATTGACATCTGGGATAAGCTTGAAGAAGCTCTCAGCAAGTACAAGGGCGCTATGGAAGAGACTGAAGAGACTGGCAATGGAATGATTGGCGCAATCCAGTCTCAATGGGACGAGGGCGTTCGCGACTTCGGTGAATCATTGCTCGACGTCGGCAAGGTGTACATAAAAGAGTTTCTTGACTGGCTGAAGAAGATTCGCGAAGACGGCTCCCTCAAGGAGTTTGTGGACAACTTTGCAAGCTTTACAAAGAGCATTTTGTCAGGTGTTGAAAAATGTGTTTCAGCGTTCAAGACATTCAAGGGCTGGCTTGTTGAGGCATTCAGCACAGCTGGTGATGTGATTGGCGCTATGGCTGGCGGCGCGTCGTTCGACGAGGCTGTGGACTGGGCCGGCAAACAGATGGACCAGCGGGAGAAAGAGCGCCAGATGGATGCAGAGGAAGAGGCTGAGAAGAAGCTCGCCGCGTAGAAGCTCGCCGATGAGAAGAGGCTTGAAGCCGAAAAGCAGAAGAATGCCGAGAAGGACAAGCAGAGACAAGCACTCAAGGAGAAGCTTAGAGAGCGTGAGATTCAGAAGGCAAAGGCCGCCGCCGAGAAAGAGCATCAAGAAGGATTGAAACAACAGCAGCTAGAAGACAAGTGGAGAGAAGAGCAGCAGAAGGAAGAAGAGAAAGCCCGCCAAGAGAACTTGAAGCGCAAAGCGAAAGAAGAGGAGAAAGCTGCCAAGAAGACGCATGAGCAGAAGATGAAGCTACTTGATAAAGAGATTGAGGCAGTCAAGAAGTTCAAGGAAGAGTTTGACAAGACTGTTGAGGCTGGAAAGAAGGCACAAGACGAGCATACTTGGGGCGCTCATCGTGAAGGAGCTAGAGGCATACAGACAGACTAGAATGGAGTGCCATAGACTACTAGAGACCTTGAAAGAGTTCAGAGATTCGCTGAAAGAGACTAGAGAGAGAAGAACAACAGAGAACGTGCAGAGCAGAGGAGAGAAGACAGGATAAGAGAACAGCTGGCACGTGGCAAGAGGATATCTGACCAAGACAGAAGATTCTTGAGACGCAGAAATGAGCTTAAAGCTCGTATAGCAGCAGATGAGAAGTTGAAGCAGCTTCAAGAGCAGAAGGACAGAGCGGTGATTGACATGAAGAACACGCTAGACAAGATTGAAGTGAACTTGAACAAAGCTCTCATATTGAAGAACTGAGGTGGATGATGTCATTGCTAAACTCATATTCAGACGACAACAAATAGACTCAGACAGGGCTGTAGAAGCAGTACAACTATGAAGCGAAGTTCTTTGTGGTGAAGGACAACTTATACAGTGTGTACCGCGTCACTCGCCATGCGACAAAGCAGTACAGCTATGTGGGCATGACGGAGAGCGCAGCAAAGACATGTGTGACTGCGAAGATTGCGCAGTACACAAAGACCCACAAAGGATGGAAACTAACATACAATGAATAGAGCGGCGTTGGCGTTGTTCCAGAGAACTACACTTTATGCGGCGCACAAGTCCAAGCAGTGCATGATGAAGGCGACATGTGGCACACGCAGATAAATGTGAACGAGCAAGATGAAGTGTGGACATTGACTTTGCCAGCAAACCTCGCATCTCTCTTTGACGAGACAGGAGACTACGACGAATGAAGCCGCTTCCACCAACAAGACTTAAAGCTGGCCAAGCTATTGGAGCTGCTGACAAGCTAGTTGACACATTCAACTGGCTTGTCGATGCCACCGAAAACTTGAAGGGTGATGGATGCTTCATCTACGTGAACAAAAGCAATCCAGAAGTGCCAGAAATCGAGCTGGACATTGACAGCTTGCAGGACTTCTTAGCCGGACAGATAAGCGGACTAAGTGGAGGTTCATGTTCATGTGAAATGTCCGCAGATTTGTCTGATGGGACAAAGATAGGCTCTTTCACAAATGATGGCTGGCAGACACAAGTTGACTTGTATGCTCCAAGCTCATTAGGCGGATGTTCATGCGACTTATCTGCCGAGCTTACGTCTGGGACTAAGATAGCGGCTTGGACTAAAGACGGCTGGCGAACGCACACAGACATCTATGCCCCGTCTGGTGGGGGGGATGTGTCTAGCTACACTACCTTGAGCGGAAATGTCCCCGGAAGCCAGAAGATATTTGGAGATGTCGTATTTGAAGCAATGACTTCATCTAATGTGAGCGTTGAAACCGTAGTTTAGAACGGGCAGAAGATTTGCCGGATAGGCGTCTACTATCTATGAGGTGAAAATGCTCTCGACCGCAGCAGATTACAAGTTCGTCCACCCGCAAAACATCATCATTGACGGGGGGCTTTCTCCGCGCCGTCAAGGCCAGGCAAGGTTTACCCTCAGAGGCGAAGACGCGGCCTTTCTTCGTGAAGCGGCATGCAGGACCTCTTACTTGACTTACAAGAGTGCTGACCCAGCTGCAAATGCGGATTTCACAGCAAACACCTCTTAGAAATGCGGAGGAATCTGCGACAGATACATTCTTTCCGAACCAATCAAATATTCAAACACGGCGTTGAAAACCATACTAAGATGGTTTTCAACTCGGCAGATTGCGGAAGGAGGAATGTTCATCTGGACAGATTCTCAATACCCTTCATACAGCCGAACCCTTCCAGAAATGCTTTCCACCGATATGGCCTCGACCACAGTGCCAGACCACACACAAGACTTCAACACCGGGTCGCCGTTCGTGAACAAGCCAATTCAAGAGCTGGAAGAATGCATTTCGGCCTTCACATACCCAACACGAAGAGGCACGGCAACAGAAGCTTGGAACAGCGGGGTTGACGGAGAGTGGAGATTTGAATGGAACGCAGGCGGCTATTGGGATGACTATTCAGGACCGTATGGGCCAGATGCGCCAACAGGAGCATCGCCTTTCCCAAACGGCCACCCAAGACGAGAGAATCTTGAGGCAATCTATTCCTCAACAATCTTCCAAGGAGCTTCAAGTCCATACACTGGATGGGCCACTAGAAGATGGAACCCCAACTCGTCAACCGACATGTATTCATATTTGTACATGCCGCAGCCAAACGGAATCCAATGGACGGACAGAGACAACGTTGTCCACAATGCCGACCCAGACTTGACACCTCTTTTGATTCAGAATTCCTCATCAGCGACACAAGCGATTGCGGAGTTCGAGGTGTTCCAGAGTTGGTGGATATACAAAAATTCCAGCATCTACACGTAGGATGAATGGACAAAGATTGTATGTGTTCCAGTTGGTTTGACTAGCGAGGACCTCTTCTACGGCAGGTGGAGGATAGACAAACACTCTTTATATGATGCCGCGGCACAAGCATTCACACAGGCCGGAGCAAGCAAGATGAACACGTCTTTCTTGCAAAGCAAAGGGATGCAGACAACCGACACCTATGCCGGAAGCGGCGGCACTTCCTATGCCAAGCTGAGGACGATTCACGGAATCTTCACCTTGAACGATGACCTGAAGATTGTGGTGTAAGTATATCTTGAAGCAACTAGTTCGGGTAGTCCGAACTGAAATGGAGCTAGAAAATGATTGGAATAGTTGACGTAGCGGTATAGGCGCACAACCCAGAAATGCCCTTGTACCCGATGAAGGCTTTTGCCGGTTCACCTTCTTCAATAAGAGTGAGAAATGTGCCACGGCAAATCGGAAGTTGGAAAATCGAAAATGTGGTTTTCAGTGTTGTCTACCCGGACGGGCAAACCAAGTCCGTGCAATGCGTTCCGGTAAACAACATCTGGGTCGGAACTATAGCTGGCTCTGATGCTACTGGAACAACCGAGAATGGCTATACAATATTTGCCAGCGGCATTGATGAAAGTGGGAATCAAGTCAATGACTATGTGCTTGGCAAAGGTGACATAGAGATTCTTGACAGCGCTGGAGTTCCAACACCTAGCAGCTACTCTTACTTTGTTCATCTTCTCTCTGCCGAAAGCGAAGACCCAAAAGAAGGCGACCTCTACCCAACATTGAGTGGCTACATGATTTGGCAGAACGGCGAAGCGCATCAGCTTGGCGGAAATTCGTCTGGCGAATACCTTCCCCTGAGTGGCGGCGAGATGGAGGGTGACATCAATCTTGACGTCGGCAGCTGGATTGACATAGGGCCTGAATGGCAGAGAATACGCCTTGGATGCGCGGACGGGGACAGTCCGGCATTCTGTGTGGAATCCATGGAAGAGCCAGGATACCTC
>Ga0213919_1000580_pt1 | contig 15665 bp, 8 predicted proteins | sample McNCre317MG_FD_161056 | JGI IMG/M metagenome (GOLD analysis project Ga0213919, IMG submission 161056) | Freshwater microbial communities from McNutts Creek, Athens, Georgia, United States - 3-17 MG | ecosystem: Environmental > Aquatic > Freshwater > Creek | place: USA: Georgia | collected 2017-06-12 | reverse complement strand
GCCTGAGGGCGTCCTGCAGTGCGGCCCTGTCGTCCGGATGCACCGCGTCGAGGAGCGCGGCGAGATGGCCGCCCCGCTCCGGCGGGATGCCCAGGATGCGGTGGAGCTCGGCCGACCAGTGACCCGAGCCGCTGGCCGGATCGGCTTCCCAGCTACCGAGGCGGGCGATCCTTTCGGCGTGGGTGAGGATGGCCTGCTTGGCCTGCAGGCGTAGGCCGGCATCGGCCAGTTCGCCGGTGCGCAGCCTGACCAGTTCCTCGACGCGCCGGGCCCGGCCGCTGGTGGCCAGCAGAAAGGCACCGAGGAGGCCGATCGAAACCAGGCCGACGGCGATCAGCGTCCACGCCTCCCAGCCCCGGTGGAGCGGGGCGTAGGCGGGGTCGGGAGCAAAGCTCAGCTGCCAGTTTCGACCTGCGAAATCGAAGCTTTCCTGCCACGGCAGGATGCCGCCGGCGCCCGGCTGCAGCGCCTCGGGACAGACGGCCAGGCCGGCGATGCGCTGGCCGGCAGGAGGATCGCCTGCGATCTCGGCCAGGCAGTAGCCGATGCCGGCGATCAGGTCACCCTTGAGTGCGCTGCCGATGGCGTCCTCGACACGCAGCGCGACGAAGGCCAGTCCTTTCGGCACGGTAGCTCGCGCTGCGTCGTTGGCGGAGGGGTGCTGGTAAATCGCAACGAGGAGGGGACTGTCCGCTTCCGCGCCCAACCTGAAGGCCCGGGTGGCGGCCGGCGAGCCGCCGGCGCGGGTGCGGGCAATGGCTTCGGCGGCGCCGGGAAGGGAGTGTGCCGCGCCTTCCAGATTGCTGGCGGGCGCGTCGAGGTGGGCCAGCTGGAGTGCGGCCTCGTCCGACGCCGGGTGGCGCATCCAGCCGATGGCCTGAATACCGCCGATGCGCGGCCGCCAGCTGGCCGCGAACTGCGCGAAGCCATCCCGGTCGAGGGTGGGCGCCGCGATCATCAGCCTTTCGGTGGCCTGGAGCACGTCGAGATACACCGCGAGGCGGGTCCGGATCAGGCTGGACAGGTGTCTGGCGTCGTGCTCGAAGCGCGACTGCAGGCGTTGCCGCTCCCATTCGGCGACGCGGGTCTCGACGCCGACCAGGATCACCAGCCCGATGGACAGCGGGAGCGCGATGGCGAGGCGGCGTGGCGCCCAGTCGCTGCGCGGCCTGCCGATCAAGGCGAAGGCCAGCGGCGTGGCGATCAGGATGCCGATCGAGTCGCCTGCCCACCAGTTCCACCAGCTGAAGCTGGCCTCGCTGGCGGGCAGGCTGCCCACCAGGCGCAGCGCGGAGATGCCGACGCTGGCGCTGATCAGACAGCTGATCGGCGCGGCGACGAAGAGCAGGCGGACGATCGCGCCGGCGCTGTCGAGGGCGTTGGGCAAGCCGACCCAACGCCGCGCCAGCGCGGCGCCGGCAAGAGCCTGCAATACCGCACCGACGCCGACGCAGAGCGGGACGATCCACGCCGGTCCATCCCATCCACTGCGCAACACCGCCTCGATATTGGTGATCAGCGAGCCGGCGAAGACGGCCGGCCAGATGCGTGGGCCGTAGATCAGCATGCCGGCAAAGGCGACGCCGGCGGCCGGGAAGAGCGGGGCGATGTAGCCGGGCGGAATCGCCATGTGCAGCGAAACGATGCCGCAGACCGCGTAGGTGGCGGCGATTCCGGCGAGGAGGCGGAGGCTGGGGGGCGGGGGCATCGGCGTGAGAAGGAATCGGGCGCGCTGTGCGAAGTGCCTGCTTGCGGAGTGAGGTCACGATTGTAGCCGCCGCGGCCCGGATTGCATGCTGCGCGGGTTGCGTGGGGCCGGCTGTTGCACGGGATCGGTGCTGCAGTGCAGCGATTTTCCGTCCGATGCGCTAGTATCTCGCCCCGGCGGTCGGCCGGCATGGCGGCACGCCGTGAGGGGCTGCCATTACTCAGGAGATTCGAATGTCGACCTTGCATGCCGAAGGGCAATCCGGGGGATCCCATGCCCAGGTCCTGCCCGTCGCGGTGGCGGCGATGGGGGTCGTGTTCGGCGATATCGGAACGAGCCCCCTCTACACGATGAAGGAGGTCTTCAACGGGTCCCATGCGGTGCCCGTGACCCCGGACAACGTGCTCGGCATCCTGTCGCTGGTGTTCTGGGCCCTGACCATCGTCGTGTCGCTGAAGTACGTCGTCTACATCATGCGGGCCGACAACCGGGGCGAAGGGGGGATCATGGCCCTCACCTCGCTTGCGCTGCGTACCAACAAGTCGCCCCGTCTCGGAGCGGTGATGGCCGCCCTGGGCCTGTTCGGAGCGGCGCTGTTTTATGGCGACGGGGTGATCACGCCGGCCATTTCGGTGCTGTCGGCGGTTGAAGGGCTGGAGGTCGCGACGCCGGCTTTCCGGCCGTATGTGCTGCCCATCTCGCTGATCGTGCTGACCGGCCTGTTCGTGATCCAGAACCGGGGCACGGCGCGGGTCGGCGCGATCTTCGGGCCGGTGATGCTGTTCTGGTTCACGACGCTCGGCGTGCTTGGCGCGCTCAACGTGATCCGCCACCCGGATGTCCTGCGGGCATTCAATCCGGCCTACGCGGTCAGCTTTTTTGCGGACAACCACTGGCACGGCTTCCTCGCCCTCGGTGCGGTGGTGCTCGCCATCACCGGCGGCGAGGCGCTCTATGCGGACATGGGCCATTTCGGGCGGCGACCGATCAAGCTGGCGTGGTTCTGCTACGTGTTTCCGGCGCTCTATCTCAATTATCTCGGGCAGGGGGCGCTGATCATCGACGACCCTGCGGCGGTCTCCAATCCCTTTTATCTGCTGGTGCCGGACGCCTTGATCCTGCCCATGGTCGCGCTGGCGACGCTGGCGACGATCATCGCGTCCCAGGCGGTGATTTCCGGCGCGTTTTCGCTGACCAAGCAGGCCATCCAGCTCGGCTACTCGCCGCGTATGCACGTGGTGCATACCTCGGACAAGGAGGTTGGGCAAATTTACGTGCCCAACGTGAACTGGATGCTCCTCGGTGCGGTGATTGCGCTGGTGATCGGCTTCCGCTCGTCCAGCGCACTGGCCTCGGCCTACGGCATTGCGGTGACCCTGACGATGATGATCGACACGATCCTCGCCTTCGTCGTGGTCCGTGCCCTCTGGCAGTGGGGCTGGGGCGCGGCGGTGAGCTTTCTGACGCTGTTCTTCATCGTCGATTTTGCGTTCTTCAGTGCCAACAGCGTGAAGATCTTCGACGGTGGCTGGTTTCCGCTGGCGATGGGTCTGGGCGTGCATACGCTGCTGATGACCTGGAAGAAGGGGCGTGAGGCGCTCGTCGAACGGATGCGCCAGGACACCATGCCGCTGACCCTGTTCATCCAGTCGATGTTCCACGATCCACCGCCCCGTGTGCCGGGGACGGGGGTGTTCATGACCACCGCGCCGGATGGCGTCCCGCGCCCCTTGCTCCACAACCTGCTGCACAACAAGGTGCTGCATGAGCGGGTGGTGCTGGTGAACGTGATCACCGAGGACATTCCCTATGTCGCGAGTGGAGAAAGGGTGCGCGTCGAGGAGCTCGATTTCGGCTTTTTCCGCGTGTTCGTCCGCTACGGATTCAAGGACGATCCGGACATCCCGGCCGCGCTGGCGATGTGCGAAAGCCAGGGGCTGCCATTCGACCTGATGGAGTCCTCCTTCTTTCTCGGCCGCGAGACACTCATCCCGCGCACCGGCTCCTCAATGGCCCTGTGGCGCGAGCGCCTGTTCATCCTGATGTTCCGAAATGCGCACAGCGCGGCGGACTTCTTCTGCATTCCACCCAACCGGGTGGTCGAATTTGGCACGCAGATCGAGCTGTGAGCGGGGTGAGGCGCCCGAAGCGAGGGCGCGCCGGGCCGCGGCTGACGCGGGCTATGCGTGATGTCATTTTCCTTGTGACGGGCGTCACAGGCGGGGTGGCCCATAAGCGCTATCGTTCGCCTGCACCTAATTTCACGCATTTTGCAAGTCTGTGGCGCGCGCTTGGCATGGTGCCGGGTGGCCCGGCAAGACCGGGCAGCATCAGGAATCCTCGTGGGGCATGGAGTCGGTCCGAGCCTCTTTGGTTGATTTAATTCGCATGGGCGGTCGCTTCGAGAGAGCGATCGAGGCTCGAAATGCTCAAACTTTTCAATCATTACGTACCGTCCCGAACGATCGTTCAGCTGATCTTCGACGCGATGCTGCTGTTTGTCGCGGTGGTGATCGCATTCGGTCTCCACGCCCAGGTCGACGTCACCCTGATCATCTCGGTCATTCCGTCAGCCTTCGCGTTCGCGGTGGCGATGATGGTCCTCAACGGGGCGCTCGGACTTTACGGCGTCGGCTTCGGTGCCGGGCTGCGCCAGACCCTGATGCGGGTCGCGATGTCGATCGCGCTGAGTGTGCCGGTCGCTTACGGCATCTTCCGCGTGCTGCCGTGGAGCGAATTCGCCCACGAAGCCTTCGAGCTGAACGCGATCCTTCTCCTCGGCTTCGTGGTTGCCGTGCGCGGTTTTGCCGCGCGGCGGATGGGGTCGGGGGTTTTCGTGAGGCGCATCATGGTGATCGGGACGGGGCCGGATGCGGCGGCGGTCGAGCATGCGCTGACCCACCCGGCCAACTCCAGCCTGCAGGTCGTCGGTTTCTATCCGGCGCAGTCCGGCGATGAGATCCGGGTCGCCCCCGAGCGGATCATCCGTTTCGACGGCAGCCTGCTGGCCGCTGCCAACGATCTGCGCGTGAATGAGATCATCGTCGCAGTCAAGGAGCGTCGCGGTGGCGCGATCCCGCTGCGCGAACTGCTCGACTGCAAGATGGCCGGCATCAAGGTTCTCGATCTGTCCAGCTTTTTCGAGCGGGTCCGTGGTCAGGTGCGCATCGATTCCCTGCGGGCGAGCTGGCTGATTTACGGCGAAGGTTTCCGCCAGGGCTGGGGCCGTACGCTGGTGAAGCGCGTCTTCGACATCGTCGTGTCCCTGCTGCTGCTGGTTCTTGCCGCACCGGTGATGCTGCTGGCCGCACTGATGATCGTGCTCGAGGATGGCGCCCCGGTGTTTTACCGCCAGGAGCGGGTGGGCCTCGGCGGGCGCCTGTTCAAGGTGACCAAGTTTCGCAGCATGCGCCGTGACGCGGAGCGGGATGGCAAACCCCGCTGGGCAACGGCCAACGACGACCGGGTGACGCGCGTCGGCCGTTTCATCCGCAAGGTGCGCATCGACGAGCTGCCGCAGCTGTTCAACGTGCTCAAGGGCGACATGAGCCTGGTCGGCCCGCGTCCCGAGCGGCCCTACTTCGTCGATCAGCTAACCCGCGACATTCCGTTCTATGCGGTACGCCATTGCGTGAAGCCGGGGCTCACCGGCTGGGCCCAGGTCCGCTACCAGTATGGTTCGTCGGTGGACGACGCGATCAACAAGCTGCAGTACGATCTTTACTACGTCAAGAACCACACGCTTTTCCTCGATACCGTGGTGCTGTTCGAGACGGTGCGGGTTGTGCTCACCGGCGACGGTGCCCACTGAGCAGGGTGTCCTGCCGGAAAGCCGCTCAGGTAGAGAACCGCCGGCGCAGGTCGCAGCGCGGGCCGGTTTCAGGACGCTTCCCGCAGGGGAGGCGTCTGTTTTTTTGCTGAGGTTCGATGGAATCCATCCTGTCCCAGGTCTCTGCCTGGAGTTATGCCTTCGCTGCCCTGATGCACGGGCTCTTCGGGCTTTACCTCAGCGTCGCCTGGCGCAAGGGCGGTAAGGGGGGCTTTCTCATCGCGGCGGTGGTGACGAGCGCGCTGTGGGCTGCGGCCAACTGGGTGTTTTCGATGACCGGCTGGGTCTGGATGTTCCAGCTGGGCAATCTGCTCGATGTGCTCCGCCTGGCGGCGTGGTTCGGCTTTCTGCTGGCGATGCTGTCGCAGTCTGCGGATGGGGGCGGCGGAAACGAGCTTCCCGGCTGGCCGAAGCCGGGCGCATGGGCAGTCGTGAGCTTGGGGGCGGTGGGTGTGGTGTGCTTCACGCTGGGCCTTCCGCTGTATGGCACGCCGCTGCGTACCTGGGCGGCGGCGCTGCTGATTACGGCCGTTTTCGGGCTGGTTCTACTCGAACTGTTCTACCGGGCGGTCACCGAGCGCTCGCGCTGGGGCGTCAAGCCCCTCGCGCTGGCCCTCGGCGGGCTATTCGCGTTCGATGTCTATCTTTATTCCGAAATGCTGCTGTTCAGCCGGATTCATCCGGCGATCTGGGGGGTTCGCGGCTTCGCCCACACGCTGGCCTTGCCCCTGGTGGCGGTGTCGGCCTCGCGCAATCCGGAATGGACTTTCCGTGTTTCGGTATCACGGCACGTGCTCTTCCACTCCACGGCCCTGGCTGCGTCGGGTCTGTACCTGCTGATCATCGCCGGCGCTGGGTATTACATGCGCTATTTCGGCGGGGAGTGGGGCGAGGCGCTGCAACTCGCGTTCTTCTTCGGGGCCGTGCTCCTTCTCGGCGTGTTGATCTTCTCGGGGGCTTTCCGGGCGCGGCTGAAGGTGTTTCTGGCCAAGCACTTCTTCGCCTATCGCTATGACTATCGTACCGAGTGGCTCGGGGTCACCCAGGCGCTTTCCGTGGCCGGCGACGGCCTGGGGCTCGGCGAGTCGGTCGTCAAGGCGCTGGCGGACCTGGTCGAAAGCCCCGGCGGTGGCGTGTGGTTGCGGGATTCGGCCGGCTGTTACAGCCAGCAGGCCCGCCTCAACATGCCGCACTACGGCTTCCAGGAGCGGGAAGGTTCCGACTTCACGCGCTTCCTGCTTGAACGCGAATGGATCGTCAACATGCAGGAGGTGCGCAGCAGTTATTCCGGCGCACTCGCCCCGCTGCCGGAGTGGGCGTCCGAACTGGCCGACATGTGGCTGGTCGTGCCGCTGATCTCATCTGACGCGCTGACCGGCTTCGTCGTGCTGCTGACCCCGCGCACGCCGGTCGACGTGAACTGGGAAGTCCTCGATCTGCTGAAGATGGCCGGTCGGCAGGCGGCCAGCTATTTTGCCCGGATGCAGGCGACCGAGGCACTGCTCGAGGCGCGCAAGTTCGATGCCTTCAACCGGATGTCGGCCTTCGTCGTCCACGACCTCAAGAATCTCGTCGCGCAGATGTCCCTGATGTTGCGCAATGCCGAGCGGCACAAGGACAATCCGGAGTTTCAAGCGGACATGCTCGACACGGTCAGGCACGTCGAGGGGAAGATGCGAGGGCTGATGGCCCAGCTGATGGAAAAAACGCCGATCAACCAGCCCAGGGCAGTGATGTTGAAGCCACTGCTTCAACACATCGTCCAGTCGAAGCGGATGTTCCGTCCGCCGCCGAGTTTTTCCGACGGGGCCCCGGATGTGGCGGTGCTGGCCCATGCCGAGCGGCTTGAACGCATCCTCGGGCATATCGTGCAAAATGCACTCGACGCCACGCTCGAGCATGGTAGTGTGTCAGTCGAGCTATCCCAAGAGCGTAACCAGGCATGCATCACTGTGCGGGATACCGGTTCCGGAATGTCGCCCGCATTCATCAGGGATCAGCTCTTCAAGCCCTTCCAGACAACGAAGGCGAGCGGAATGGGGATCGGAGCCTACGAGGTGCAGCAGTATGTCCAGGAGCTGGGAGGCCGTCTGGACGTGCACAGTGAAGTCGGTGCCGGTACCCGGTTCGACGTCCGCTTGCCCATCGCTGCGAGCATCCAGAACACCGGTAACAAAGTAGCTGTAGATTAGTCAGGGATATGAGCGATAAACGCAGGTCTTTGCTGATCGTCGAGGACGATCCGGCATTGCAGAAGCAGATGCGGTGGGCCTTCGACCAGTATGACACGCTGGTCGCCAGCAACCGGGAGGAAGCCATCGCACAACTGAGGCGCCACGAGCCCGCCATTGTGACGATGGACCTGGGCTTGCCGCCGGCGCCCGACGACGTCACCGAGGGCTTCCGCCTGCTCGGGGAAATCCTGGCCCTTGCCCCGGATACCAAGGTCGTCGTGCTGACCGGGCAGCATGATCGTGAAAATGCGGTGCGTGCGGTCGGCATGGGGGCTTATGACTTCTTCGCCAAGCCCTTCGAGCCGGAACTCCTGGCGCTGACCCTCGACCGGGCCGCGCGCCTCTACGATCTGCAGCAGGACAACCGGCGCCTGAAGATTCAGCAGGGCAGCGCGCTGTCGGGGGTGATCACCCGCGATGCCGGCATGTTGAAGGTGTGCCGCCTCATCGAGAAGGTGGCCTCCGCAAATGTCACGGTGATGCTGCTCGGCGAGAGCGGCACCGGCAAGGAAGTGCTGGCGCGGGGGCTGCACGAGTTGTCGCCGCGTCGCGGGGAGCGCTTCGTGGCGATCAACTGCGCGGCGATTCCGGAGAACCTCCTCGAAAGCGAGTTGTTCGGCTACGAGAAAGGTGCTTTCACCGGTGCCGTCAAACAGACCCTCGGCAAGATCGAGGTTGCGAACAAGGGGACGCTGTTCCTCGACGAAATCGGTGATCTGCCCCTTCCGCTCCAGGCCAAGCTGCTGCGTTTCCTGCAGGAGCGCGTGATCGAGCGGATCGGCGGGCGTGAGGAAATCCCGGTCGACGTGCGGATCGTCTGTGCGACGCACCAGGATGTGAAAGGGCTGATCCAGGCCGGGCGGTTCCGCGAGGATCTGTATTACCGGCTAGCTGAGATCGTCGTCGATATTCCTGCGCTCCGTGATCGCGATGGCGACTCGGTGCTGCTTGCCCACGCCTTCGTGCAGCGCTTCGCCGACGGCCACGGGCGCGGTGCGATGAGTCTGACCGACGACGCGGTACAGAGCATCGAGTCCCACCGCTGGCCCGGCAATATCCGGGAACTCGAAAATGCGATCAAGCGCGCAGTGATCATGGCTGACGGCAACTGCATCAGTGCGGACGACGTGGGTCTCAACGTCGACGCCGAGGCCGAACTCGAGGCGCTGAACCTGCGCGTCGTCCGCGAGGAGGCTGAGCGGCGCGCGGTCGTGAGGGTCATGGCCAGGGTGAACGGTAATGTGGCAAGGGCGGCCGAGGTGCTCGGCGTCAGTCGTCCGACGCTGTACGATTTGATGAATCGCTTCGGAATCAAGAAAGAGACTTCAACGTGATCCAAGGAACCATGCAGATGCGTGTCCACACCCCAGCCCGCACGGCGAGGAATGTCGCTGTCAGCGCGCTTTGCGCCCTTCTTCTGTCAGCCTGCGGCGCGAGTCCGGAATCCATGGTCACGTCTGCCAAGGATTACATCGCGAAGAACGACCGCAATGCTGCGACGATCCAGCTCAAGAACGCACTGCAGAAGAACCCCGGGCTGGCCGAGGCCCGTTACCTGCTGGGAAAGATTTATCTCGATCTGGGTGAGTACGCCAACGCCGAAAAGGAACTCAGCCGTGCCCTCGAGGCGGGCTATCCGGCCGACGATGTCGTGCCGGACCTGGCCCGGGCGCTGTTTGCCAGCGGCAAGGGCGACAAGATCGCCGAGCTGGCCGACCGGCGTCTGGATAAGCCCGAGACGAAGGCGTCGGTGCTGGCCTTCCAGGGGCTTGGGCTGATCGGCAAGAGCAAGCCCGACCAGGCGCGCGAGGCCTTCAACGCGGCGCTGAAAGCGTCTCCCGGCTTTCCCCTTGCGCGGGTTGGTCTCGCCCGCTTGCGCGCCTTCGAGCGTGACCTCGCGGGGGCCCTTGCCGATGTTGACGGCATCATCAAGGACGCGCCCGCCTTGCCCGAAGCGCATCTGTTGCGGGGCGAACTCCTCGTCGGGCTGGAGCGCCTCGACGATGCGATTCCGGCCTTCGAGGCGGTGATTGCCGCGAAGCCGACCGATCAGGCCGCCCACCAGACGTTGGTGTCCTTGCTGCTGCGCCAGAACAAGACGGATGCCGCGCAGACCAAACTCAACGAGATGCGCAAGGCGCTCGGCGGCCATCCGCTGGTGGTGTACCTGCAGGCCTATCTCAATCTCCGCAACGGAAAGACCGACCAGGCCTACGAGGGGCTCCAGCAGGTTCTCCGGGCGGCTCCCGACTATGTCCCGGCGCTGATGCTGATCTCCTCGATCCAGCTCCAGCGCATGATGTTCGTCGAGGCCCAGGAGAATCTCACCAAGGTCCTCGATCGTGTGCCCGGTTCGACGCTGGCGCGGCGGCTGCTTGTGTCCGCCCTGGTCGGCATGCGCGAACCTGTACGGGCGCTGGAGATGCTGCAGCCGCTGATCAAGGACAAGACGGCAGACGTCGCGGTGCTGAACCTGGCCGGCCAGGTTTATGCGATGAACAATGATTTCGCGCGCGCCCAGGAGTATTTCGGACGTGCCGCGGCGATCGACCCCAAGAACCCGCAGTTCCGTACCCGCCTGGGTGTGTCCCGGCTGGCCGGCGGGGAGGCGGAGCGGGCCTTCCAGGACCTCGAGGCCGCTTCGGCCCTCGACGCCGACAACATTCAGGCGGATCTCACGCTGATCATGGCCCACCTGCGCCGCAGTGAGGTCGCCAAGGCGGTGGAGGCGGTGAAGGTGCTCGAAAAGAAGCGGCCCAACGATCCGATCACCTTCAACATGAAGGGCGGGGTCATGCTCGCCAGCAAGGACGCGGCCGGTGCGCGCAAGGCCTTCGAAAAGGCGCTGGAACTCAAGCCGGATTTTCTGCCGGCGGTCAGCAACCTTGCCCGTCTCGATGTGGCCGACAAGCAGTTCGATGCCGCCCGCAAGCGCTACGACCGCTACATCGCCGCCAATTCGAAGCAGGCCCAGGGCTATCTGCAGTACGCCGACTTCCTCTCCACCACCGGCGGGCAGACCAAGGATGTCCAGGCGCTGCTGGAAAAGGGTCTGGCGGCGGTGCCCGGTTCGCTCCCGATCCGGGTCGCACTGGTGCGCATGCTCGTTCAGGGCGGTGATCCGAAGCGCGCACTGCTGCTGGCTCAGGAGGCGGCGGCTGCGTCGCCTGATGATCCGAGTGCGCTGGATCTGCTCGGACGTGCCCAGGTGGCCGCCGGTGAGATGCAGCAGGCGCTCGTCACTTACGCCAAGCTGAGCGATCGCCAGCCCAATTCGACGGCGCCGCTGATCGCGTTGGCCGATTTGCAGGTCGGCACGCGGGATTTCACCGCGGCGGAGCAAAGTCTGCGCAAGGCGCTGGCCCTGCAGCCGGATACCCTCGAGGCGCAGCAGCGGATGATCAGCCTGCTGCTGCGGGACAAGCGTGGCGACGCTGCGGTGAAGATCGCCAAGGATGTTCAGAAACAGCGCAAGGACGCGGCCATCGGTTACCTGCTGGAAGCCGAGGTGCTGTCCGCGGGCGGCAAGCACGTCGAGGCGGTGGAGCCCTATGCGGAGGCCTACAAGCGCGACAAGGGGCCGCAGGCCTTGATCCGCCTGTACTCCGGACGCCTTGCCGCCGGCCAGTCGCAGGAGGCGGCCAAGCTGGTTGCCGAGTGGGTGAAGGCGCATCCGAAGGATCTCGTCGTGCGCAGTTATCTTGCCGAGCGCAGCCTGGCCGAGCGCAAGTACGATGCGGCGATCCAGCAGTATCGGCAGATGCTCGAACTGGCGCCCAAGAACGCGATGCTGCTGAACAACCTGGCCTGGGCCCTGGGCAAGACGAATGACAAGAGCGCGATCAGCGTCGCCGAGCAGGCCGTGGCGCTGGCGCCGAACAGCCCGGTGGTGCTGGACACCCTCGGCGTGCTGTACATGGATGGCGGTAACCTTCCGAAGGGGCTGGAGACGCTGCGCAAGGCCGTCAGCCTCGGCCCCAAGCTGCCGCAACTGCGCCTTAACCTGGCCAGGGCGCTGATCAAGAGCGGCGACAAGGATGCAGCCCGCAAGGAGCTGGACGAAGCAAAGAACAACGCACCGGAGAAGATGCCGGTGCGCATCGAGATCGACAAGCTGCGCGCGACCCTCTGAGTGCCCCCAGGAAACGTCTTTGACGTTTCCGCCCCCCAGGGGGTCAAGAAAACTCGGGGCGGCCCGGCGTTTTCTTGAGGACCGGTTTTACCGCGCAAGCCTCCGATTCCGGATCAATTTTTGAAACTGTCAGCAGGAATAGTGAAATGACCACCATTGCAGTTATCGGCCTCGGTTACGTCGGCCTTCCCCTCGCCGTGGAGTTCGGCAAGAAGATCAAGACCGTCGGTTTCGACCTCTCCGCGGAGAAGGTTGCCGCCTACGGTCGCCACGTGGACCCGACCGGTGAAGTCAGCAGCGAGGATCTGAAGGCCGCCGTGCACCTCACTTGCAGCACCGACCCGAAGGTGATCGGCGAAGCCGACTTCATCATCGTCGCGGTGCCGACCCCGGTGGACGATGCCCACCAGCCGGACTTCACCCCGCTGGTCAAATCCTCGGAGAGCGTCGGCAAGCACATGAAGCGTGGCGCCATCGTCGTCTATGAATCCACCGTCTATCCCGGCGCCACCGAGGAAGTCTGCATCCCCATCCTCGAAAAGTTCTCGGGCATGAAGTGGAAGCAGGACTTCAATGTGGGCTACTCCCCCGAGCGCATCAACCCGGGCGACAAGGAGCGTACGGTCACCAAGATCATGAAGGTCGTCTCCGGCGATACGCCTGAGACCCTCAAGATCGTCGCCGACACCTACGCCTCGGTGATCACCGCCGGCGTCTATCCGGCCAGTTCGATCAAGGTTGCCGAAGCCGCCAAGGTCATCGAGAACACCCAGCGCGACCTCAACATCGCGCTGATGAACGAGTTGTCGGTGATCTTCCACAAGATCGGCATCGACACCCTCGAAGTGCTCAAGGCGGCCGGCACCAAGTGGAACTTCCTGCCTTTCCGTCCGGGTCTGGTCGGTGGCCACTGCATCGGTGTCGATCCCTACTACCTGACCCACAAGGCCGACATGCTGGGCTATCACCCGCAGGTCATCCTGGCCGGCCGTCGTATCAACGACAGCATGGGCAAGTACGTCGCCGAGCAGACCGTCAAGCAGATGATCCAGAACGGCCACAACATCAAGGGTGCCGACGTGGTGCTGCTGGGCCTGACCTTCAAGGAGGACTGTCCGGACCTGCGCAACAGCAAGGTCATCGACGTGATCCGCGAGTTGCAGAGCTATGGCTGCAAGGTTCACGTGCATGATCCGGTGGCCGAATCCCACGAAGCGGAAGAGGAATACGGCGTCAGCCTGACCGCCTGGGACGCGCTGCCCCGCGCAGCGGCCATCGTCGCTGCCGTCGCTCACAGGCAGTATGCCGAGATGGGCGTCGGCCGCTTGTGCGAGAAGCTCGTTCCGAACGGCGTGTTTGCCGACGTGAAGAGCTTCTACGACCCGAAAGCCCTCGAAGCGGCGGGCGCCCGGGTGTGGCGTCTCTGAGCCACGGGGAGGCGGTGATGGCGCGCGCGCGGTCCATTCTTGCCTTGGTACTGCTCGGCTTGGGCCTGGCAGGAGGCGTGCGCGCGGGTGCCGAAGCCGGTGCGGAAGCCGATACCCGGCAGATCGTCGAGCAGGCGCTGGCCTTCGAGCACGGGGAAGGTGTCCCGCGCGACCCCGAAAGGGCTGCCGATCTGTACTGCAGGGCGGCCCGCTCCGGTAGCGCAGAGGCGATGTACAGCCTTGGCTGGATGTATGCGAATGGACGCGGTGTTGCCCGGGACGACGAATACGCCGCCACGCTCTTCGAGATGGCCATCGTCAAGGGGCATGCGGGCGCGGAGAAAGCCCGCCGCCTGGTGGGCGACTACACCGGCGCAGTGCCCGACTGTCTGAGGCAGGCCCGGGTTGAATGGGCGTTCACGATCCGCGACAACTGGGATTCCCAGAAGTATCTGGCGTCCGTGCCGGAGCGGAAGAAGAAGGTTGTCGAACTGATCACCACCCTCGCGCCGCGTTTCGCGATCGAGCCTCGGCTGGCGCTGGCGATTGCCACGACGGAATCCAATTTCGACGCGAATGCGGTGTCCCCGAAGAGTGCGATGGGGGTGATGCAACTGATCCCCGAAACGGCCAGCCGCTTCAATGTGAAGGACAGTTTCGACCCGGTCGAGAACATCAAGGGTGGGCTGGCCTACCTGCGCTGGCTGCTGGCCTATTACCGGGGCAATGTGGCCCTGGCGGTGGCGGGCTACAACGCCGGCGAAGGGGCGGTGGATCGCTACCGCGGCGTGCCCCCCTACAAGGAAACGCAGAATTACGTCAAGCGCATCCTTGAGTTCTTCCCCCGTGCCGAGCATCCCTTCGATGCCCGCGTCGTCGGTGCATCCCCGATGCTGCAGACCATACAGGCGGTCGGGCGGTGAGGATGCCGACATCCCCGGTGCTGCTCGCCGGCCGGCGTCGTTTGCTTGGTGGCCTCGTCGGCGTTCTCGCGCTGGCGACTGCTCCCGTCCGGGCCGACTTTCCGGATACCGTTTCGAAGGTCAAGGCCTCCGTCGTGGCGGTCGGTACCTATCTGCCGACCCGCAGCCCCCAGTTCCAGTTTCTCGGTACCGGTTTCGTTGTCGGAAATGGCCGGCAGGTGGTCACCAATGCGCACGTGGCCAACGCCCAGGCAGCCTCCCGGGATATCAACGAGCGACTGGCGATCGCGTTTCCCGGGAGCGGCCGCACCGGCGGACGGGTGGCAAGCATGGATGTGCTCGATTCCGAGCATGATCTCGCGCTGCTGCGCGTGGAGGGTGAGCCGCTGCCGGCGATGAAGCTGGGTGATCTGGATCAGGTGCGCGATGGTCAGGACATCGCGATCACCGGCTTCCCTCTCGGTACCGCCATCGGCATCATCCCGGTGACCCACAAGGGCATCGTGGCGGCGGTGACGCCGGCTGGTCAGCCGCTGCCCTCGTCGCGGCAACTCGACGCAGGTACCGTCCGCCGCCTGGCGGGAGGGGGTTTTCCGGTGCTCCAGCTGGATATCGTGTCCTACCCGGGCAACAGTGGCAGCCCGGTCTACGACACCCAGACCGGGGAGGTGCTCGGTGTGCTCAACATGGTTTTCGTCAAGGGAATGAAGGAAAACGCGATCTCCACCCCGTCGGGCATTTCCTACGCGATTCCCGTCCCCTTCCTCAAGGCCTTGTTGAAGCCTGAGTGAAGCCCTGGGAAGCGTGGTTCTGGATTGAAAAACCGGGGTTTTGACCCCGGTTTTTTTGCTGCGTCTGGCACGAAAGGGGCGGGAGGAGAGCGCCCGGACGATCCGAACGCCTCCGTTCCTACCTCTGCCGATTTCCGTTACGCGAGCTCGTCCATCGGCACGCAGGAACAGAACAGGTGGCGGTCACCGTAGACATCGTCGATGCGGTTCACGCTGGGCCAGAACTTGTTTTCCGCGACCCACGGCAGCGGGAACACGGCTTCCGTGCGGGAGTAGGGGCGTTGCCAGTCACCGAGGAAGTCTGCCTGGGTATGCGGGGCATGCTTCAGCGGATTGTCGTCGGCCGGGATGCGGCCTTCCTCGATCGCGCGGATCTCGTTGCGGATGCTGACCATCGCGGCGATGAAGCGATCCAGCTCGGCCTTGTCCTCGGATTCCGTCGGCTCGACCATGATCGTGCCGGCGACCGGGAAGGACATGGTCGGGGCGTGGAAACCGTAGTCCATCAGTCGCTTGGCGATATCCACCTCACTGATGCCGGTGGCGGCCTTGATCGGCCGGATGTCGAGGATGCACTCGTGGGCGACGCGGCCCTGGCTGCCGGTGTACAGCACCGGGTAG
>Ga0213919_1000579_pt1 | contig 15685 bp, 23 predicted proteins | sample McNCre317MG_FD_161056 | JGI IMG/M metagenome (GOLD analysis project Ga0213919, IMG submission 161056) | Freshwater microbial communities from McNutts Creek, Athens, Georgia, United States - 3-17 MG | ecosystem: Environmental > Aquatic > Freshwater > Creek | place: USA: Georgia | collected... | reverse complement strand
GCGTCCATGATGATGCCGCCTGGCCCGCTGTAGTAGCGCGGCTGCGGCTCGGGCGGGCGCAGCGAGGCGCGGTAGCAACGGATGGCATTGTGCAGTGATGTCCAGCTCGCATCCGGGATGCAGACGCCCGCGTGCCGACTACACGCAATACCTCCGATGTCGTAAATATCGCACGCCGCGCTCACCACCGCCTGCGCCTCCGGGCTAACCCCCAGCAGGCGGCGCGCCTCCGCGAGAACGCGGTGCCCACCAGCGCCAGGCTGCGCGTATGGTTGCCGTCCTTGACCATCTCCTTGTGCTGTGGGGTACGGTAGAACGGCAGCTTCACGAGCCCGCGCGGTGTCCTTGGCCTGCCAATAAGCCCGCTCCAACCGCATCGCCATCTCCTCGTCCGTCACGCGCTCCCCCAGATCAATCCGAACAACCCTCGCACCTGCGGTCCGTAGCAGGTCAGCCTGTAGTTGGTCGCCCACCAGTAGATGGAAAGCCACTCTATCAGTTTCGTCACGCGCTCCTCCGCTCCTGGCCGATCAGCGCCGCAAGCCGCCCGTGCGCCTCGTCCACCCGCGCCGCGAACTCACGCACCGCGGGCGCTAGCTTCGCGATGTAATCCTCATCCCGCTCGTAGTCCGTTAGTGCGGGCGGTAGCTCGGGACAATACGATAGGAAGTTCCAGCGACTGCGCTCCGTGATCCACAGCGCGCCTTGGATCTGTGGCCAGTAACGGCGCGGCTCCACGTCGAGCAGATAGCCGCAATGTACCGCGGCGCTCGGGCATTTCAGTTCGAGCCCGGAGTCATCGCCCACGAGCCCGTCAGGCGAGCACCCCGCTACGCCGTCGTCCGTTGTCACGAACCCGACGCGCCGCACATCCACGCCGCGCTGCAACTCGAAAAAGGCGATCGCCTCCGCCTCCATGACCTGGCCGCGCTCCATCCATGCCGCGTCCGTTTCGTCCACCGGGCGACCCAGAAGGCGCTCGGCCACGAGGCGGTGGAGATAGGCGTCGGCCTGCTTGGAGAGAGCGCCGGCCGGCGTGACGATCTTCCCGAAGTTCGAGGCCGTGGGAATCCCCAGCCGCGCCATATGCCACGCTTCGGAGCCTTGCACGCATTCGATGATCCTCACTTGGCGCCCCGCTTCCACGTTTCAAGCGCGCCCACGGCCTTCTTGAAGTCCGCCGCCCGAATCTCCGCGATGCTCGCCGTTGCCATGTAGGACAGGAACCGGCGCAGTACAACCTCGCGCTTTGCCTCTGGGGCCTCGTCAATCATCGCGCGGAGGTTCGCGGCCTGTTCCTCGGATATGGTACTCGGATCTCCCGCCCCGTCCGGGTCCGGGTCGGAAACTGCAATCCCTAGGCCCGCAATCATCGCGTTGCGCTTGCCGAACGAGAGCGCGGCGCCCGCCGCCTGTTGAATGCTCATGGCGCTCTTGGTGGCCGTCGGCAACTTGAATCTAGATCGCTCCTCATGTCCATCCACGTGGCGCAGTACGAACGTCACCTCCATCTTGTCCGCGTCCATCTCGGTATCGAACGAATACGAAAAACCGTTGTCGCGAAGCGGTGGGCCGACCACCCGGGCGATTTCGTCAAATTCGGCGTAGCGGTACTTGAACGATGTTCCCGAGGCGGTCTTGATCTCGGCCTCCGACTTCCGCTCGATCGGCGGGCATGCCGCTTGGAATGCCGACAGCGCCCGATGGAACGCCAGTCGGGCGCTGCGGTCACGCTCCTGCGTGTGGAGCTTGTGGAGCGTCTCCATCGCGGCCACGCCGTCCATGCCCTTGGCAATGGCCTGTTGGAAAAGCTCGAGGAACGGGGACGCGGGCTCGGGGGCTGGGGTTGGAACTCGCTTGGGGATTTCGATGGTCGGGGAGTGGACTAAGGCGTCGTCTACGGACACGGGCGTACCTCTGCGGTTCGGGTGGGGGCGTTCCGTGCCGGGCGCGCGCTTCCTGCGCCTCGATTGTACTCGCTGCGGGCGAACGATTCGATGGCTTTCGCGAGGGCGGCGCAGTTCCGGCAGAGCCGCGCTGGCGTGCATTCCGGTGCCAGCCATGCCCTACACGTCCGCCCCCGCGCAATCATCCGGGCGCGCTCCGCTCGCGTCAGGGCCCGGCGCTTGCGGATCAGCGCCACAGTTTCCACCACGAGCGGAGGTAGGGCCGCCGCCGCGTGCGGTTGAACGCCCAGAGCGAGAACGCGAGGTTGCGGAGGCGGGTCATCGGCCCGGCTCCGTCTTGGCGAGCGCGGCGCGGAGTTGTTTCGCGTTTCGGAGCGGATCGTATCCACCGCGCTCTCCGTGCATGGATTTGTCGAGTTGGGCCAGCGCAAACTCGCAAGCCTCCCGCAGTTCCGCGACCTGGGCGCGCAAGGCGATCGTTCCGTCCATCTCTTTCGCAAGCGCCAGGTTCGCCAGCCGGAGCGATTCCCGCGCCTCGTCGCGCTCCCGGAGAAGATCGCGCCAGTCCGGCGGGGCCTTCCAGCATTCGTCGCGCTCGCTCACGACAACCGCCACACGTACTCGTGCGGCCCCATGCACACGAGCAGAACGAGCCCGCGGCTTCCGCGATACACCGCTGCGCGGATCATCGCGACCTCCGACCAAACGTGAATCCGATCCAGTATGAGATAAACGACGAGACGAACCCGATCAAAAAATTCTGCATTTACCACCGTCCTTTGCTGGCCGAGTGCAGCCGGTGCGCCTTCTCGGCCTCGTTCACGATCGCGGGCAGCTTGCTCGGCGCGCGCTCCATCTGCTTCCTCAGGTCTTCGAGAACCTTGATGCGCGGGTTAGTCATTGGCGGGATCCTCTTGTCCACTATTCCAGTTCGCTTCGCAGTGGTCGGCGCAGAAGAACCATTCGACGGTTCCCATCACCGGGTCAACGTGGCTGCGCATGGCCGACTTGAGGCTGATTAAATCGCATCCGTGACACTCGGCCATGCATTCGGGGCAGAACTCGTCGGAGAGATAAAACCCGTGCGGGCAGGGCTGCTCGTTCGGCGTCAGGTCGTCTACTTTGATCGTGTCGTGCATGCTGGATTCCTAGTGCGAGAACCGCGCCAATCTTGGCAAGGAGGGGACTCTTACCCCCCACCGCCGCATCCGCCTTGGCCTTCGGCGCTTGGGTGCGGCAGTCGCTCATGCGGTTGCCCTACCGCTTCCCCTTCGCGCCCCGTGCGAGGTGCACGGCCGGGGATTGCGGTTCGCGCTCCAGCCATGCCCGAATCCGCCGCCGGTTCACGACACCCGGCACCGTGCGCCCCTGCTCCCAATACGCCACCGTGTTTTGACTCACGGGCAACTGTGCGCCGACCTCGGCCTGTGTCAGGTCCAACTGCGCGCGGCGTTTCCTAAGTGCCCGCACGAGCTTCTCGCCTTCTTCCTTGGCTTGCGCCGTTCGGTTTCGCATCTTGTCTCCTGGGTGAGCCACGAGCCTAGCAAAAGACGTTGCGGCCCGTCAATCATTCTTCTATGATTCTGTTGCCAAAGGAGGATTAGTGATGTCCGATGAAACAGTGACGGTGGGCGAGTGGGTGCCGCGCCTGCTGCCCGAGGCGGACCCGGTGCCGTGCTACTGCGGGGCTCCGGCCACGCACCTGCGGGCGCTCGTGCTCGCGGGGGCGCGGGTGCCGGTCTGGCAGTACGGATGCGGCGCGTGCATTGACCGGCCCCGCCCGGAGTGATACCCTCCCCGCGCGCGGTTACTGAGAGGTTCGAGGTCGGGCGATCGGTGTGGAAGCCGCGCAAAGCCTCCAGACTTGGCTATCTCAGGGCCAGGTCCACCGATCCCCGACCGCGCACCGCAAAGCGAAAGGAACGCCACGGATGGCCCGCGGCCGGATGGTCTCCTCCTCGATCTGCAACTCCTCCAAGATGGCCGCCCTGTCCTGCGACGGGGCCCGGCTCCTGTTCCTCTACCTCCTCGTATCGGCGGACAACCTCGGGCGTCTACGGGGTGAGCCGGTACAGGTCAAGGGCGAGGCGTTCGCGAGGCATCCGGCGAGCCTCCGGCAGGTCTCCCAATGGCTCCTCGAGCTTGCCAACGTCGGCCTGATCCGCTGGTACATCCACCAAGGGCAGAGGTTTATCAGTATCGAACGCTGGGAAGAGCATCAAGACCTAAGCAAGTACGGTCGTGTCAGCAAGTTACCCGATCCCGCCGATTCCCAGGATGTTTTCGGAGAAAATCGGCGAGGTTCTCCGATTCCCCGTCAGGAAGTTGAAGTTGAAGTTGAATCTGAAGTTGAAGTTAAAGGTGAAGTTGAAATTGAAGGCGGTGAGCACAAGAAGCCGGGCTCACCGCCGGACTTCGTCCTGCTCCCCACGAACCGCCAAGGCGAGACCTTCCCAATCATCGAGACGGACCTGCTTCCCTTGAAAGACCTATACCCGGGCGTTGACATCGAGCAGGAGTTCCGAAACATGCGCGGCTGGCTTGAGGGCAATCCCAAGAGGCGCAAGACACATGACGGCATGAGCAGATTCATCCACGCCTGGCTCGCAAAGGCTCAGAACAGCGCCAAGGTCCCAGCGCCCAGCGGTCGCAAGTCCCGCGGTCTCTCCGTAGCCGAAATGCTCGCCATAGGCGATCGAATGAGGGAGGCAGAACGTGCCAAAGGCTGACGTCCCCGAACAGGTTGCCCTCCTGAGTGCGGCCTTCCCCCGAGAGAACATTCCCCCGGAAACGCTCTCGATCTACGTGAGCAAGCTCGGCGACATCGAGTCCGACCTCCTCGCGGCAACCGTCAATCGTATAATCGAGGAGTCGCGTTTCTTCCCCACGATCTCCGAGCTCCGAAGGATGGCCGCTCACCTCGCTGGCCTAATGCCCCCGGAGCCCGCCGAGGCGCTCGCCATGATCCGAAGCTGTGAGATCAAGCGCCAGGTCTACCGCCGCGACGGCAGCTATGCGTACACTGAGCACGAGTGGGACTGGTCGAGGCTCAGCGACAGCGAGCGCGACTTCTGCCAAGAGGTCCTGTTCAAAGTCGGAGACCCGCAAGACTTCGAGGCCGGCGAACGCCGCTTCGGGTGGGATAACGGTTTCCAGAAGGTCTCCGAGCAGATGGCCGTCGAGGTCACCGCAAAAGCCCTGGCCAACCTGTCTCCCGCTCGATTGCTGCCGGGAATGCGGCCGATTGCTAGAATTACCGGGGGGCATGGGGGGCCCGATGCGTAGGCCGCGAGCCCTGGACCTGTTCTGCGGCGCAGGCGGTGCGGCGATGGGGCTCTACCGCGCGGGGTTCGACGTCGTGGGTGTGGACATCAAACCGCAGCCTCGGTATCCGTTCGAGTTCGTGCAGGGTGATGCGCTGAAGCCGTCAATGCGGCTTGAGGATTTCGATCTCATATGGGCGAGCCCGCCGTGCCAGGCGTTCACGCAGATGTCGGCGCGTTGGCGCGGCAAGGGAGGCAAGGCGGATTCGCATCCGAACCTGCTCGCGCCGATGCTAGACTTACTCTCGTCGCGCTCGCGCCCGTGGATTGTCGAGAACGTGGTCGGAGCTCGGAAGCACATGCCACGTCACGTGAAGTTGCACGGCGGACAGTTCGGACTCCGCGTCCATCGGCCGAGACTGTTCGCGATGAACTTCCTCGTCATGGCGCCACATGCTCGAGCGTGCGTTGACCCGATCGGCGTGTATGGCCGGCGCGCCGATGGCCGGCGCCTATTCTCTCGGAAGGATATCAACGGCAAGGTGAGCATTCAGCGCGCGGCAAGTTCGGCCACCGAGGCGTGTGAGGCGATGGGGATCGATCATGAGATGGATTGGGACGGCGTGCGCGAGGCAATCCCGCCGGCGTACTCCGAGCACATCGGCCGGTACGCGATGCTCGCGCTCGGGCTGGCGGAAGCATGACGGCGCGGTGCAACGCGGGGGGCGCGTGAGCACGAGACGACAGAGATCGAGGCCGCGCCTTGCTGTGATGCCGGAGTTTGAACGATCGCTCTACGCTTCTAGGGGCGCCGATATCCCAGGAGACAACCGCCCGACCAAAAACGCTCTGCTCCGTTTTGGAGAGTACGAAGAGTGTCCAAAATGCGGCGAGCAGCGGCGGTACTTTCGTCGCTCATGGAGGAACGAGGCGGGTTGGGAGTGGGTGGACTGGTTCTGTCGCTGTGGATTTTCTTGGTCTGAAGAAACCCGAGACGCGGAGATGTCGTTTTGATCCCGACCCCATCACCAACGAGGAGAGCATGAGACCGACACCCGAGAAGCTGGCGCGCGAGTTCGACCGAAAGTTCAACGCAGTGACGGGAGGGCACGGGTGCGCCGAGATGAACTCCACGCTGGCTTGCAAGGGCTGGGATGCGCTGGCTCGGTTGGCGCTGGAGCTGATCCCCGATGGCGGGCCCACGGAGGCCGAGCGGGAGGCGCACGACGCGCTGCTCGCATGGGAGGCAACGCGAGAGAGCGGGGTCGGAGTTTGTGAGGCTGTGATGCGAGCCTTCGATGCCGCGAAGGCGCTCCGCGCCGAGCGCGCGCCCAAGCCGCGGTTCTGGGTTGAGGTTCGGCATGGTCGAACCTGCACCGAGTACGTGCTACATGATCGCCAGAGCGAACTTCTGGAAGCGAGGGCCATCTGCCAGGATTCCGACTCGGCCTCCATGCTCATGTCCGCCCTCAACGCCGCCCACGAGCGGGGGGAGTTGCCGTGAGAGACAAGATGATCAGCGTCATGCGCGGAATCCTGATGCGATTCGAGACCCTGGGGCCGTCAGAACGCGATTACGTGCGCGCCAAGCTCGCCGAGATTCACGTGCGCCTGTTGCGCGCGGAACTCGAAGAAGCCCAGCGGGACATGCCGTGAGCGCCTTCGAGCACGCCTGGGAGCACGCCCCCACGCCCGCGCATGAGCGCCGTCCTTGCCCGAGGATCGCTCCGGAGTCGGAACGCGGCGCGGAGTCCGGGCGAGAACCAGAGCCCAAGCCATGGCATCCTGGGGCCATTGCGGAGCGTCCAGGCGTGCGGTAGAATCCCCCCGCTGAGGCGTGAAGTCGCCCCAGCGTCCACGGACTCAAGCAGCGAGCACGCAACGCCCCGGGGTGAGCCAGACTTGACGCCCGTCGGGGCGTTTGCGTTACGGTGCGAGCGGCGATGGTGTTTCCGGCTTGTATCTGCCGGCCGTTAAGGCCGAGGCCGGGAGCACCCCGCCCCTAGGACGGCATGGCCGGGGCTCTCGCGCTTTGCTATCATGCGAGCGGTCATGCGGCCCAGCCTGATCACCTGGGACCACGCCGAGGCGAGTCCAAAGGGCTGTGACACGGCCAGCCACGCCGAAGCGCGGAGAACGCATGGCCACGATTTGCTACCATGCCGCCAATGAGCGCGATTCTCGGCCAAGAATGGCTCGACTGCTATCTCCACGACATCCTCAAGCGAACCAACCCGCCGCGCGGACTCATGGTCTTTCCGGTGAGCGTTGACGTTGACGCCCGCGCCTGCTCCGAAGCCATGAAGGCGCTTGAGGCCGAGTTGGAGCGCGAGCCATGAGCGAGCACCAGCGCGTCCCGCCATTCGACCGCAAGGCACGCCAGAGCGACGGCCAGGCCTACGCGAGCCTCGAGCCCGAGGGCATCCGGGAGTACCTGCTCAACGCCCCGCTGTCTCGCGGCGGTCGCCTCTGGTGCGACCGAATCCTTGAGGGCGTAGACCGCGGCGATCGCACCGACAAGCGCCTATTCGCCGAGACGCTTCGCCTCGTTGGCGGGCAGGTGAACATCGTCAACGTGCTGGTCGAGCGCCTGGGCGTCGGGAGCGAGGGCGAGCTACGCCGGAAGGTCGAGCTCGGCAACGCCTACGAGCGTCTCGGCGCCGACCGCACGGACGAGGAGTACTTCGAGGCGGCAATGGACATGCTCGCGGCGCTGGTGCGGAAGCATCCAGAGATGAGGACAAAAGCGGCGCATCGTCTTGGCGCAGAATCACATGCGGTGGACATCTCTGCGGACACCAACGGAAACGGAGCGGAAACGAATGGCCACGCGCAAGGCTGACGAGCCCCCGGTCTCCTGCCCGTCATGCGACAAGTCGCGCCCGATGGCGGCGCTCCAGCCGCTATCGTCCTGGGTCTGGCGCGCCGGCCGCGTCGTCAAGGTCGAGAACACGGGCGACGTCGTGTGCTGCCAGGCGTGCGGCCACGTGTTCTGCATGGGGCCGAGCGGGGCATTCGAGCGGCACCCGGAGGCGGTGCCGGGGCGCGCCGGCGGGCCTCCGCGCGCAGTCTCAGCGGATTCTCAGCGGCAACCGCCCCCGCAGAAGCCCCGGGAGCGCGCCATTGCGCCGCTGCCCAAGCACCCGCCGGTGACGTGATGGAGCCCCAATGCGTCGAGATGTGGGGCGGACCACGAGACGGCGAACTCGTGCCGCTCTACGTGCTCCCGTACCCGCATGAGGTCCTGATGCTCGCTGGCAAGCCGCCCGTGCTTGACAGTGGCGGCTCCACGACCACGATCGAGTTCGCGCGCTACCTCGGGCCATACCGGCATCCGGGGCGCGAGCACCTGCGCTACGAGTTCGCCGGGGAAAGAACCTCAACCTATCCATGAGTCGCTGGCCGCGGTGGGTGTGTTTCGTCTTGTTGGTATCTGCCTCCGGGATTTGCGCTGCGATCGTGACAGCCGCGGCATTATGGTTGACCCGGGGGTGGTGACATGAGCCTGGTCGAGGGATACGCCACCATCGCGAGCGGCCTCGCAGCGATGGAGCGCGACCCGCTCCGCCTCTGGACCTTCGCCGTCCCGCGCCTCCGCGAGGCGTTCTCGCTCTTTACGGCGCCCGATCCGATCAAGGAGCTTCACCTCCGCGCCTGCAACAAGGGCACGAAGACCGAGAGCACGGCCGCCTTCATGGTCGCCTGCCTCCAGAAGCGCCCCACGCTCGACGGCGCGCGCATCCCGCAGTGGCGGGCCTCGCGCATCGAGGGCTGCCAGTTCGTGCTCGACTACAAAGTCCAGATCATGAGCGTCCAGGCGGCCTATCGGCGCGTCCTGGGCTCCTGGCCGCACAAGGTCCAGCGCGAGGGACAGCACGTCTCGGGCCTGCTCGTGATGCCCGTCGGCGGCGATCCCACCGACGAATCAGGATGGTCAATCCTCCAGTTCCTGAGCCTCAAGAACAACGCGACGGGCGTGGGATTCCGAGGCCACGTTGCGGCGTTCGATGAGCCGCCGCCCATGTCCGTGCTCCAGGAGATGCGGAAGTTCTCGCACGCGGGCCAGGTGGGGCTCCGCGTCATCGCCGAGACGCCGACCAAGCGTAGCCAGTGGTACGGGCTCCGCGAGGACTACGGCGACCACCCGCGGCGCCGGATCACGCGCGTGGACCAAGACCGGGCCGAGTGCCGATGGTCGCTCGAGGACGTGTCGGACCTCGTGCTCTCGCCGGCCGAGAAGGCCGAGCTCCGCCGCTCTTACGCTCGCGATCCGATCGCCGACGCCCGCGAGCATGGCGACTACCAGAACGCGGTCGGCGAGAGCCCATGGGGCGAGGCCGGCGTGGCGGTGCTACAGGCCATGCTCAAGAGCGATGAGGTCCGGGCACCCGAGATCAAGCTCTGGCGAATCACGGCCGAGGTCACACGCGAAGGGCAGCCCGAGGAAGTGCACAAGGTCCCGGTCCAGGTGTTCGGAGCCCCGGAGCCGGGGAAGCGGTACTACGTGAATGTGGACCCGGCCTCAGGAAAAGGCACGGGCAACCCGCTGGCGGTTCTCGTGGTCGAGTTCGGGACGTGCAATCTCATGGCGCGGTGGAACGGGCACATGGCGCCGTCGTCGGTCGGCGTGCTCGCGGCCGGGCTCGGGCGGCAGTACAACATGGCGCCAATTGACGTCGAGATGAACGACTCATGGGGCGTCAACGTGGTCCGAGGCATCCGAGAGGCTGGCTATGGCGAGTCCAACCTGTGCCACGCTCGGCGCGAACTCAGGCCCGGCGAGTGGGCGATCGAGACGGGCTGGCGGATGGACAAGGAGGCCAAGGCGGCCGGCATCGGCTGCATCCTGGACTGGCTCGATGCGCGCGCGTCCGGGATCGTCTACGCGCTCTGCCCGTCGCGCGACGTGCTCGAGACGCTGCTCGACGCGCAGATGGACGAAGAGGACAAGATCGTGGCGAGCCCGGGCATTGACCACCTGGAGGACATGATCCTGTGGGGCCAAGCGCTACGGCAGTGCCTAAGGCGGTACAGCGCGCAGATTCCGAGCCTCAACCCGGTGGTGAAGTCCCGCGAGCAGCGGCTGATCGAGCGTATCCAGAGCGGTGGGCGGGAGGACTTCGCTCCGTTCACGGTCCGGGGCAAGCGGGCACCGAGGATGTAGATTCGCCTTGCACCGCGCGCGGCGTGGTGCTTTCTTTCGCGCAAGGCCCAACGGATGGGCTACCCAATTCCACGGAGGGAATCCACGATGCGCCGACTCAAGGCACTCCTGCTCTCGCTGTTCACGCTCGCCGCCGTTGCTGTCCCCGCGATCGCCCAGATTGCGCCCGGCCAGGACCCCGTTAAGTGGAGATGGGAAGGAGCGAACTTCCGGCACAGCAACGCCGGTTCGTCTGTGGCCGCGCAGGCCAACTGGGCGGCACCTGGCGGGCGTTGGGGTTCGGCATTCCTCGATTCGACGGTGTTCCGCGTCGGCACCTGGGCAGCCACCACCTGGGACACCACGGTTGCCTACAAGATCACCGATTACCAGTTTCAGCCTGGGGTTGCTTGGCGTCAGGCACAACTTCGGATCGCGCGCGGCTCTTTCGAGACCTCAGTTCAGCAGAGCATTCCCTATCGGGACTCGATCATCTCCGCCACTCCTGACACAACCGCCACGGCGCGCTGGGTCACACTCCGCGTCGAACAGGACACGACCTCCAATTCGTTCACGGGTTCGACCTCGTGGGACTCGCTGCTCGTAGCGGCTCAATGGAGCCCTGACGGCATCAACTGGAATGCCGTTTCTGGTACCCCAACTCGCGCCTTCTACTCGAATCCTTCTGGCGTGGCGGGCGGCGACGGACTTGCGCTCCCAGCGATCGCTGAGGCCGAGGTCAACGCTACCACCGAGACGGCAGAAGTAGACCTAGAGTGTCATCCGCTCGTGTACGGCGGAAATGCAACGTACATCCTCAACCGAACGCTATGCATTGCGGGTGGGTTCGTCCGATGGATCGTCGGCGTACCGGGCGGCACCGGGCAGTTCAAGATGTTGGTTGGCTCCTGGCAGCCGGTTTCCGATCGGGACTAGCCATTGTTCGCCGCCGCCGCCGTCGTGGCCTTCCTCCTCTTCGTGGCCTTCGTCGCGCTGACCGAGCTTGTGTCGGTCGGCGCGGCGGAGTCGTGGAGCGCCGGAGTCCACGGCAAGCGGCACCCCGAGGACGCGCGGGCGATCCGCCGGAGTCCGCGCTGATGCCGTACCTCGCCCCAGCCTCTCCCGCCGATCGAGCCCGCAAGACGATCGAGCGGGACGCCCGCTTCTTCGCCGCCTGGCACAACTCGATCACCGAACAGGAAGCGTTCCTCGCCGGCGACCGCTATGAGAACGACAACGGCGAGTTCGAGCGCGACCGCCGCGTGCTCCAGATCAAGGGGCAGGAGATCCAGGACGTGCACCGCCACGTCGTGGCCAAGGTCTGGGCCAAGCAGCGCAACATCGAAGCCCGCCCGGTGGACCGGATCGAGGACCCGACCGCATCCGAAATCGCGGTCGGCATGCTCGAACTCAGGCTCAACAATCCGCTCCTCGGCTGGGACCGCGAGCGTTACAACGCGCTCATGTCGTGCCGCCAGCATGGCGTCGGCGCGGTCTGGATTGACTGGGTGTCGACCCTCGGCCCCTACGGCGAGATCATCTTCGGCTGGCAGGACCTGCGCGGCCTGACCTGGGACCCGCAGTATGCCCCGCACCACCCGCTGAGCGACCACCTCACGCGGGTCAAGCGCATGCATGTGGATGAGGCGCGCGAGGTCTACTCGGCCCCATGGCTCGAGCCCGACCGCGGTGCGTTCACGGGCAACGGAAGCATCCGCTCGACCTCGCTCGTGCGCGGCGCCTTGAACGGCCTTCCGATTTACGGCTCGTTCCCCGGCGATGACGAGTGCGTGTCCTTGGTCGAGTGCTGGTACAAAAACGACCGGACCTACGGCAAGAAGAAGGCGGCAGATTCGCTCCCGATCACCGACCCGGCCGAGCGGTACATGGTGTGCGCGCCGGGCGGCGCAACCGACATGGGCTGCGGCTACCGGAGCCCGAAGCTCCGCGAGCTCGCCAACCTCGGGATGAAGGGCGCCTATCCGAAGCGCCTGCCCGAGGCGATGCCGGGCGCGTGCCCGACCTGCGGCGGCGACCTTCATCGCGTGGACGCCCGCGACGTCGAGGAGTCGGCGCTGGTGTATGCGCGCGGCCGGCGTCTCATCGTCTCGGCGCTCTATCAGCAGTCGCCCGACGACGACCCGCTCGCCGACGGCTCGTGGCCCGTCCCCGAGTGCCGCTCCTATCCGCTCTATATCACGACGGCCTACTCCGAGGGCGGCAAGCTCTGGGGGCCGTCCGATACCGTGCTGATGTGGTACCAGCAGCTCGCGGCCGACAACCTGCGGACGGCGATGGTGCAGCAGGTCCTAGAGCACCGGCGCTATTGGCTCATGCCGGGCTCCGGGATCGAGGACTACCGCGGCAACCGCTTTGAGTTCCGTGAGGATCAGTTCAACGTGATGTATCGGAACATGGCCTCACAGCAGGACCTAACGGGGCCGCTCTCGGTCGAGTCCATCAACGCGAGCGCCGTGGATTCCAACGGGGCGCAGGTGTTCCAGATCGTCCAGGACGCGCTGACGCGCTACGCGCCCAAGTTCGACATCGGGCCCGCCGACAACAACACGCGCGACATCGCCGTGGGCACGATCGAGCGCCAGGTGGCCGAGGCCGAGACGGCGACGGAGGATTTCGTCAAGCGCGACAATCTCGCGCTCGGCATCGCCTATGGCGTGATCTGGGACATGGAGCGGGCGACCTCTACCCCGAGCCGGCTCGCGCGCCTTCGCATTGACGGAATCGAGGTCGGCGGCTACCTCTCGGGCGACGACCTGCCGGGGATGGACTTTACCTTGAGCGAGTCGCCGCAGTTCACCGGACTCGATAAGCGGCGCGGCGATGCGTTCAAGGGCATGTTGGATGTCGCGCTCAATCCGCAGACCCGGCCGTTCCTGGACCTGTACGCGGAGGAGAACAACCTCCCGCCCTCAACCGTGCGGAAGATGAAGGCCCAGTTGCAGGAGATGGAGCAGGAGCAACAGCAGGCTGATCAGATGAACGCGGAAACGGATGCGATGATGGGCGGCGGTGCGGGTGCACCTAATGGCGAGGGAGCGGCCCCCGCGCCGGGAGCAAACCCGCCGCCCGCTGATTCGGGGATGCTCGATCAGGGCATGCTCGCAGGCGCAGGGGCGGGCATGAACGGCAACGGAGGCATGCAAGGTGGTTGACGAACCGAACGAGACACCGGCGCCAACGCCCGACCCCGTAGTCGCGGGGCGGCTGGAGGCGGCAGAGCGGCGGATCGCCGAGACGCAGGCCGAACTGGCACGCGAGCGCGAGGAGCGGGCGCGGCAGGAGCGTGAAGCAGCGCGTGAGCGCGAGCGCGAGGCACTCAAGAGCGAGGACGGCCGGCTCGCGAAGATCCGCGAATACGCCGCGAGCGGACAGGACGCCTTGGCGCCCGACTACCTCGAAACGCGCGAGCGCCTGGCCAAACTCGAGCGAGAGCGCGAGGAAGAGAAGCGCGAGGCCGCCGAGGAGCGCGATCGCATCGAGGCCCTGAACGCCGACCTCCGCAAGATCGAGAACGAGGAAGAGCGCAAGGCTGCGCGCGACTACTTCGCGGCCAATGTGGCGAAGCGCCCCGGGCTCGACATCCAGGGCGCGCTCGACGCGGTGCGGGCGAAGAAGGTGGCGGACGAGGCCGAGACGCTACGCCAGGCGCTCGCGGCTGCCAACCAGAAGCCGCGCGAGGGCATCCAGACGCATCACCGCGACGTGACGGCGGCGACGGCGAAGGCGCGCGAGGTGAGCCGGGCCGACTTCCGACGCGAGCAGGCCGATCTTGAAGAGTCAGGGCAGGATGACGCGCGCATGCGCGCCCAGATCGCCCTGCGGCAAGGGATTCGCAAGAACACCATCCGGGTCAAGGACTGACCGGAGGCAACCAGGTTTAACGACAAGGAGGTCTCACAATGGCGGTACTGACTCCGGGCGGCACCACCCAGTTCAATCTCCAGGATTGGGCGGCTACCGCGGCAGGCGCGACCCACCAGAAGGAAGTCTTCAACCCCACGATCTACCGCTACCCCGGCAAGATCTTCGGCCAGGGCAACCAGCGGAAGTGGGAGCGCGCGGACCTGACCGAGTTCGGGTCTGGCAATCTCTCGACCAACGACGGGTCAAACCTCACGTCGGTCTCGACGATGATCGGGACCCCGGCCACGATCACGCCAGTGCACCGCTACATCAAGACGGCATGGAGCGAGGCCGAGCAGGCGCAGATCGACATCGCGCTCCGCTCCGGGCTCCCCGACGAGATGGAGAAGTGCATGGCCGAGGGCCACGACGCGGCCGGGCTCGTCAATGTCGCGAGTCTCACCCACGTCACGACCAATGCCCAGGTGGACGCCGGCATCTGGCGGCGCGTCGTCTCAGCGCTCATGGGCTACACCAACGGCGAGGCCATGCCGGGAGATTCCGAGAAGATCCTCGGAGTCTTCTCGCACACGGCGTACTCGTTCCTCCAGAACATCGAGGAGTTCACGCACGCCGACGTGCGCGGCGACTCCGAGGACCCGCTCGTCAAGGGCATCTACACCCGCGGCGGCGGCGTCAACGTCCGATACTCGACGGTCGTCTACAACGACGGCTCCGCGTGGTGGAACGTCGTGTACGTCAAGGAAGCGTTCATGATCGGATGGAACCTGGAGACGCATCTTACGGAGGACATGAACGACCTCCAGAGGAAGCTGCTCCTGTCCTCGAACATGGGCGTTGCCGTGCTGAACAACAACCGCGCGGTGGCGGTCAAGACGACCGACGACGGGTCGGTACTGTAAGCGGATCGGATCGGGGCGGGCGCCCGCGTGACGGCGCCCGCCTTCCAACCAGAAGGGACATGCGTGGAACAAGACCGCAGTGCGTTGCCGGCCCCCAAGGACCTTAGGTGCTCGACGTGCCCGCAGTTCGGGGGCTGCCTGTTCCATCTGCCGAAGAACGGCGGATTCAAGGACCGGGAGAACGGCAAGGGCCACAACGTCCGATACCAGATCATCACGGACAAGACGGACGGCCACCACGCCAAGCAGGACTGGATGCCGTGCGACATCTTCGTCATGACGCTTCAGGGGCGCATGACGCGGGGGGCCAACCGGCGCAACGAGGGCCTCGACGGAGAGCGCATCCGCATCCTCGGGGACGACCGCGTGCCGGGCAAGGTGCGCCAGCCGGTGCGTGTGAGCTTGAACTCGCGAAACGAGGTCGTCAAGCCGCTGCCCGAGCTGATCGAGCCGCTCAAGGAGATCGGCGAGAAGGTCAATCTTGATGACCTCTCCGAGTCCAAGCTGTCAAAGGTGGTCATGCTGAACGTTCCGGTGCCGACGTTCGCCGGACGCATTCGCCCCGGATCGTCGGCCGCGGCGCGC
>Ga0213919_1000576_pt1 | contig 15768 bp, 11 predicted proteins | sample McNCre317MG_FD_161056 | JGI IMG/M metagenome (GOLD analysis project Ga0213919, IMG submission 161056) | Freshwater microbial communities from McNutts Creek, Athens, Georgia, United States - 3-17 MG | ecosystem: Environmental > Aquatic > Freshwater > Creek | place: USA: Georgia | collected... | reverse complement strand
CGGGGAAGAAGTCGATGGCACCGAGATTCGCGAAGGCCTTGCGGAGTTTGCGGGCTTGCTTGAGCGCCGCCGCGGCATTTTCGGGGCTCAGTCCGTCGCGCGCGGTCGCGATGTCGCCGAGCAGTGCGCCGTATTCGGCACCGCGGTCGAAGAGCGTCACGAACTTGGCGTCGGCGGGTTCTTCGAGGCGCAGGACCAGCGCACTGCCCCCGGCCGCACGGACATCTTCGGCGAGGGCGTCGAGGGTCGCCCGGCATGCGTCGCGTTCCGGCATGAGGTAAACGCCGTCACGAAGTACGGCGGCACCCGACGCCTTGAGGCTGCGCCAGGTACGCATGCGGGCCGTTGCGTTCTCGGTCGGCAGGCTGCTTATCAGAGCAATCCAACAGTTCATAAACGTAATCTACATAATGGTAGAGAATTCTACAATCTATGATTGATGGCAGGTCTTGAATGCCTGCCGACGCCGCGGTGCCACAATTTGGATTGGGAAAGCCACCCTTGCTCGAGGACACCCGCCCACGGCTGCTGGCGGGGCGCTTCCACTTTATGATGGCGGCGATGTCTTGCGCGATCGCCGGCACAGATCAACGCGTGACCGGTGAATGCGACGATGAGGGCCTGGCGCCGCGTACGAGGAGAGTGCAGATGGCTTACTGGTTCCTGATTTCCCTTCCTCCCCTGGTGGTCGCGCTCGCCTGCTGGCGGCTGCCCTTCCTGGCCTGGTACGGCGCAGGGCTCGCCTGGCTGGCGACGCTGGGCTGGCTGGCCGGCTGGTCGCCGGTGACGATGGCCGCCGAACTGGCGACGGTGGCGGTCGTCGGCGCCGTGTTCCTGCTGCGGCCGCTGCGCCGGGCGCTGGTGACGGCGAGCGTTTTCAAGCCCTTCCGCCGGGCGCTGCCTGCCATGTCACAGACCGAAAAGGAGGCGCTGGAAGCCGGCACCGTGTGGTGGGAAGGCGAACTCTTCGCCGGCCGGCCCGACTGGAACCGGCTGCTGGCCTTCCCGAGGCCGGTGCTGACGGCGGAGGAGCAGCGCTTCCTGGACGAGGACACCACCGAACTGTGCCGCCTGACCCGCGACTGGGACTGCACCCAGCGGCAGGACATGCCGCCCGAGGTGTGGCGTTTCATCAAGGATCGCGGTTTCCTCGGCATGATCATTCCGAAGGCGTATGGCGGCAAGGGCTTCTCGGCCTATGCCCACTCCCAGGTCGTGACCAAGCTGTCCACCCGCTCGTCCGCGCCGGCGGTGACGGTGATGGTGCCCAATTCCCTCGGCCCGGCTGAACTGCTGCTGCACTACGGCACGCCGGAGCAGAAGCAGCACTACCTGCCGCGGCTGGCCCGGGGCGAGGACATTCCGGCCTTCGCGCTGACCAGTCCGTGGGCCGGTTCCGACGCGGCCTCCATCCCCGATGCCGGGGTGGTCTGCATGGGTTGGCACGAGGGGCGTGAAGTGCTCGGCATGCGGGTCAGCTTCGACAAGCGCTACATCACGCTGGCGCCGGTGTGCACGGTGTTCGGCCTGGCCTTCCGGCTCTACGACCCGCAGCACCTGCTCGGCAGTGTGGAGGATCTGGGCATCACCTGTGCGCTGGTGCCCAGCGATCATCCGGGCGTGAACATCGGTCGCCGCCACTTTCCGCTCAACGCGGTGTGGATGAACGGGCCGATCCGCGGCACCGACGTATTCATGCCGCTGGCCTTCATCATCGGCGGCCCGACGATGGCCGGGCAGGGCTGGCGGATGCTGATGGAGTGCCTCGCCGCCGGCCGCTCGATCTCGCTGCCGGGCTCCAACACCGGCATGCTCAAGATGACCGCCCGCGCCGTCGGCGCCTATGCCCGGGTGCGCTACCAGTTCAAGACGGCGGTCGGGCGCTTCGAGGGCGTCGAGGAGGCGCTGACCCGCATCGGCGCCAACGCCTACCTGTGCGACGCCGCCCGGGTGATGACCGCCGGCGCGATCGACCTCGGCGAGAAGCCGTCGGTCGTCTCGGCCATCGTCAAATACCACGTCACCGAGCGCGCCCGCCAGGCGGTGAATGACGGCATGGACGTGATCGGCGGCAAGGGCATCTGCCTCGGGCCGCAGAACTTCCTCGGCCGCGCCTACCAGCAGGTGCCGGTGGGCATCACCGTCGAGGGCGCCAACATCCTCACGCGCAGCCTGATCCTCTTCGGCCAGGGCGCGATCCGCTGCCATCCCTTCGTGCTGAAGGAGATGGACGCCGCCCGCGGCGGGGATCTGAAAGCCTTCGACGCCGCCTTCTGGGGCCATATCGGCTACACCATCAACAACGCCGCCCGCGCGCTGGTGATGGGCCTGACCGGTTCGCACTTCGTCGCGGTGCCGGCCAACCAGGGAAGATCGGTCGCACCGGAGACCCGCCGCTACTACCAGCAGCTGACGCGCTTCTCGGCCGCCTTCGCGTTTCTGGCGGACATCTCGATGGGCACCCTCGGCGGCGCGCTGAAGCGCAAGGAAAAGCTCTCCGCCCGCCTCGGCGACATCCTGTCGCTGATGTACCTGGCCTCCAGCACCCTCAAGCGTTACGAGGACGAAGGCCGCCAGGCTGCCGATCTGCCCTTGCTGCACTGGGCGATCTGGGACTGCATGTTCAAGGTCCAGAACGCCTTCGAGGGCGTGATTGCCAACTTCCCCAACCGGTTGTTCGCAATGCTGCTGCGCCGGGTCGTCGTCTTCCCGCTGGGCCGGCCCTACGTGGTTCCGTCCGACGAACTCGGTCACCAGGTCGCGCGCCTGCTCATCGAGCCTTCGCCGACCCGCGACCGCCTGACTTCGGATGTCTTTCTGCCGGACGACCTCGAGGAGCCCGTCGGCGCGCTGGAGGCGGCGCTGGCCGCGACCCTTGCCGCCGAGCCGGTCGAGGCGAAGGTCCGCCGTGCGATCAAGGAGGGCCACTTCAGGCCGGGCCTGCTGGTCGGCGGCGGGGTCGATGCGCTCTACGACGCGGCCATGCTCGCCGGGGTGCTGAGCCAAGAGGAACACGCGCTGATCCGGCGCCGCGGCGAACTGCGTGACAAGGTCATCCGGGTGGACGACTTCCCGTCTGACTTCGGCTTGCGTGAGGCGCTGGCGGGGGGGGGTGAGGGGTGAGGAGTGAGGAGTTAGGAGTTAGGAGTTAGGAGTGAGGCTAGCTGCCCGAACCCGCGTCATCCACAGCACACCCGCCTCCAGCCCGGCCCCCTCACTCCTCACCCCTTACCCCTCCCCAAAAGACCATGTCCATCTACATCATCGACGGGGCGCGGACGCCCTTCCTGAAGGCGAGGAACGCGCCCGGGCCGTTCTCGGCCGCGGACCTGGCGACGGCGGCGGGCAGCGCGCTGCTGGTCCGCCAGCGCTTTGCACCGGACCAGCTCGACGAGGTGATCCTCGGCTGCGCGGCGCCCTCGCCGGACGAGGTGAACATCGGCCGCGTCGCCGCGCTGCGCATGGGCTGCGGCATCGCCGTGCCGGCGTGGACGGTGATGCGCAACTGCGCGTCGGGCATGCAGGCCATCGATTCGGCCATCGCCAGCATCGAGCGGGGGCGCTCGCAGCTGGTGCTCGCCGGCGGCGTCGATGCGCTGTCGCGGGCGCCGCTGCTGTACTCCGACGCGATGGTGCGCTGGTTCGCCAGCTGGATGGGCGCGAAGACGCCCGGGCAGAAGCTGGCGCTGCTGACGCGCTTCCGCCCGAGCATGCTGGCGCCGGTGATCGGCATCATGAAAGGCCTCACCGACCCCATCGCCGGTCAGCTGATGGGCCAGACCGCCGAGAACCTGGCTTTCGAGTTCGGCATCCGCCGCGAGGACATGGATGCCTTTGCGGTCGACAGCCACCGCCGTGTGGCCGCGGCCCAGGACGCCGGCCATTTCGGCGAGATCGTGCCGCTGATCGACCGCGACGGCACGGTGTATGCCGCCGACGACGGGCTGCGCCGGGACGCGTCGGTCGCCAGCCTCGCCAAGCTCAAACCCTTCTTCGACAGGAAGTTCGGCCGTGTGACGCCGGGCAACAGCTCGCAGATCACCGACGGTGCGGCCTGGCTGGTGCTGGCTTCCGACGAGGCGGTGCGGCGCCACGGGCTCGAGCCGGTCGGGCGCATCATCGACACCCAGTGGGCCGGGCTGGAGCCCGAGCGCATGGGGCTCGGCCCGGTCCATGCCGCGACGCCCATCCTTGAGCGCCACGGCCTCGGGCTGGACGACCTCGACTTGTGGGAGATCAACGAAGCCTTCGCCGCCCAGCTCATCGCCTGCCTGCGCGCCTGGCAGGACGACGCCTATTGCCGCACGCGGCTTGGGCTGCCCGGCGCGCTTGGCGCGATCGACCCGGCCAGGCTCAACGTGGATGGCGGCGCCATTGCGCTGGGCCATCCGGTCGGGGCGAGCGGGGCGCGCATCGTGCTGCATCTGCTCGCGGCCCTGCGCCGCACCGGCGGCCGGCGTGGCATCGCCAGCATCTGCATCGGCGGCGGGCTGGGCGGCGCGATGCTGGTGGAGGCGCTGGGATGAACATGATCCACTGGAAACTCGAACGCGACGAGGGTGGTATCGACTGGGCGGCACTGGATGTGGCTGGTGCGAACACCAACACCCTCGGCGTGGCGGTGCTCACCGAGTTCGGCGAACTGCTCGACGAGCTCGAGCGCCAGCCGCCGAAGGGCCTGATCATCCGCTCGGGCAAGGGCGCCGGCTTCATCGCCGGCGCCGACATCGAGGAATTCACCGCGATCGATTCGGCCGCTGCGGCCCGCGCGATGGTGGAGCGGGGCTGGAAGCTGTTCGAGCGCCTCGCCGCCGTGCCCTATCCGACCCTCGCGCTGCTGCGCGGCCACTGCATGGGGGGCGGGCTGGAGCTGGCGCTGGCCTGCCGCTACCGCATCGCCGTCGATGAGCCGGGCACCCGCCTGGCGCTGCCGGAGGTGATGCTCGGCATCTACCCGGCCTGGGGCGGCATGCTGCGCCTGCCGCGGCTGATCGGCCCGGCGGCGGCGCTGGACCTGATGCTGACCGGCAAGGGCGTGGATGCCGCGAAGGCGAAGCGCCTTGGCCTCGCCGACGAGGCGGTGCCGCCGCGGGTGATGGACAACGCGGCGCGCATGCTGGTGCGCTCCGGCCAGGCGCCGCGCCGGCTGCCCGTCGTGGATCGGCTGATGAACGGCCCGCTGCGTGCGCTCGTCGCCGGCCGGGCGAGGAAGCAGGTCGCCGCCAAGGCACGGCCCGAGCATTACCCGGCGCCGTACGCGATCATCGACATCTGGGCGCATCACGGCGGCAACGCGCTGGCGGTACCGGCGGATTCGCCCTCGTCCCTGGAGGCGATCTTCCGCTCGCCGACGGCGCGGAACCTGATCCGCGTGTTCTTCCTGCAGGAGCGCCTGAAGGGCTTCGGCAAGGACGCCGGCTTCCAGCCGAAGCGCGTGCACGTGGTCGGCGCCGGCGTGATGGGCGGCGACATCGCCACCGAGTGCGCGCTGCGCGGAATGATCGTCACGCTGCAGGACCACAGCATCGAACGCATCGCGCCGGCCATCGCCCGGGCCGGCAAGCGCATCGAACGCAAGTTCCGCGGCAAGCCGCGGGAGGCACGCTTCGCGCTGGACCGGCTGATCCCCGACCCGGCCGGCCACGGCGTCGCCCAGGCCGATGTGATCATCGAGGCGATCTTCGAGAACCTGGACGCCAAGCGGGCGCTGTTCGCCGACCTCGAGAAGCGTGCCCGGCCGGATGCGGTGCTGGCTTCCAACACTTCCAGCCTGCGCATCGCCGACATTGCCGCGGTGCTCGTCGAGCCGGGTCGGCTGGTCGGCATCCACTTCTTCAATCCGGTGGCGGTGCTGCCGCTGGTGGAGGTGGTCAGGAGCCCGGTTGGCGTCGACGAGCCACTGCGCCGCGCCGCGGCCTTCGTGCGCCGACTCGACAAGCTGCCGCTGCCGGTGCGGGACGAGCCGGGCTTCCTGGTCAATGCGGTGCTCGGGCCTTACATGTACGAGGCGCTGCGCTGTGTGGACGAGGGGATCGCGCCGGAAGTCATCGACGCGGCGCTGGTCGCCTACGGCATGCCGATGGGGCCGGTGGAACTGATCGACACCATCGGCCTGGATATCGCGGTCGCCGCCGGCAGGACGCTGGCCGGCGCCGACGCAGTGCTGCCGAAGGCACTCGCCGAGCGGGTGGCCGCCGGCCAGCTCGGCAAGAAGAGCGGGCAGGGCTTTTACCGCTGGCAGGACGGCAAGGCGCAGAAGGCGGTGGCCGTCAGGCCGCCGGAGGGCCTCGCGGCGCGGATCATCGCGCCGCTGCTGGCCGCCGCCGGGCGCTGCGTCAGCAAAATGGTGGTAGAGGATGCCGATCTGGCCGACGCGGGCATTATATTCGGCACCGGTTATCCTCCTTTCACTGGAGGGCCGCTCGCGCATGCCCGTGCTGCTGGCGACAAGACCGTGTCGTCGGACAGCCGGGCTTCGGGCGAGGGGGCTTCGAATGGCTGAGCAGGCAGCCCCACCCCCGCCGGGCGGATGCCCGTCCTCAAGCCGGGGCGTGGACCGACCTCCCGGCCCTCGATTTTTTTCCGCCGAGCCTTCGGGCCCGGCGGTTCTGCAGGCGGCATGGCCTTGTGGGCGAGCCGCCGCCGGTCGTACCCGTAACGCATGTTTGAGGAGACACCATGAAGTTGAAAACGATCGTCCGTGTGATGCCCCCGATGGCGCTTGCCCTCGCCGGTGGCCAGGCTTTCGCCGCCGGATTCCAGCTGATGGAGCAGAACGCCAGCGGCATCGGCAATGCCTACGCCGGTTCCGCCGCGGTGGCCGAGAACGCCAGCACCCTCTTCTTCAATCCGGCGGGCATGACCAAGCTGCAGGATCGCGAAGTCTCGGTGGGCGTCTCGGCGGTACGGCCGACCTTCAAGTTTCGTGACCAGGGTTCCAGCGTCGGCGCGTTCGCCGGCGCCGGTAACGGCGGGGATGCCGGCAGTTGGGCCTTTCTGCCGAACGGCTACCTGTCCTGGGCGCTCAGCAAGGATCTGTATGTCGGCCTCGGTTTCGGTGCGCCTTTCGGTTTGAAGACGGAGTATGACGATCCGTGGATCGGTGCCGCCCATGCGATCCACTTCGACATCAAGACCTACAACATCAACCCCAGCATCGCCTACCGGGTGAATGAGAAGGTGTCGCTCGGGGCGGGCTTGAGCTGGCAGCGGATGGAAGTCGAATACGCGCGGCGCGCCGGCATCGCCAATCCGGGTGGCCTGCCGTTGAGCACGACCGTCGGCGTCCTGTCCGCCGCCGACAACAGCTGGGGCTGGAACCTCGGTGCGCTGTTCACCTTGAGCGACACCACCAAAGTCGGGGTGTCCTACCGCTCGAAGATCAAGCATGACCTGCGGGGCGATCTCACCAGCACCGGGGGCATCAGCAACAAGGTCAGCGCATCGGCTGAGGTTGAACTACCCGATACCTTCATCCTCAGCGTCGCCCAGACCCTCGATGATCGCTGGGAAATGCTCGGCGACATTTCGTGGACCGGCTGGAGCAGCATTCCGGCGGTGAACATCGTTCCCGCCGCCGGCGCGACCCAGGTGCTCGATACGCGTTTTCGCGATACCTGGCGCTATGCGCTGGGGGCCAATTATCGCTACAACGACCGCATCAAGCTGAAGTTCGGCATCGCCTATGACCAGTCGCCGGTTCCCGATGCGACCCATCGCCTGGTTTCCCTTCCCGACAGCAACCGGACCTGGTTCACGACCGGCGCACAACTCAGGCTCGACAAGACCTCGACCGTGGATGTGGGGGCCGCCTACATCCACGTGGCCGAATCGCACATCGACGCCACGCCGACGGCGCTGCAGGGGAACGTCAAGGGCGTCTACGACGCCCGGATCTGGATCCTCGGCGCCCAGTACTCGCTGGCCTTCTGACCCTGCCTATCCGTGCCGGCGCGGGTTGCCGGTGATGCAGATTGTTGCGATGACGGGGCGGAGCTGGCCGGATCATCTCCGACGAGTGCCCCGAGCAACTGAATCGGACTTTGCGTTGTGCAGTTGTGCGGCGGTTGGCCACCTGATCGATCTGGGGTACTGTACTGAGCCGCATGTCCGCGCGGTTGGCAAATACCTCGCACGCTGTGGGGCACGCCGCAAAAGCCGATCAGTAACGCTTATCTGCAGTCCGCCGCCACACAGCAAGTGACGGAACTGGACCGGAGGGTGGCCGGAAAGCGGCGCAAAGCGGTCTATGGCATGCCTTCGGTCCCCAGTGTTTCAACCTGATCCACTCAACTCAAAAAAAGAGGAGACAACAATGGCTCTTACCGGTGTTCTTCGCCCTGGTCATGCCCAGGTTCGCGTGCTCGATCTCGACGAATCGGTGCGCTTCTACAAGGATGTGCTCGGTTTGGTGGAGACCGGCCGCGATGAACAGGGGCGGGTTTACTTCAAATGCTGGGACGAGCGGGATCACAGCAGCTACGTGATTCGCGAAGCCGACCGGTCTGGCCTGGATTTCTTTGGCTGGCGGGTGTTGGACAAGGCCACGCTCGACAAACTCGATGCGGACCTGCAAGCCTACGGGATTGCCACCGAGCGCATCCCCGCCGGGGAGATGCTGGAGACCGGGGAGCGCGTGCGCTTCACACTGCCTTCGGGCCACGTGATGGAGCTGTACGCCGAAAAGACCAAGGTCGGCAACGGCATCCCGCTGGTCAATCCGGCACCGTGGTGCAAGGCGCGCGACCATGGCATTGCGCCGATTCGCCTCGACCACGCGCTGCTCTACGGCCCGAACGTGGCCGACGTGCAGAAGATCTTCACCGAGGTGTTGGGCTTCTACCTCGTCGAGCGCGTGCTGACCCCCGACGGCAACGCGAACGCCGCGATCTGGCTGTCCTGCGGCCAGAAGGTGCATGACATCGCCTTTGCCGAATACCCCGAGCCGGGCAAGCTGCACCACTGTTCCTTCCTGATGGAAACCTGGGACCAGGTGCTGCGCGCCGGCGACATCATGTCGATGAACGCGATACCGGTGGATATCGGCCCGACCCGCCATGGTGTGACCCGTGGCTGCACCATCTACGCCTGGGATCCCTCCGGCAACCGCTTCGAGACTTTCGTCGGGGGGTACCTGCCTTACCCGGACTACGAAACCCTGACCTGGACCTTCGACAACTTCGGCCAGGGTCTCGACTACCCGCAGAGGAAGCTGCACGAGACCTTCCTCACCGTTGTCAGCTAAGGTCCGAGCGATCTGGTGGAGAGGCTGCCGCGCTGCTAACCCGGTGCTGAACCCGGCACGGGGACTGTCGGTATGCTTGCCCCTCACGCTTCAAATGACTGATCGGCCCTCCCGCGAGGGAGGGTCGCCGCAGGAGAAAAAGCATGCAGATCGACCTTCGTACTGTCGCCATCGAACCCCAGCGCCAAGCCTTCGACCATCTGGTACGACGCTTCGGTGACAAGCCCGCCTCCCGCTACCAGGAGGGGAGCTATGACATCCAGGCCGCCGAGAACCTCCACTACAAGCCGACCTGGGATCCGGACCAGGCCTTGTACGACGAAAAAATCACCCGCATCGTGATGAAGGACTGGTATGCGCTGAAAGACCCGCGCCAGTTTTACTACAACACCTACACCCTGGCCCGTGCGCGTCAGCAGGAGACCGCCGAAGCCAACTTCAGCTTCGTCGAGTCCCGTGGGCTGGCTGAGATGCTGCCGGAAGAGTTGCGGGCAATCGCACTCGGTGTGCTGGTGCCGCTGCGACACGCGGCCTGGGGCGCCAATCAGCACAACACCTTCATCTGTGGCTACGGCTACGGCACCACCTTCACGCAGCCGTGCATGTACCACGCGATGGATAACCTCGGCATTGCCCAGTACCTGTCGCGCCTTGGCCTGCTGCTCGGTGATGGCGAAGCGCTCGACGTCGCCAAGCGGGCGTGGCTGGACGATCCGACCTGGCAGCCGCTGCGCCGTTATGTCGAGGATTGCCTGGTCGTGCGCGACCCCTTCGAACTGTTCGTGGCCCAGAACGTGACCCTCGACGGCCTGCTGTACCCACTGGTCTATGAGCGGATTGTCGACGATCACCTGTCGGTCCGGGGCGGCTCGGCAGTGGCTATGCTATGCCAGTTCATGAACGACTGGTTCGACGAAACCCGTAAATGGGTCGATGCAGTGGTCAAAGTGGCCGCAGCCGAATCCGCGCACAACCGCGACCAGCTGGCAGCGTGGACCCGCGACTGGAGCGCCCGGGCGGCGGCTGCGCTGCGACCCGTAGTCGAACAAGCCCTCGGGGCCCAGGCCGATGAGGTCGTGGCCGAATACGTTGCGGCCTTCTCGGCACGTATCGCCAAGGTCGGCGTCCCGCTCTGAGCGCCCTGGCGTTTTCTTGAGGGAGGCAGGCCTGTCCCCCACCGCAATCATTGCGCCGTAACCAGCCAGGACATCCGCCCGATCATCGCGGCGAGCAACGTCGTTGACGACGACACCCTTAACTGGAGCGTCTGAGCGAGGAGAGCAAAATGGACGTGAAAGTAGCAAAGAAGCAACTCGGCCTGAAGGAGCGCTACACACTGATGACCCGTGACCTGGGCTGGGAGCCCAGCTACCAGCCGAAGGACAAGGTGTTCCCGTACGCCGCCTACGAAGGTCTCAAGATCCACGATTGGGACAAGTGGGAAGACCCTTTCCGTCTGACGATGAACGCCTACTGGAAATACCAGGCCGAGAAGGAACGCAAGTTCTACGCGGTCATCGACGCCCATGCGCAGAACAACGGCCATCTGCACCTCACCGACGCCCGCTATCTGTCGGCGCTGAAGATCTTCCTGCAGGCCATCAGCCCCGGCGAATATGCCGCGCACAAGGGTTTTGCCCGCGCCGGCCGTGAGTTTCCGGGGGTCGGCACGCAGGTCGCTTGTCAGATGCAGGCCATCGACGAGATCCGTCACGCCCAGACGCAGATCCACGCGCTGTCGAACTACAACAAGTTCTACAACGGATTCCATGCCTTTGCCGATCAGCGCGACCGCATCTGGTACACGTCGGTGGCACGCTCCTTCTTCGACGACGCGATGTCGGCCGGCCCGTTCGAGTTCATGATCGCGATCGGTTTCTCGTTCGAGTATGTGCTGACCAACCTGCTGTTCGTGCCGTTCATGTCGGGCGCGGCCTACAACGGCGACATGGCCACGGTCACCTTCGGCTTTTCCGCCCAGTCGGACGAGGCCCGCCACATGACCCTCGGGCTTGAGTGCATCAAGTTCATGCTCGAGCAGGATCCGGCCAACGCGCCCATCGTCCAGGGCTGGATCGACAAATGGTTCTGGCGCGGTTTCCGCGTGCTCGGGCTGGTCAGCACGATGATGGATTACATGCTGCCCAAGCGCGTGATGTCCTGGCGGGAGGCCTGGAACATCTACGGCATCGAGAACGGCACCGCGCTGTTCAAGGATCTGGCCCGCTACGGCATCACGCCGCCCAAGGACTGGGACGATGCCGAAAAGGGCATCGACCACATGTCCCACCAGTTCGCACTGGCCCTCTATCAGTGGAGCTTCGGCACGTCCTTCCACACCGGCATTCCCTCCGACGACGACATGGCTTGGCTGTCGGCGAAGTACCCGGATACCTTCGACAAGTATTACCGGCCACGCTGGGCGCACATCAGCAAGATGAAGGCCGCCGGCACGCCTTACGCCAATTTCGGCCTGCCCAAGTTGTGCCAGACCTGTCAGTTGCCCTGTTTGTTCACCGAGCCGGATGATCCGAGCGCGCTGGCCCAGCGCGAGACGGAATACAAGGGCGAGAAGTATCACTTCTGCTCCGATGGCTGCCAGCACGTTTTCGAGAACGAGCCCGAGAAATACGTCCAGGCCTGGCTGCCGATGCCGCAGCTGTTCCAGGCGCCGCTCTATGGCGATCTGGGGGCATGGATGCAGTGGGTCAGTCTCGTCCCGGGCAAGGATAACGGCGATTACGACGGGTCCGAGGACCAGCGCAATTTCGAGACCTGGCGTGCCATGGCACGCAGCAACCAGTGATCGACTCGCCACACCTGTCAGGAGAAATTCAATGGCCGTCAAGTCCATCAAACCCTATGTCGGCGTCCCCAGGGACCTCGTTGCCAATTTCAACGGCAAGCAGATCGTCTTCGTCTGCTGGGATCAGCACCTGCTGTTTGCGGGCCCTTTCATGCTGGTCGTCGAGCCCGGCATGCGCCTTGGCGATCTCGTTGAAAACGCGTTGAAGCCCCTGCTCCAGCCCGACCCGGACGCAGCGGCCATCGACTGGAGCACGGTCGAATGGCTGAAGAGCAACCAGGCGTGGACGCCGGATTTCGGTGCGAGCATCGCGGCCAACGGGATTGCCCACAAGGAGCAGTTGCGTTTCCGTACGCCGGGGCTCAATACCCTGTTGGCGGTGGCCTGAGCGGAGGGCCGATGCAGGAGTGATGAGCTGACGATCGAGCCTTGCGGTCAGTCCTGTGGACTGGGTGCTCCTGGCGGCGTTGTTGCAGTGCGCCACATTAAACTTCACGGAGAAATCGGGAGAGACATGAAACGGATTGAAAACTTCATCGACGGCGAGTTTGTTTCCGCCGTCAGCGGCAAGACCTTCGAGAAGCGCTCGCCGCTCGACAACCGGGTCATTGCCCACGTCAGCGAGGCGGGCAGGGATGAAGTGGAGGCCGCCGTGCGCGCGGCCCGCGCCGCGTTGAACGGCGAGTGGGGCGCGATGACGCTGGAGCGGCGGGTCGAGTTGCTGTATGCGGTGGCCAACGAAATCACCCGCCGCTTCGACGACTTCGTGGCTGCTGAGATGGCCGACACCGGCCAGCCGCTGCATGTCATGACTCACGCCTTCATCCCGCGCGGGGCGGCGAATTTCAAGGTGTTCGCGGACGTCGTGAAGAACGTGCCGAACGAATCCTTCCAGATGGCCACCCCGGATGGCCGTGGCGCGCTCAACTACGCCATTCGTGTGCCAAAGGGCGTGATCGGCGTGATCAGCCCGTGGAACGCACCCTTCCTGTTGATGACCTGGAAGGTCGGCCCGGCGCTGGCCTGCGGCAACACCGTGGTGGTCAAACCGTCCGAAGAGTCGCCCCACACGGCCACCTTGCTTGGCGAGGTGATGAACGCGGTCGGCATCCCGAAGGGCGTCTATAACGTGGTGCATGGCTTCGGGCCGGGTTCTGCCGGCGAGTTCGTGACCCACAACGCCGGGGTGGATGCGATCACCTTCACCGGCGAGACCCGCACCGGCGCGGCGATCATGAAAGCCGCCTCGGACGGCATGCGCGATGTCTCCTTCGAACTGGGCGGCAAGAATGCGGGCATCGTGTTTGCGGACTGCGATTTTGATGCAGCCGTGGATGGCATCTTCCGCTCGTCCTTCCTCAACTCCGGGCAGGTCTGCCTGGGCACCGAGCGGGTTTATGTGGAACGTCCGATCTTCGAGCGCTTCGTGCAGGCCCTCAAGGCCAAGGCTGAGGCGGTGAAGTTCGGCCGCCCGGACGACCACAACGCCAACTATGGCCCGCTGATCAGCCAGGAGCACCGCGAAAAGGTGCTCTCCTACTACCGCAAGGCGGTTGAGGAGGGGGCCACCGTGGTGACCGGCGGTGGCGTGCCCGACATGCCGGCCGACTTGGCCGAAGGCGCCTGGGTGCAGCCGACGATCTGGACGGGCCTGCCGGAAACGGCGTCGGTGGTGCGGGAGGAAATCTTCGGGCCGTGCTGCCACATTCGTCCGTTTGATGAAGAGAGCGAAGTGGTCGGCCTCGCCAATGCCAACGACTATGGCCTGTCGACGACGATCTGGACGACCAACCTGGCCCGTGCCCACCGTGTTGCAGCGCGTGTCGAGGTCGGCATCACCTGGATCAACAGCTGGTTCCTGCGCGATCTGCGCACGCCATTCGGCGGCTCCAAGCAATCCGGCATCGGCCGTGAGGGCGGCGTGCATTCGCTCGAGTTCTATACCGAGACCCGCAACATCTGCGTGAAGCTCTGAGGAATATCCATGGACGACAACAAGATCAATCAATACGGCGACGAACTGTACGACTGCTGGCTGAACCGCCGCACGGTGGCACCGCTGCGTGAGCGTGAGCCGGGCATCACCATCGAGGATGCCTACAAGATTCAGGAGCGTTTCGTGGCGCGTCGTGTGGCGGCTGGCGAAACCATCATCGGCAAGAAGATCGGGGCAACCAGCAAGCCGGTGCAGGATTTCCTGGAGGTCTATCAGCCCGATTTCGGCATGCTGACTTCCGGCATGGTCTATCAGGAAGGTGACACCATCGATCTGGGCACGCTGATTCAGCCCAAGGCCGAGGCAGAGCTGGCCTTTGTGTTGAAGGCGGACCTGAAAGGCCCCGGTATCACCGCGATGGACGTGATCCGCGCGACCGATTATGTCCTGCCGTGCTTCGAGATCGTCGATTCCCGCATCACCGCGTGGAACATCAAGATTCAGGACACCGTGGCGGACAACGCCTCCTGCGGCGTCTATGTGCTGGGCAAGACCCAGGGCGATCCGCGCAAGCTCGACATCACGCTGGCCGGCATGGTGCTCGAGAAGAACGGCGAGCTGTTCTCCACCGGTGTCGGTGCAGCGGTGCAGGGTTCCCCGGCCAATGCGGTGGCCTGGCTGGCCAATACCCTGGGCGAACTGGGCATTCCCTTCAAGGCCGGGGAGGTGATCCTGTCCGGCTCGCAATCGGCACTGGTGCCGGTTGCGGATGGCGACGAACTGGTGTGCACCGTCGGTGGGCTGGGCAGCTGCCGAGTGAAATTTTCCGGAAGGAGCGCGGCATGAGCGCACAGAAACCGACCCTCTCCCGCGAGGACATCGTTCGCCTGTGCGAGCGCGTCGAAGGCGCCCAGACCCGCGCCTACGCAATCCCAAAGCTGACCGATGAATACCCGGAGATGACCATCGCCGACGGCTATGCCGTGCAGAGCGAGCTGCGCCGGCGTTACATCGCCCACGGCCACAAGCTGATCGGCTGGAAGGCAGGGCTGACCTCAAAGGCAAAGATGCTGCAGATGGGCGTCGATGTGCCCTCCATCGGCTTTCTGACCGACCGCATGGCGCGGCCCGAGAACTCGGCCATTTCGACGTCCGACCTCGTCCATCCGCGCGTCGAATGCGAAATCGCCTTCGTGCTGAAGCGAGCCCTGCAGGGCCCGGGCTGCACGCGGCAGGACGTGCTGGACGCCACCGACTATGTGCTGCCGGCGGTGGAGATCATCGATTCGCGCTTTGCCGGCTTCAAGTTCGACCTGTCCAGCGTGGTCGCTGATAACGGTTCGTCGGCGCGTTTCGTCGCCGGTGGTCGGGCGCGCTACGTCGAAGACCTCGACCTGCCGACCCTCGGCGTGGTGATGGAGAAGAACGGCGAGATCGTCGCCCTGGGCGCCGCAGCAGCCGTGCTGGGCCACCCGGCCGAAGCCATTGCGATGCTGGTCAATATCCTTGCCGAGCTCGGTGAGCATTTACCTGCCGGTAGTTTTGTGATGAGCGGCGGGATCACCGAAGCCGTCGCGGTGAAGCCGGGCGACAGCGTGATCGCCCGCTTCCAGGAACTCGGCAGCGTTTCGATGCGTTTCGTGGATTGAACGCTTGCGGAAAATTCGGTCGGGCCGGGGCCAGGTGGACATGATCACCGATACGGTGATGACGATGACCAGGGCCCGCGGCCTGTTCAAGGACGCGACCATTTAAGGAGAGGTAAATGGAGCAGGAGAATCA
>Ga0213919_1000575_pt1 | contig 15772 bp, 14 predicted proteins | sample McNCre317MG_FD_161056 | JGI IMG/M metagenome (GOLD analysis project Ga0213919, IMG submission 161056) | Freshwater microbial communities from McNutts Creek, Athens, Georgia, United States - 3-17 MG | ecosystem: Environmental > Aquatic > Freshwater > Creek | place: USA: Georgia | collected... | reverse complement strand
CCACGCCCCCGGCGATGTGGGCGACCAACGCCGTCGTCGGCCGCATGGCGATCGGCAGCATCGACCCGCTGTGGCTCAATGCACTGCGCTGGATCGTCGCCTTCGCACTGCTGCTGCCCCTCGGCTGGGCAGCGATCGGCACCCGGGCCGCCCGCGCGCAGATCGCCGAACGCTGGCACTACCTGGCCATCCTCGGCGTCATCGGCGTCGGCGCCTACAACGCGCTGCAATACATGGCGCTGCGCACCAGCACGCCGCTCAATGTGACGCTGATCGCCTCCAGTTCGCCGGTGTGGGCGATGGTGGTCGGCGCGCTCGGCTACAAGGTCCGGCCGACGCGCCTGCAGGTGATCGGCGCGGTGCTGTCGCTGGCCGGCGTCGCGCTGGTGATGTCCCGCGGCAATCCGGCCGCGCTGGCCGACGTGCGCTTCGTGCAGGGCGACCTGCTGATGCTGCTGGCCATCATCGGCTGGTCGCTGTACAGCTGGATGCTCGCCCGTCCGCCCGCCCACATGCAGGGCGCCGCCCGCCCGGACTGGAACTGGGCGCAGTTCCTGGTCGCCCAGAGCCTGTTCGGCGTCAGCGGTGCGGTGGCCGCGGCGGTGGTCGGCGATCTGGTCGCCCCGTCGGCACCGGCCCAATGGTCGTGGCAGCTGGTCGCCATCGTGCTCTTCATCGCCATCGGCCCGTCCATCATCGCCTACCGCTTGTGGGGGCTGGCGGTGGCCGAGGCCGGCCCGGCGATGGCGTCGATCTTCTACAACCTGACCCCGCTGTTCGCCGCGGTGCTGTCGGCGGTGGTGATCGGCGAGTCGCCGCAGATCTTCCACGGCGTGGCCTTCGCGCTGATCGTCGCCGGCATCCTGGTGTCGTCGCGGACGACGGCCCCGGCCGGCAAGGCGGGGAAGTGATCCATGCTGCTGCGCATCGTCGCCATCCTGTTCCCGCTGTTCGCGATCACCGCCCTCGGCTACGTGGTCGGGCGCCGGATGAAGCCCGACCTGTCCCACGCCAACAAGCTGAACATGGACGTCTTCGTGCCGGCGCTGATCTTCGCAGCGCTGGCCGGCAAGGACGTGCGCATCGCCGACTACCTGCCGCTGCTGCTGTCGATGCTGTTCATCATCGTCGGCTCGGGCCTGGTGGCCTGGCTGGTCGCCCGCCTGGCCGGCATCGCGCCGAAGACCCTGGTGCCGCCGATGATGTTCAACAACGTCGACAACCTGGGCCTGCCGCTGGCCCTGCTGGCCTTCGGTCAGGAGGCTCTGGCCGCTGCGGCGGTGATGCTGACGGTCACCAACGTGATGCATTTTTCCTTCGGCGCCTGGCTGCTCGATCACCACACGCGCCTCGCCACGGTGTGGCGCTCGCCGCTGATTCTCGCCGCCGCGGCCGGCATCGCCACCGGCCTGGCCGATGTCGAGGTGTGGCCGCCGCTGCTGACGGCGATCCGCATGGTCGGCGAGATGTCGATCCCGCTGATGCTCTTCGCCCTCGGCGCACGCATCGCCACCACCCGCATCGCGGCGCTGGGCTTCGGCCTCTTCGGCGCGGTGCTGCGCCCGGTGACCGGCATGCTGCTGGCCGGCCTGGTGCTGATGGTGGTCGATCTGCCGCCCCGGGAGCAGGCCCTGCTGCTGGTCTTCGGCGCGCTGCCCCCGGCGGTGCTGAACTACATGTTTGCCGAGCGTTACAAGCAGGAGCCCGACAAGGTCGCCTCGATGGTGCTGCTGGGCAACATCGCCGCGCTGGTCTTCCTGCCGATCGCCCTCGCGCTGTCCCTGGGGTAGGGGCACCGCGTTGACGCCTGGAAGGACGGCGGGGATCAGGGCAGGCAGAGTTGCCCGGCCACCGGCGCGTTCTGGCCGATGCTGTTGCCGAGCACGTTCAGATGGCCGCTGATCCCGGCGTAGGCCCCCTGGCCGTTGGTGCCGGCGATCAGCACCTGCTCGAGCACCGCCTTCGGCAACGGGCTGGTGGCGGAGGGCTGGATCACGATCACGTCGGTCGTGTAGATCGTCGTGCGACTGCTGCCCGAGCCCAGCGACACCGCGCTGCGGGCGGTCTGGATGATCTGGCGCGGTGCCGGGGTGGCCGTCGGCGCCGGGATCATCGCCGGCGTCATCGTCGCGCCGGCACCGGGAACGAGGCTGGCGAGGGGTTCGACCGTCGTCCCGGCGAACCCGGTTGCCAGCGGGAAGCCCAGCAGCGCAAGCTGGACGCTGAAACACTCGCCGGCGAGCTGCGTCCCCGCCGGGACGGCCCCCCCGATCTGGCAAGCGGTATCGACGGCCAGCCTCACCGTGCCGACGACCGGCACGCAGGCGGCGCCGGCAAGGCCGGGGCCGACCGACAGCAGCAGGGGAACAAGCAGGCGGGATGCGAGGGAAGCATTCATGGGATCGGTCTCCGATTTTGGTGAAGTTCGGCAGGAGGCCGGCGGCAAGCCGGCCCCGGCGCTGCACATGACAGCGCAGCATGCCAGAAACGCGCGTGACGGTGTCCTCGCGGTGACGGAAAACCGGTCCGCTCGCGCCGGATCAAGCTTGCCGGCTTAAGGTTCACTTAAGCCAGACCGGCGACAATGACAGCAATCCTGTCCCGCGCCGGAACCCTCATGCTGCCCTCCCCCACCCGCTCGCCGCGCCGCCGGCGCCTGTTGCCGACCCTCGCGTTGTGGGCCGGCGTTCACGCCGCCGTCGCCGCCGACCCGAGCTTCATCGCGATCTCGCCGTCCCAGGCCCAGGCGCTCGGCGTCCTCACCCAGCGTGTCAGTGCCGGGGGCGCCGCCGCGGCCCAGGGGCTGCCGGCCAGCGTGGGCATCCCGAACAGCCAGGTCCGGGTGATCGCCGCGCCGCTGGCCGGCGTCGTCGAGAGCCTCGAAACGGCTCCCGGCATGACGGTGAAGAAGGGCCAGCTGCTCGTCCGCCTGTCCAGCCCGCAGGCACTCGAACTCCAGCGCGACCGCATCCAGGCCGACGCCCAGGCAGCCCTCGCACGCCAGACTCTGGCCCGCGACGAACAACTCTTCCGCGAGGGCCTGATCGCCGAGTCGCGCCTGCAGGCGAGCCGGGCCGGGGCAGCCCAGAGCGCCGCCCAGGCCGCCGAGCGCCGCCAGGAACTCGCCCTCGCCCAGCACAGCGGCGGCCACACCCTGTCCCTGCTGGCGCCGATTGCCGGCAGCGTGCTGGAACAGCAGGTCAGCGTCGGCCAGCGGGTCGAGCAGTCCGCGCCGCTCTACCGCATCGCCCGCCTCGACCCGCTGTCGGTGGAGATCCAGGCACCGCTGGCCATCGCCGGGCAGGCGAAAGTGGGCACGCCCCTGCGCATCCCGGCCACCGGCGCGCGGGGCGAACTCGTTGCGGTCGGCCGCGCCGTCGATCCGGCCAGCCAGAGCGTGCTGCTGCGCGGCCTCGTCACCCATGGCGCCGACAGCCTGCGCCCCGGCCAGGCCACTTCCGTCGACCTCGAGATCGGCAAGGGCAAGGCCGACGACACGCTGCAGGTGCCGGCCAGCGCCATCGTGCGTCAGGACAACAAGCTGTGGGTCTTCGTCGCCGCGAAGGAAGGCAGCACCCCCGGCTACCGCGCCACCCCGATCACTGTTGCCGGGCGCCTCGGCGATGCCGCCCTCGTCACCGGTCTCCCCGCCAACGCCACCATCGTCACCGCCGGCACTGCCGCGCTGAAGGCGAGCTGGCTGGGCATCGGGCGGGAGTGATGCAGGCGTCAGGCGAAGACCCCGGCCGGCATCGCAACGGCCCCTGCCAGACCAGCCGTTTTCACCGCTAACCTTTACTCGTCGCCCATCCATGCTTTCCCGCCTGATCGAATTCTCCCTGACCCAGCGCCTGCTGGTCCTGGTCGCCACGCTGCTGCTGATCGGCGCCGGCGTGGTGGCGTGGAACGGCCTGCCGATCGACGCCTTTCCGGATGTCTCAACGACCCAGGTCAAGCTGATCATCAAGGCGCCGGGGATGACCCCCGAGGAGGTCGAATCGCGCATCACCGTGCCGATCGAGCAGGAGATGCTGGGCATCCCGCACCAGCGCATCCTGCGCTCCACGTCCAAATACGCGCTGGCCGACGTGACCCTCGACTTCGAGGACGGCACCGACATCTACTGGGCCCGCCAGCAGGTCGGCGAGCGCCTCGCCGGCGCGATGGACAAGCTGCCCGCCGGTGCCAGCGGCGGCCTCGCCCCGATCACCACGCCGCTGGGCGAAATGTTCATGTTCACGATCGAAGGGCCGGCCTCCCTCGAGGAAAAACGCACCCTGCTCGACTGGACGATCCGCCCGGCGCTGCGCACGGTTGCCGGCGTCGCCGACGTGAACAGCCTGGGCGGCGAAGCGCGCAGCTTCGAGGTGGTGCCCGATCCGGCGGCGCTGGCCGCCCGCGGTCTGAGCCTCGCCCAGCTGGCAACAGCCCTCGAGGCGAACAACCGCAACGACGGCGCCGGGCGCCTCAGCGAAGGCGAGGAGACGCTGCTGGTGCGTGCCGAGGGCGCCATCCGCGATCTCGCCGACGTGCGCGCGATCGTGCTGCGCAGCGCCGGTGGCGTCGTCCGCGTCGGCGACGTGGCGACGGTGCGCATCGGCGCGCTGACCCGCTACGGCGCGGTGACCCGCAATGGCGAGGGCGAGGCCGTGCAGGGCCTGGTCCTCGGCCTGCGCGGCGCGAACGCCGGCAAGGTGGTGGCGGCGGTCAAGGCACGGCTCGCCGAACTCGCGCCCCAACTGCCGCCGGGCGTCAGCGTGCTGCCCTTCTACGACCGCAGCGAACTGGTCGGCCGCGCCGTCCATACCGTGTCGAAGGCACTCGTCGAGGCCATCGTGCTGGTCCTGGTGCTGCTGCTGGCCTTCCTCGGCAACCTGCGCGCGGCGCTGGTCGTCGCGCTGATGCTGCCGCTGGCCGCACTGGCCACCTTCATCGCGATGCGCATGGTGGGGCTGTCGGCCAACCTGATGAGCCTGGGCGGCCTGGCGATCGCCATCGGCATGCTTGTCGATGCGGCGGTGGTGGTCGTCGAGAACATCGAGACCCAGTTTGCCGAAGGCGGCGCCGCGGCCCGTCAGCCGCTGCTCCACCTGGTCTTCCGCGCCACCCGGGAGGTGGCGGCGCCGGTGGCCTCGGGCATCCTCATCATCGTCATCGTGTTCCTGCCGCTGCTGACGCTGGAAGGGCTGGAAGGCAAGCTGTTCAGCCCGGTGGCGCTGACCATCGTGTTCGCGCTGTCGGCCTCGCTGATCCTGTCGCTGACCGTCGTGCCGGTGCTGGCCTCCTTCCTGCTCAAGCGCGGCGGCGCCCACGAGCCCTGGCTGATCCGCAAGCTGCAGGCCGCCTACGCGCCGCTGCTGGCCTTCGCGCTGGCCCGCGGCCGGCTGGTGTCGGCCCTGGCCGGCACCTCCCTGGTGGTCGCCGGTCTCGCCTACCTCGCGCTGGGCAAGGCTTTCATGCCGACGATGGACGAGGGCGACATCATCATGCAGCTCGAAAAGCTGCCATCGATCAGCCTGGCGCAGACCATCGCCACCGACCTGCGGGTGCAGCGCGCGGTGATGCAGCAGGTGCCCGAGGTCAAGGCCATCGTCGCCCGCTCCGGCTCGGACGAACTGGGCCTCGACCCGATGGGCCTCAACCAGACCGACACCTTCCTCGTCCTGAAGCCCCGCGACGAATGGCGCACACCGGACAAAGAATGGCTCACCGACCAGTTGCGCAAGGCGATGGAGAACTTCCCCGGCGTCGCGCTGACCTTCACCCAGCCGATCGACATGCGTGTCTCGGAGATGCTCACCGGCGTCCGCGGCGATCTGGCGATCAAGATCTACGGACCCGACCTGCCCACCCTCAACCGCCTCGCTGCCGCCATCGAAGGTGTGGTGAAGGCGGTTCACGGCGCCGAAGACACGATCACCCTCCGCAACGAGGGCGTGCAATACCTGCGGATCCAGGTCGATCGCCTGGCGGCCGGGCGCTTCGGGCTCAACGTGGAAGACGTGCAGAACACCCTGCGCAGCCTGCTCGAGGGCCACATCGCCGGCACCGTGATCGAATCCACCCGCCGCGTGCCGCTGCTGGTCCGCGGCCCCGGCGCGCTGCACAATGACCCGCAGGCCTTTGCGGCGCTGCGCATCACCACGCCCGACGGCAACAGCCTGCCGCTGGCCAGCGTCGCGAAGGTCGAACGGGTGGACGGCCCGGTCAAGGTCGACCGGGAGAACGCCCAGCGCTACGCGGTGGTTCAGTCCAACGTGCGCGACCGCGACCTGGTCGGCTTTGTCGATGAGGCCAGGGCCGCCGTCGCCGCGAGGGTGCCGCTCCCCGCCGGCTATCGCATCGCGTGGGGTGGCCAGTTCGAGAATCAGCAGCGTGCCGCCGCCCGCCTCGGCGTCGTCGTCCCGGTGGCGCTGGGGCTGATCTTCGTGCTCCTCTTTTCCACCTTCGGCTCGGTACGCCAGGCCTTGCTAGTGCTGGCGATGGTGCCCTTCGCGATGGTCGGCGGCATCCTCGCGCTGGCAGCTGCCGGCGAATACCTGTCGGTGCCGGCCTCGGTCGGTTTCATCGCGCTGCTCGGCATCGCCGTGCTCAACGGCGTCGTGATGGTCAGTTACTTCAACCAGCTGCTCGCCCGCGGCATGCCGATCGGCGAGGTCGTCGTCGAGGGGGCCAAGCGCCGCCTGCGCCCGGTGCTGATGACCGCCAACATCGCCGCCCTCGGCCTGGTGCCCCTGCTCTTCGCCACCGGTCCGGGCTCCGAAGTCCAGCGCCCGCTGGCCATCGTCGTCATCGGCGGGCTGTTCAGCGCCACCGCCCTCACGCTGCTGCTGCTGCCGGTGCTGTACCGCCGCTTCGGCATCACCCCCGCCGCCCCCGAGTCCGCCACGCCCGCCTCCGACATCCAATGAAGCCCGACCCCCCAGCCGTCGTCCTGACCCTCGTGATGCCCGTCGAAATGGAAGAAGCCCTGGTCGAGACCCTGCTCGAACACCCGGAACTCGCCCCCGGCTTCACCACCGACAAGCTCGAGGGCCACGGCCAGCGCGTGACCTTCATCGGCACCGCCGAACACGTACGCGGTCGCGCCGCCTACAGCGAGGTCACGCTCATCGCGCCCCAGGCCGATGCCGACGCGCTGCTGGCCATCCTGCGCAAGCGGTTCGCCACCGACCGGGTGCTCTACTGGATCGTCCCGGCCCTCGCCAGCGGGAGGCTCGCATGACGCCGACGAGCTCGAGCCCCGCAGCGGTGAACCCGTTCGCCCGTCGTGCGCCGAAAGAAGTCCTCGGACGAAGGGCTTCGCCGCTGCGTTGCCGTCTGCCGGTCCTGCTCCTGGCCCTGCTGGCCGTGCCGGCCCTGGCGCTGGACCTGGCCGACGCCCCCGATCTGCCGCGTCGTGCCGAGGTCATCGAGGCACTGCGTGGCAGCCCGCTGGTGCGTGCAGCGGGGTCGCAGATCGATGCCGAGGAAGCCCGCGCCCGACGGCTGTCCGCCGGCCCCCACGAATGGACCGTCCGCCTCACCGACCAGCAGCGCCGCGTACGCGGCACGCCGGATGCCCGCTACAACGAATGGGATCTGGGGCTGGAGCGCGCGCTGCGCCTGCCGGGCAAGGGGGAACTCGACCGCCAGCTCGGTGCCGCCGGCATCGCCAGCGCGAAGGTCGGACGTGGCGACGCGCTGCACGAGGCCAGCCGCGCACTGCTCGCCGGCTGGTTCGACTGGCTGCGTGAGGAAGCGGGCACCGACCAGTGGCGCCGCCAGCGGGACATCCTCGCGCGCCAGGCCAAGGCGGTGCAGCGCCGTACCGAACTCGGCGACGCGCCCCGCCTCGAACGCCTGCAGGCCGATGCGGCCCTCGCCCAGGCCGAAGCCCAAGTCGCCCAGGCCCAGGGCCGCGCCCAGGTGGCTGCCGAATCCCTGCGTCGGCTCTACCCCACGCTGACGCTGCCGGCCCCGGCGACGGACCGCCCGCCGCCGGCCGTCGATGGCGATGCGGCGGGATGGATCGCCACCATCCTCGAACACAACCACGAACTCGGCGTGGCCCGCGCCGAAAGCACCCGTGCCCGCGTCCAGGCCAGCCGGGCCGACGCCGAACTCCGCCCGGACCCGAGTGTCGGCGTGCGCATGGCCCGCGACCGGGACGGCGAGGAGCGCATCCTCGGCCTGACGGTCAGCGTCCCGCTCAGCGGGGCCGGGCGCCGTGCCGATGCCGATGCGGCGCTGGCCCTCGCCGAAGCCGGTTCGTGGCGGGAGGCCGCGGTGCTGCGCAAGGTCGAAGCCGAAGCCGCCGCGCTGCACCGCCGTGCCCGCGCGAGCCACGCCGGATGGCAGAGCCAGCAGCTTGCCGCCGACGCGCTGACACAGAGCGCCGACCTCACCGAGCGGGCCTGGCAGCTCGGCGAAGGCAGTCTGGCCGAAACCCTCACCGCCCGCCGGCTCGCCCACGAAGCCCGTCTGGCCGCCCGGCTGGCCGGCCTCGACGCGAGCGAGGCCCGTTACCGGCTGCTGCTGGATGCCCACCAACTATGGCCCCTCGACATGGACGACCACGACGGCGACCACGACCACCACTGACCGGCCTCGAAGCCGGGCGCGGCGGCGCGGATCGTGCCAGAATCCGCGCCGGATTCATCTGCCCCCCGCTCCATGTCTTCCGCCAACACCGCCACCCCCTGCCTCGACTGCGGCGCCTGCTGCGCCACTTTCCGGGTTTCGTTCTACTGGGCCGAAGCCGACACACGCGGGATTCCGCCGGAACTGACCGAGCAGGTCACTCCGCATTTCAGCTGCATGGCCGGCACCCACTGCGCCGCGCCCCACTGCGCCGCGCTCGATGGCAAGGTCGGGGCACGCACCGCCTGCCGGATCTATCCCCATCGCCCCAGCCCATGCCGTGAGGTCGAAGCCGGCGACGAGCAGTGCGCCAAGGCCCGTGCGTACCATGGCATGGCGCCACTGGCGCCGCGCGAGACAGGGACTGACTGAAGCGCCGCCGCCCGCAGCACGGTCAAGCGGTGACGGCCCGGGGCTTGACGGCGACGAGGTCGATCAGCGCCGACAGGCCCAGGTGGGCCGGGCCTTCGTCCATCTGCGCGTCGTATTCGGCCAGCTGCAGGATGTCGAGCGACGCGAAGGCCGCTTCAAGGATTTCGCGGGTGTAGAGGTTCGCGACTTCCGACGGCCCGCCGGTCTTGTAGTCGAGCTGCTTCGGGGTGTAACCCTCGATCAGCAGCAGGCCGCCAGGTTTGAGGGCGGCGATCATCCGCTCGAAAAGCTGGGCGCGCTCGGCGGGCCCGAAGAACTGGATGAAGATCGCAACGACCACGTCGTAGGCGGCGGTCGGCCAATCCCAGGCCAGCACATCGGCCTCGATGAAATTGGGCGCCTGCCTGTCGGCGAGGCCTCGCGCGGCGGCCAGGCGACGGGCCTTGGCGATGGCGGCCGGCGCGAACTCCACCGAATCCACCACCAGCCCCCGCTCGGCCAGCCACACGCCGTTGCGCCCCTCACCGTCGGCCACCGCCAGCGCCCGGGTGCCGGACATCAGCCGCGCCGCCTGGGCGGCGAGGAAGGTATTCGGCGCGGTGCCGAAAACGTAATCCTCGCCCGCCGAGGCGAAGCGTGCATTCCAGAACTCGATGGGCTTATCGGCCATCATCGACCGTGCGGGCGATCAGCGCCTTGATCGCCTCGGCATCCACGTCCATCACCTCGACACGCTGGGGCAGCGCCTCGATGTCGTCGAGCCCCGCCGGACGCGCCGGCTTGCGGCCGAGGGCCTCGACGATGGTGTCCTCGAACTTGGCCGGCTGGGCGGTTTCGAGGACCAGGGTCGGCACCGCCGGGTCGCGCAGCGCGAGGGCCACCTTGAGGCCGTCGGCGGTGTGGGTGTCGATCACCGTGGCGTATTGCTCGTCGGCGAGGCGGATCGTCGCCAGCCGCTGCGCATGACTGCTGCTGCCGGAGACGAAGGCGTAGTCCCCGAGCTTTGCGAATTCGGGCGAGCCGGACAGATCGAAGGCACCGCCGGCATCCACCTTGCTCCACAGTTCGCGGACCTTGCCGCCATCGCGGCCGACCAGGTCGAACACGAAACGCTCGAAGTTGGAGGCCTTGGAGATGTCCATCGACGGGCTGGAGGTGGCGTGGGTCTCGGCGGTGGCGCGCGGGCGGTAGACGCCGGTCCGGAAGAACTCGTCGAGCACGTCGTTCTCGTTGGTGGCGAGGATCAGCTTCGCCACCGGCAGGCCCATCATGCGGGCGATGTGGCCGGCGCAGATGTTGCCGAAGTTGCCCGATGGCACCGCGAAGGCGACCTGCTGATCGTTGCTTTCGGTGGCGGCAAAGTAGCCCTTGAAGTAGTAGACGATCTGCGCCGCGACGCGGGCCCAGTTGATCGAATTGACCGCGCCGATCTTGTACTTCGCCTTGTAGGCGTGGTCGTTGGAAACGGCCTTCACGACGTCCTGGGCGTCGTCGAACATGCCGCGCACGGCGATGTTGTAGATGTTGGCGTCCTGCAGCGAGTACATCTGCGCACGCTGGAAGGCGCTCATGCGGCCGTGGGGCGACAGCATGAAGACGCGCACGCCGTGCTTGCCGCGCATCGCGTACTCGGCGGCGGAGCCGGTGTCGCCGGAAGTGGCGCCAAGGATGTTGATCTGCTCGCCGCGCTTGTCCAGCACGTACTCGAACAGGTTGCCCAGCAGCTGCATCGCCATGTCCTTGAAGGCCAGCGTCGGGCCGTTGGACAACTCCAGCAGGCCCAGCTTGCCGGGCTCCAGCCAGTGCACCGGAGTGATCTCGGCGGCCCTGGCGTCGTCGCGCACATAGCCGTAGACCTGGGCGGTGTAGGTCTTGTCGCAGATGGCCTTGAGGTCGGCGGCGGGGATGTCGTCGATGAAGCGCGACAGGATCGCGTAGGCCAGTTCCGCGTACGACAGCTTGCGCCACGCGTCGAGATCGGCGCGGCTGACCTGCGGGTAGCTTTCCGGCAGGTAGAGGCCGCCATCCGGCGCCAGGCCGCCAAGCAGGATGTCACAGAAGGATTGAGGGGCAGACTGACCGCGGGTGGAGATGTAGCGCATGGTTCTCGCCGAGTGGTAAACGAAAGGCTTGGAAGATAGCACAGCCCGCCCCCCCAGACCGGTCCCACGTCAGCGCCCGGCGGACATCGCGCGCAGCAGCCGCTCGGCAAAGATCAACAGGCCGACGGCCAGCAAGCCCGCCCCAACCACCTGGCCGGCCGCCAGCAGGCCGCCGCCGACCAGGAAGAGGCCGGTGCGCAGCGCACCGAAGCGCACCAGCATCGCGCGCATCCGGGCCCGCGCGGGGGTGGCCGGGCCGGGAAAACACCACACCGGCAGCAACTGCGACAGCGCCCCGGTGACCAGCGGCAGCAGGAACAGCGCGAAGAAGGCCGTCACCGCCGGCCGCCCGGGGAGCCAGCCAAAGCCGTGCACGAAGCCGGCGGCCAATGTCGCCAGCAGCCCGACCGCGGCGCCGAGCAGGGCGACCGCCGCGCCGTCACCGAGCAGGCGGCGCCCGCCGTGGGCCTTCACCCACGCAGCCAGCGTGTCGGCGACCACGCCGCCGACGAGCAGCACGGCCAGCGGCGTCAGCCACGGCGACAACCCGGCCAGCGCACTCGCGACAACGCCAGCCAGCGCCCACGGCAACTGGCGGCGCAGACGCACGGCGGCTTGCGGATCGGCCTGGACAAGCACCGTCGGCATCAGCACCTGCAGCGTGCCGAGCGCGGTGAGGCCGATGAAGCCGAGCGTGTTGAGGTGCAGGTGGGCGAGGCGCAGCGCGCGATAGCCGGCGGGCCACTGCAGCCCGGCAAGGACGGCCAGCAGCGCGAGCGTCAGGCAGCCCAGCGCGGCCTGATACCAGGCGAGGCCGGGATGGGGCCGGCCCAGACAGGCCCGGCCCCGCCCCCACTGCCAGCCGAGCAACACGCCCGTCGCCACCAGCCCGGCGACGATTGCCGGGTGCAGCACCCAGCCGGGGATGCCGCCCGCCAGCACGCCGACCACCGCCGCGCCCACCGCCTGCACCAGCAGCGGCAGCCGGTGGATGGCCGGCCCGGCGCCGGTGCTGCGGGTCAGCACCGGCACGAAGTGCCCCATCGCCGCGAAGATCAGCGGCATCGCGCCGAGTGCAAAGGCCGCGTGAGCGGCCGCCGCCGGCGCCGCGCCGGCCAGCGCCAAGCCGATGGCCAGCGCGAAGGCCGCCACCGCGCTGCATCCCAGATAAGTCAGCATTGTTCCATCTCCCGTCTTCTCGCTTCCGGAGCAGAATTCACCGCGCCCCGACGGAAATCAAGGCGGGCCGCAAATCGCCCATCCAGACTGCCCGCATGAATACCCTCCGCCAATCCCTCGGCGCCTTCGCGCGCCGCTACCTGTTCGCCGACGCCGCGCCGCTGTCCCCCGCCGAACGCCGCCGCAGCACCCTCGCGGCCCTGCTCGGCGTGCTGATCTTCGAAGGCGTGCTGTTCGTGCTGCCGGTATCCGCCGATACCCGACGGCTGCTCGCACCCCTCGGAGCCAGTTCGGTGATCCTCTTCGTGCTCCCCCACAGCCCCCTCGCCCAGCCCTGGTCGGTCGTCGGCGGGCTGGTGGTGCCGGCGCTGGCGGGCTTCGCCTGCGGCGGGTTGATTCCTACCGGCTACCTGGCGCTGGGCGTCGGCGTCGCGGTCGCCGTGTGGCTGATGGCCTGGCTGCGCTGCCTGCATCCACCGGGCGGGGCGATGGCCATCGTGATGGCCGGCGCCGCAGCCCAGGGCGCGGACGTGGCAGGCAGCCTGGCCGCGGTGGCCTGCAACGCCGCCGCGATGCTGATCGCCGCGATCGCCGTCAACAACCTGATCCCCGGCCGGCGCTACCCCCTGTGCTCGCCGGCCGTGGCCACGCCCGAGGCGCCGCGCCGCAGCCCGGCCGGCGTACAGCACCCGGACCTGGCCGCCGCGCTGGCCGAGATCGACGCCTACCTGGACGTCAGCGAGGAGGATCTGACCCAGGTCTTCCAGCGCGCGGCGCGCCACGCCTTCCACCGCCACGTGCTGCTGAACTGTGGCGACGTGATGGAGCAGGCGGGCGTCCGTGTCGAGTTCTCGACCGGGCTCAACGAGGCCTGGGCGCTGATGAGGCGCCACAAGCTGGCGCTGCTGCCGGTGGTGGACCGCAGCCAGCGCCTGATCGGCCTGCTGGGCCTCGAGGACTTCCTGCACCACGTCGAGCCCGACGCCGGGCCACGCATCGGCGACAGAGTCCGGCAGTTGCTCCGCCCGACGCCGGGGCCCCATTCCGACAAGCCGGAGGTCGTCGGCCAGCTCATGCAGACGCCCCGCGACGGACTCGTCAGCGTCGCGAGCAGCGACGGCATCGCGGTGGCCGCCGACCTGCTCGGCCGGGGCCGCCAGCGCGCTGCGCCGGTAGTCGATGCACAGGGCCGCCTCGTCGGCCTCGTCACCCCGGCGACGATGACCGCCGTGCTGCTCCAGCACGAGGCCCTGGATTACGTGCGCGGCGATGCGGTGTGAGCCCCGGGCGGTCGGGCTTCGCGCTCAGTGCCTGGCAAAATCGATGACGATGGCGCCCGGCTCCCGCTGCTGGTAGCTGATCGTCACAGCCTCGCCATAGCGCTGCTGCAACTGGGCGAGCAGGGGCAGCGGATCGTGATCGTTGCAGAAGCGCATGGTTTCGCCCGGCAGCAGCGCGTCGAGCGCGCCGAAGATCGCCGCATGGCGAAAGCGCTTGGCGATGCCGCGGGCGTCGAAGGGGTAAATGGCCTCGGCAGTGGTGTGATTGCAGACGTGAATGGTTTGCATGCTGACTCCTGGCTGGACACAAAAGCCGACTGGATCAGTCGGGTATTTCAGTGTGCGCCGCCGGCCAGGCGGATTCCTTGATCTGGATCGGGTCGGGCTTGCGCCTGTCCATTTCTTCCTTGACCCGACGCCTTGGCGGCAGTACAAGAACGGCGAGGCCTTCGCCCGCCTGCCGGCGCCGAGGCGATCGCGGCCCCGCATGGCGAGCCCCTCCCGATGACGCCCAGGCACTTCTTCTCCCACCACCTCTGGAAGCGCTTCCGGGACGTCGCCGTCCCCTACTGGCGCGAGGACGAGAAGCTGCGGGCCTGGGGTCTGCTGGCCTTGCTGGTGCTCCTCCTGCTCGGTCAGACCCGCTTCGCGGTGCTGCTCAACGAGCAGACCGGCGAATTCACGTCGGCCCTGGCCGCCCGCGACGAAGCGCGCTTCTGGCACTCGATCCGCTACACCGTCGTGGTGCTCGCGCTGGCGGTGCCCAACTATGCGTTCTATTTCTATGTGCGCGACACGCTGGGCATCCACTGGCGGCGCTGGCTGACCCGCCGGCTGCTGCAGCGTTACTTCGGCCAGCTGCGCTTCTACGAACTGAACGCCAACGCCCTGATCGACAACCCCGACCAGCGGATCGCCGAGGACATCAACACCTTCACCTCGCGTTCGCTGTACTTCCTGCTTATTTTCATCGGCTCCTTCCTGCAGCTGGTGGCCTTCAGCACCGTGCTGTGGTCGATCTCCCACGAGCTGGTCTATGTGCTGGTCGTCTATGCCACCTCCGGCACGCTGATCACCGTGGTGTTCTTCGGCTCGCCGCTGATGCGGCTCAACTTCCAGCAACTGCGACGGGAGGCGGATTTCCGCTACAGCCTCGTGCGCGTGCGCGAGAACGCCGAATCCATCGCCTTCTACCGCGGCGAGCCCCAGGAACTGCACCACGTGATGCGCTACTTCGGCGCGGCTTTCAGCAATTTCCGCGAACTCGTCCGCCGGCAGCTCGGACTCAATTTCTTCCAGTACGCCTACAGCCTGCTCAACATCGTGCTGCCCAGCGCCATCGTCGCCTCCCAGGTACTGTCGGGCGAACTCGAGGTGGGCCGGCGGTGCAGGCGGCCGGCGCCTTCGCCGCGGTGCTCAGCGCGATCTCGGTGGTCGTCGAGAACTTCGAGAACCTGAGCCGCTTCGCGGCGGGGATCGAGCGTATCGACACCCTCGCCCACGCCCTCCTCGACGCACCAGCGACACCGACCGGCGAAGGGCACATCCGCTCGGTGGCCGCCGCCGAACTGGCGCTGGCGAATCTCACGCTGGAAACACCCCGCCACGAACGGGTGCTGGTCCGCGACCTGTCCCTGCGCGTCGCCCCCGGCGAGGGGCTGCTGATCGTCGGCGACAGCGGCTGCGGCAAGACCTCGCTGGCCCGTGCCATCGCCGGACTGTGGCGCTCGGGCAGCGGCACCATCCACCGTCCGCCGGCCGAGGACATGGTTTTCCTGCCCCAGCAGCCCTACATGCAGCCCGGCAGCCTGCGCAGCCAGCTGCTCTACCCCCACAACAACGGCTTCACGCTACCCGACGAACAATTGCTGGCCCTGCTCGAACGGGTCAATCTGCCCGACCTGGCCAGCCGCTTCGGCGGGCTGGACGCGGAGCAGGACTGGGAGAAGGTGCTGTCCGTCGGCGAGCAGCAGCGCCTGGCCTTCGCCCGCGTGCTGCTGACCCGCCCCCGCTACGCGATCCTCGACGAGGCCACCAGCGCCCTCGACAGCCTCAACGAAGCCGCCCTCTACCGACAGTTGAAGGAAAGTGGCACCACGCTGATCAGCATCGCCCACCGCGCGGCGCTGCTTCAGTACCACTCCGAGGTACTCGAACTCACCGGCGACGGCGGCTGGCAGATGCACGAAGCCCGGGAATTCCGCTTCCGGCAGTAGG
>Ga0213919_1000573_pt1 | contig 15813 bp, 8 predicted proteins | sample McNCre317MG_FD_161056 | JGI IMG/M metagenome (GOLD analysis project Ga0213919, IMG submission 161056) | Freshwater microbial communities from McNutts Creek, Athens, Georgia, United States - 3-17 MG | ecosystem: Environmental > Aquatic > Freshwater > Creek | place: USA: Georgia | collected 2017-06-12 | reverse complement strand
ACAGATTCTGCATCCACGAGTAATCAGTAGTATCTGATGGGTCTGTACGTGCATCAGGAAACAGAATATTAAGAAGAGTCTCCTCTTTTTCTTCTTCTTCTTGGTCATTTGTTGGATTGCTAGTTTCTGGCATAGTTTCTTCTTGAGGTGTAATAGGAGGTTCAATTTTGTCCAGAATCACTTGTATCATTGGACAAAAATAAATTTTCTGCAGTATATACTGTTTCATAGCCATAGTAGGAAAAAATCGCTTGTGAAAGTATGCTCTCCTAATGACTTTTTTCATAACTTCCCTTACAAAGGGACTACCATTGCGTATCATATCTCGCCTCAGAATCATTACTTCACTTGCAGTGAGAGTGGGATTTGGATTTTGACAAATGGTAGTAAGTGAGTTTGTGTAGCCTAGCTTTGCACGCGCTCTATAGAGGGTACTATAAGAAACTCCTAATATCCGTGAAATGTCTACTAAAGAGATATCACTCACACACTTCCAAAACTTGGGGTCTCTAAGCAAGGAACTCAAACACACGGGATGTTTGTGCATTTTTTTATTGAAGTTTCAAAAAATGCTAGTATATTTATACCCTACTATGTACATTCCCAAAATAGAATTTGGAGTTTCCCAAAATAGAATTGGGTTCTAAAAGGGGGCCTAAAAGGGGGAGTCTAAAAAAAGCTGGTCCTCAAAAGGGGGCCCCCACGTGCCATTGGTCCAGGCCCGGACATTGCGAAAGTGTCCAATGTTTATAGACTTGGTTACTTTTGGCTCCATGGTTACTGGCAAGAAGGGGGGTTTGTGCTCACTCATCAGATCCTGCAAGGAAGCCTCGCGGGAGATAGTTGGTTTCAAAGGTTCCACATAGGGCTGAAACAGAATCTTGTCCTGAAAAGTGGTGTCATCAAACAGAGCTTCTACTTGGAGAGACATGCTGCAATACTCATTCAAGGCCTTGGTAAAATTAGCACTTTTAAAAGGAGGAATCATGGGTAGGTACTGTGTGTCTAGATCCATAGGCTCCACTGGCTCCACTGGCTCCTCCGGCTTCACTGGCTGCAACAGACGATTCAGAGTCACTATGTGTTTCTGAGTGGAGACTGCAGTATCCTGAATTAGGGGAGTGAGAGGTAAGACTGGTATAGCACTCACTTTCGCTACAGACTCCTTCATCAATGTCTGGTTCTTTTGCATCTCCATCCCCACCTTGGAGTCCTTCATGACGATTTGCCCAGGATGAGATAAGATTCCCCATGGCAGCATAGAGGAATCAGGAGTACCAGACTGTAAAAGATGAAGGATGATTGTTCGAGCATTAATATTATCAAATGCACGCTGTGAACAATTTTCACTCCATCTTTTCTTAGTAGTTTCTATAGTCTCCTTAGTGGGAAAGCGCGTATTTTTCCAGTTCTCTTGAACACTCTTGAGTTCACTAATGTTTACATCATGCATTTGAAGAGCTAAGAAAAATGCATGAGTCACCTTTAAAATGTCTTCATTGGGAACCTCATCAAGACCCTTGTCCAGACTTGCTTGTATAATTTCACGCTGTTTTTGTTGGAATTCGATATTTTTCTCCACCCAAATCAGGGCTTGCTTGATATACTTGGGAGACTCCAAAGCCTCCTCAAAGGCTGTTCTTCTCGTGTCAAGATCAGTCATTGGCTTGCTAGGTGTGGCAATGGAGTGTTATTTATAGTAAATCTACAAATTTCCCAAAATAGAAAATGCGCCTGCTCGCAAGTCATGCTTGTAAGTACGTCATATTCAATAAAAAAACTAAAAAGGAATCGAAACTATATGTACCAATCATGAAAAAATTTATAAATACCTGCTCTCTCAGCATTACTGGAAAAAACAATGGAGTACCGCTACTTCACTGTTAACTCTTGGGATCAGATGTATTCTGTAACAACCAAGCTTTCAGCTCCCAACCCAGATGAGATTTGTGGTATGACGCAAGAGCCTATCAGTACCTATAATCTGGAATTCACAGAGGGGGTTACTATAATACCAGATCATCCAGAAATGGTGAAGATTACTCTACCTTGCTCTCATAGCTTTGCAGCTGTGGCATGTCTCTACCATTTCTGCCGGAACCAGATGCGATGTCCACTTTGTAGGCAGGGAGTGGATACTAGGATGGATCTTCTCAGTATTCCAGAGCATATGCAGCCCTCCTTTATAATGCAGCTTAACAAGGCCACCATGGAAGATAGGATGGCAGAAGAGCAAGAAAACTACCAGGATGCTGTAACTATTATGCTTGAAGGTATCCAAGACAACAGTGCTGTTTTTACCCAGCACAATACTGTGATTCTAGTGGCTTATTGTTATGAAAATAGTGAAGGACTGGTACCACTGGTATCTTTCGACTATGAGCTCAGGGTAGACTCACAACTCAATGAGATTGGGTTTTTTCTACCTAATCACGCTATGCGGGCACTATCTTTGCAACTCTCTATGGTCAGACCCCTACACATTTTGGAATTCGCCATTGGGATGCGGTCTTCCCAGCGGGATTTCGTCTTTATTGACAGAACCCCTAAAATCGATCTCATGGACAGTGATGGGAACATTTCATGCGATGGCCGTGATGGGGCTTGTTTTACCATTTACTGTGACAACAGGGTCAACTGTAGTATAGTAGAGTTCAAGTGGTGGAGTTCAGTGCAGAATTTTGCAGCAATCATACAGCGCCAGAGAGCGTTTCTGTTGAATAGCTATTGAGTTTTTTGATTCAATAAAACATTGGTTACTATTTAATCTCTTTGTTGGATTTTGGAATCAATATGCATTCTAGTGTGTGGTTGTTTTTGATTAGTTTGAGTGTGTGTGTGGGTTTTCCTGCATTCATGGATTCAATAGGGAAAAGGAACAAGACTAAGCTAGAAAAGAATCATACAGAGATTACTGATATATTCACATCTTTAAAAATTCCACCATTGTTTGTAGATACATTTTCTGTGATTGAATTTGATACTAACCAGACTGTAGTGTTTTATAAAGTGAACACAAACAAGACCCTGCCTATGATTAAGATTAAAGATAGTATAGTTGATATGATAGAGCATATACCTACTACATCATTGAATACTAACAATACCAGCAAATCAAGTAAAAAAAACAAAAAGAAACATGATAACAAATCAAAGAATATTAGTGAAGAACAAAAGTGGGAGCATGTAGTATCAGACATTGCAGAGTGTCAATACATTTATTGTGGGATTATTAACAGTGCCTTTCGGTATTTTACTGAAATTAAGAATTTATTGCTAGCCAATAAGGATATATAATACTAAATAAAACACTTGATCATGTATAGTATGTATTTATCAGAATTACAAATTCTAGGAGTTATTTTTACAGCATTTAATTTATGTGTGTTTATGTACTATTTTATTATTGTACCACTAGATTATCCATTGTATATTACAAATCAACTTTATTTATATTTTGTATTCAAGCTTACAGTCAGTTTTAACATTGGAATTCAGAACCTATTGTTTATTTTTTATTTTCTTAGGTTTCGAGTTATAGAGTTTAACTTGTGTGTCTATGGTATTGTTTTTGTGTGTCTGTCTTATATTTCCTGGCTAATATGTGCAACAATTTTTACTGATCCCACTCATTTAACCACATTTGGATTGTATATTACATGTGACATGGCATATTGGGTGGTAATTTATTTATTGGATAGACATACCAAGACACTGGATAATAGAAACTACATTTTTATATGGGCTGCTTCTTTCTTCGTAATTATGTTTTGTGTATTGAATCTAGCTGGCAATGATACTGCTTTTATTTATGAACATATGGCAATGATTACTTATAATGCTTCAATTTTGTATTTTTATGTGTATCATGATTTAAACCCCTTTGCCTTGATTACTCTAGAAAAATATGCAGACTATGTATAATAGAATAAAACAATTTTTTTATCCAAAAACAATTCAATATTACGACCCTATACAAGACAAATATATACAGATTCCATATAATGCATGCTTTGAAGATGCAACCAATTCGCAAGATTTATTATTACAAAATATATCTTTAATTAAAAGGGGAAAAATTATTCACAGGCTATTTAATCAACCAGCACGTGTAATGCGGTGGGATCATGTGGAGACTAGTGAAAAGCTAGAAACGTGTATTTTATGTTGTGACAATCTAGCAGATGTTAGATTCAGTCCATGTAATCACCAGTATTGTTGTCAGAAATGTGTGGTGAAATTAATTTGTAGTTGGTCACATCCAACCTTTCTTCCATGCTGTTCAATATGCAAAGCACAGTTGGATATACTGACTATTGTTAATAATTCACATTAGTATTAGTTAAGATTATATTTAGTTATTATATAATGAGTAAAATTTTAGATTGATATACTCAATGGGTTTATTAAAATATCTAGGTATTCTGGTCAGTATAGTTAATACAGGGTTATTCTACTATTACTTTACCTATCTATCTGTAGAAAATAAAATGTTTGTCTCAGATTTTCTGCACTATGACGCACTGTATAGAATACTGAGCACTTGTAATATAGGCATACAAAACCTATTGTTTGTGTTATATTTCTTAAAATTTAGAGAAGCTAAACCCTCCACTTGCTATACTGGAGTCTTCTTTGTACTGCTATCTTTTTCTGGGTGGTGTTTGCTTGTTAGTCACTATGAAAAACCTCTGCATTTGATTGGATTTTCCATGTATACTAATGGTTTGGGGGTATACTGGATCATCATTTTTGTCTTGGATAAAATAGAGTTTATTACAGAACGTCAAAATTACATATTCTATATATCAGCCTCTATTTTTATCACGCTGTATAGTATCTTGTATCTTTTGAATAACTCCCAAGCCTTTGTGTATGAGCACATTGGCATGATTCTCTTTAGCTGTGCCAACCTCTACTTTTTTGCCACTCACGATCCCAATCCCTTGGTATTGATTACAGTGGAATCACAGTATTCTCCAGTAGAACAAGTCTAGGATTGAAGTGCCTGTGTGAGCTCAGACACCAGTTCGGAATCGCTGGATTCGCCAGTATCTCCTGCTTCTCCTGCTTCTCCGGCTTCTCCTGCTTCTCCGGCGTCTCCAGTGTCTCTGGCTTCTCCTGCTTCTCCGGCTTCTCCGGCTTCTCCTGCTTCTCCTGCTTCTCCTGCTTCTCCTGCTTCACCAGCGTCTTCGGCTTCACCAGCTTCTCCAGCGTCATTCTTGGACTTCTTGCCCTTCTTGCCCTTCTTGACCTCCTTCACCAGCTTCACCTTCTTCACCTGCTTCACCTTCTTCACCTTCTTCACCTTTTTACCTTCATCCTTAGACTGCCTCTTTCTGCAATGCTTCAAATAATCCGGGTCAAGAGGCTTGGCATAAGTAGCCAAGAGTACCTTATTGTGCATAATGGGGTGCTCCATCTGCAATTTACAGGCAGCATTGCCAATGTCGTGTGCCTTGTTGAAAATCCTTTTGATCTTACTGCTTGGATCAAGCCTCTTCTTCAACGCAAGAGTAATGCACTTCTTAAAGCTCACCACCTTCCCCTGATTCTTCCTTTTTGCAATCTGAGTCCTCTTCTTAAAGACTATTCTAGTCTCAGAAACCAACTTCTTGACAAAGGTATTAAAGAAGTTCTGTACCTTCTTCATTCCTCCCTTGGTGAATTTCTTAACTCCATTGGAATTCTGCACCAATCGATAAACGTCTCCCTCATGCAAAAAAATGGAGTTTTCCTTGGGTTCTTCTTCCTCTTGAATCTCTTCTTCGTCATACACATCAAGAGGCAAAGGGGAACTGTTTGGAGTTCCCCAGCGCAAATCAGTGTGAGATGGACCAGAGCTATTGTCTGATGGTGAAGTATCCCTCCCTGGGGTTACTGGGGTAACAAGAGTATTGTCGGATTCCTCCATTGGTTTTTGATGAGAGGGAACCTCAATGTTAGTATTTATAGTGCCAGAATTTCTATTTCGGGAAATAATTATAAATTTATAATTTTTCTATTTCGGGAAATTTCTTTTTTTGGTATAAATACTGGGTTTTTTAACTAGCCACCTAAAATGTCAGAGAAAAACGAGGAGAGGTATACAATCTCTCATTTTCTCCAATGCTCAGTCTCTAAAGACTTCAACAGATGTGTTGTACGAGTCAAATGGGAAGAAGGAGACATCACTACAGAGAACCTGTTCCAGCTGGCTGAAGACTTGCAAGGGAGTTATTACTACCATGCTCTGCACTTTCTGGTGCACAAGTCTATCAAGTGGATTCCAAGTAAACTAATGGCCAACACTCCCTCAAGCTATAGAAAAATAGTTAAGAAGCTACTCTATAAAATTCCAAGGAGGAAGCGCGTAAAAATTAACCAAGGGGAGATAAAGGATTTTGACGTGGAGATTCTGGATGCAGCTGCTTTGCTCATTCAAATGAGTTCAAATTAAGATTTATTAAACTTGTTTTAAAAAAAATTAATGTGTGTGATTATATGCCATTATCTGTGAAATCACATTAATGACTAGAGGTATGAGAGAAATGAGTGTATACACACAAAGAGAAATAAAAAGGGATAATATAAAAAAGAAGAAGATGTAGGGTAGCGTTTGGATAAACTGTATCCAGGAGCAAAAAGTGAATGCTTGTTGTTCTTGTTTTGTAGTGTATCTATTCCATTTGTTTAAAGCATTGGAGATTGGCAGAAAAATGGAATGATTTGTGGTGTTTACTAGTCTATTACAAATAATAGGGTCAAAGGAACAGACAGTATAGGCCAATGAGTCTATAGAGTCTGTAAACCCAATGGCACTGCAAGATTTTAAACAGGATGTATCAGTCACTGTGTAATTAGTACTAGAACAATACAATAGAGCTGGAAACTCATACTGGATTGGAAATAAATCACTAATGAGATTGACTACATCTGTAAAGAGACAAGTGGGGAGCATGGGAAGACAGTTGGGAGAGAAGCCATAGGTGTACCACAAGATGAAGAGTGGAAAACTCAAGAAATACATAGTTGCCAATATGGGAGTTCCTAATTGATCTGAAAATACCTTGATGATTATATAAAATAGCAAGAAAACCAAGATGGAAGCAAAGAGATCCTTGTTGTGCCTACTACAAGACATGGCACTGGCAAAGTCACATTGCACACTTGTTTGTAGAATCCACAGTAGGCTCCATTGATTAGACCCTACTAGAAAATCCTGGATATTGCCAGGATCAATGGACAACAGACTTAGAGTATTATAATAAATCCAACCTGACCATGACTTGTAACTAGTATTAACCATTGTTTTGTTGGGAAACCAGAATTGCGGAAGATTATGCCTTAGAGACCTACTTATACTGGGTCTTTCATCATTCATGTGTTTATAATACAATGCCAATACAGTAAATATTTCCTTGGCAGAATCCTTGGTGATTACAATGATGGGACAAGTGCCTACTGAATAATTATACTTTGGAGGCCAAGAGTAGGGTCCTCGTAACCAAGATTGAGTCAATACTAGACTTACAGAAGGAATCTTTTTACCACTTAGAATATCTTGTGAATATTGTTTAATAGCCTCCACTTCTGATAATGAGGTGAGAAGTTTTCTCATGGGAGATTGTTTGGTTTTTTTCCTCTTTGTAGTATTACCATTTGAAGAATTTTTTGATAATAGCAAAAATTTGTACACTGGGTCTATTTTCATAGTTTTGTTATGGAAATATCTCTTTAATATCTGTATTTTTTGTGTTTGATTCATTATTGATGGATTTTTGGAATATATTTTTATGTGCTGTGATACATAGTCATCCTCTGGCACCACATTGTCATGTAGTACCACTCTATCAATAATATTAGCAATTACAATCACAAATGCCCTAATGGGTTTAAGCCAAGGATGCATAAGTAACATCTGAGTAATAGCTCCTGGATGTGCTATAAGATCCCACAAGACATTTTTATGTGTAAGCGCAGCAGAAATGTCATCCATGGAAACTAGAAAAGTTTCTAAATGAGCCAGTGATGTAATATTATACTCTCTTATAATATTTCTCCCCACATGTCTCCAATAGGCACACTTGTGTAATTCATACTCCTCTAAAATTCCTAAAGTCTTATTTTTCTGGAACGCGTAAGCTAATGAACTGCATGGAGCTGATGATAGATTCCAGTGGGGCAAATACATTATCTTTTCTACATTGGAATAATCTAGGATATCATATTCATTTTCAAAAGTATATACTAGAGGAACATGTATCTCTTCGTCATTTTCCGAGTCCAATAGTCTCCTCCGTCTACCATTTTGACTAGATCGAATGGCAACCGACACTGGCATATAGATTGCTCTTCCATCATCCATGATAACATTGGCGCATATAGTTCGAAAAGACTTGCTACACACAATGCCCATGAGATCCTTGTATTGAAAAGAAGTTTGTGAGGATATAGAAGAGAGTCTTGGCATATACCCACATAAATGAGTTGGATTTGGAAAAGTCACTGTTCCAGGACTCTCAAAACACATTGCCATATTTACGGTTTTATCCATGATACATCCACATCTACCTATTGTGTTATCTGAGATGCACATGATTTTTCCAGGACAGTTTTTACATGCTAGAGTGCCAAAAGATACAGATGACACCATACTGATTAAATCACAGTAACTGCTAGTATCACACATTTGATTACTTTGACACATGGATGTTTTCTGAACAGGCACACCACATTTACAGACCTGGTTGTCACATGCATACCTAGAAACATCTGGACTAGTAGAATAAGGACAATCATTACACAAGACATTGTTTAATTTGGAACTGGAACAACCACTAGCAGGACAGCATGTACTTCCTGCTGTACAGGAATACATACTGGATTCCCCCAAGGAAGGATTAGATGCAGCCCAGCAGAGTGTAGGGGCTATAGATTTTGCCACTTGTGTGGATCCATAAGGATCCAGTGCAAAGGATGGACACTTGAATACACTAAAATTAGCGTCATGTTCTTGAAAATACAAATATCTGGAGCACTTTTCGTCATTGGTAAGAAAAAACAAGAGGTTGTCTGCTGCATCTCTAATAAAACTAAAGTCAAAAATATTTTTTAGAGGTGCCCAAACTTTGTCAATTAGTGAACCTTGGGAAGAGGAAGATCCAGTAAAATAATCCCATGCCATTGAAACTCCCTCCATGGCTACCATTGCAAATGCAACTTGACCAATACCTTTTAATGGTAAATTAGAGCCAACTGATTTAATTTTACCAGAATCTAATTGTGTAATTCTACTCATTGGCTTGCCTTGCACTACCTTGGACTGAGTTTTCCTGTCACTCTTACTTGAAGGTTCATTATACTTTTCCAGCATATACGCTTGTATAGCACTTGATGCATATCTATTCACCATGGCAACTGGCAAATAATACTTGAGCAAAAATTCAATAAATTCATTGATTGTTCGGAATGCTGCCTCTACATATCCATAGAATTTATTGGATAGTCCCAGAAACGTAAGAAGATATTTCTGGATATAGACACACCACATATTGATAAACCACTCTATCCCCTGATTGACATAGCTACAGGTGGCCTGAATGAATTGCATAAGTGATTTTCCTAGTGCTCCAGAATTCATTAGGGTATTTACAAAGAGGTCAGATGATTTAGCAAAGAGATTTTGGAATCTAGACACTAAAAACTCCCACTCTTTCTCTAGACTATTACAAGCTGAATTATCAAAAGCACATGCCACTAGTTTGATTACTACTGATACCATGGATGCAAAGAGTAAGGCCACTTGTGTAACATAAAATCGCAGTATAACAAAAATCATTTCAAATAGATACATACTATTTGCAGGGCAATCCAGCTGTTTGTCTTGCATATATGCTAAAAAAGTAGTGCTAGTCTCTGAAGCAGAACAAACTGAACTATTTACACTCTTGTAATATTGCACTACTGTATCATGTACCCAGGCTCTATTAGTGGTTTCATAGGATGCTGGATGGTATGTGAATGGTCTTGGTAAACAGTAGCTCATCCCAGCTGCAATACAATTGGCTTGAATTACGATTTCTCTGGCCTCTTGTATGGCTGTAGCTACTTTATTGGTGTATTTATCAATGGTGGCAAAAGAAGCATGCGACATGGGATCCTGCTTGTTTTGTTGCATAAATGATTTTATCATTGCTGGGCATAGCGAAGTCTTTTTAGAAATCCAGTCTTGTCTAGATAATACCCCTGTACATGAATTGTTTTTGAAATCATCTGATTTCTGACAATAAACCCAGGGTTTCTCCTTCCATTTGCTAGAGTCATCTATTTTCCATGAGGCAAGGGGATTACTAGTAGGGGGGTTAAGTGTTTTAAACAACAAATGTGGAGTTTTTAGATATGTCTTTAAAAATAATTCAGGGGTCCAATATTGATCATTAATCAAGTGGTTTAGATTTCCCCTTGTTAGCACTTGTTTGAGATCTGATGCCAACACTTTACTAACACTCACTCTATAAGGAATGCCAAAACTACTTTCAGGTTTTATTGGATTATTGCTTGAAGAAACAAAGGTGGGCGGTTTACTACACATACTACATTTGGTTCTCTTGTTTAATCGATATTTTCTATACATTGTTTGCTCACTCTTGACTGTGTTGCGTGGAAGTTCTCTGAAATTTGTTTTATCATCACATGAATGAAAGGTACTACCAGGTAATGTGCGGGATTTAGCACAACGGACATCAGTGGGCACACCAAAAGCGTTACTAGATAACCTAGAGGTTTTACATACTCCATCATGCACTGTATTTTTTCCAACTGATTTTACTATCCCAGTGTTTTTGTATCTATACTGAAAGGGAGCAAATCGATCCAACACATGACACTTTTGGTTTACACTATCAGAGGCAGTATTCCATGCATCTTTAAATGTCTCTTTATCCACTGATCCATCTCGCATAGGGTGGGATATTATGGGCCAATCCACTTGCATGGTACATTTCTTATTATTGCCTGTAAAAACATGAGAATCAGACCATATACCATTGGTGCCTTTTAGTGTTTCAATGGTGTGGTCCAGAGAACAGGTAGCTGATGTGGCTATGGGGATTTGACACTGTGTTTGAGGAATTCCATCAATTTCAGGACAAAAACAGAAACCATTGATTGACTTGTATATTCCCAGAAACTGCCCATCAGTTGCCTGTGTCATTGTGGGATGGGCAAGACTATCTTGGTTTATTTTAGAAAATAAAAATTTATTTCTTTTGGGTGTGGGGGAAGTAGCTTTAAACTGTAGATCCTTCCTCCCGTAAAATGCAAATCGTTTGAGTGCACAACCCACATCATAATTAGCATCATCTTGTTGCATTTGAGAAACATCATTTTCTTCTTGGTTGATGGTATGATCTGCCTGTAAATCATCAAGTAAAGTAGGAACCCATTCCTGTACTGGCTTGGAATTGTATGAAGTAAGAGGTAATTTACTCACCAATAATGAACTAAAATAGTATTCATTGGTGATGTTGGGAGGACTAATAGTCATTTCTATAGCGTGTACTCCCAGCTCATAATCTGGAATCTTGAGGAAGCCAGTGAGTGCACTATATCCTTTCCACAATGGGTTGGTGCCATTAAAAATTCCAGTCTGATAATCATTGGGAATTTGCCAAGTGGATTTAGTGTACATATTCTTTGCTACAGTGTAGGCTTTATGTTCTGCTGTATACTTGCTATCATAAAACATATTGTATGTATAATCAGGAGCTCCTACTGGCATCCCAGCATCATTGCCCAAAATTCCTTGATCGTGATTACATTCCACTCCATCAAGCAACGTATGATGACAAAGGTTATAACGAGAATCTTCACTGGGGTAGTTGGGATCGCTGTTAAAACGAGAGGGACTTGGTTTAACCACCTTTTCATTTTTTCTATTATAACATATTTCCCCTTGGGGCATATCTTTGGGATAAGGTGGATCACTCCCCTCTGCATAAATGAATGTGTCTATAAATTCAGATGCATCTGGTGTGGTACCGGAATAATCCACATCACAAAGTGTATATGGATTGTAAAAACCATGTAACCAAGGATTGATAATTCCTAACATTGGAGTAGTTTGGTCATTAAAGCTGTAGCATACAGCATTTTCTGGATTGGCTGCTTTACATGCGATATTGACTTCAAATAATCTTTTTAGATAATTTTCCACATTTCTTTGTGTCTTGTTCATTGACGAGAAACTAGTTATAAATCCAGCATGAAACATCCCACTCTTGACATTCCAAGTCATCTCCATATTCTCACCTACAATAACCCCACCTTGATGATAATAATGGGTTTCAGCGTGTTTCTTCAATTTTTCCCAATATGGATGACTACATTTGGTATAATCAATTTGAAGTGTGTCTGTTACAGAACACATGACAGTTTTGGATGTGTCTGGTTGATTGTTTATGATGTAATCCAGGGTATCTGATAGGTTAAAATTCCAATTGGTCTGTTCCTCTGTATCCACAAAAAATTGAAATTTTTCAGGAATAAAAAAGTCTGTATTGGATTGAAAGTTTTGAACAATTAAGTTGTAAATATACACATACACATTTGCTGCATTGGTTACATCTAATGTAGCGTCTAGGTTATCCAGATAATGATAATGACAAAAAAATTTACCTCTCATATTATTTACAGGAACAGTTTGACATAGTTTGCCATTACAAGTTCTAGTTTTATCAGCATTGGTTGAACAAGATGACTGGGAGGTGATGGTAGGATCTTGAAGTATAGGATAAACACAATAAACATTTTGTGTGTCACCCACCATACCCTGAAAAATAGAAGACTGTGTTTTTAAATTGGGATCTAAAGAAAGAGTTCTGGCATCCACTGGGTTAAAGTTAAAGTCCCATTGAATATTGTTACTATTATGAACCTGTGAATAATTCCATTGTTGTATTATATCGTCAATTATAGTTTCAATCAAAGTTTTTCTTGCAACTGGGGTACTGACTACTCTCCAGCTATCTATTGTTTCATCATCTAGTTGTGTTTCTGACATCAAATAAAACCAACTTTCAATGTTATAGTTGAAATCAACATGATTATCGACATAGTTTAAGTCGCTAATGTCTGTAATAGAAAACAAAACACTTAATTCCCTAACCTCCAAAGAATTTTTCACATAGGATGTAGGTTCATTACTATTAATGAGTCTTATAATATTACTCAACCTATCTGCACTACATGATGTTGATTTATAATACTCAGCAATGAGACTATTTTTTAGTTTACTCAACCCTGATTGCCATTTGCGAAATAGAGAACAAATTGGTCTGCTTTGATCCGTATTATCTGGATACAAATTTAGGACTCTTGTTTGTAGTATTGTGTCTATTGCTGCTCTTCCTCTGTTCATCATATTGGTAATAAAGGTAACAAACTTTCTTCTAGAAAATCCAACTCGCTCATATTTTAAAAATGTAACAAGATCATTTGTACTTGTTGTTCTTCGTTTATATGCGATGCATGTTTGATCATTGCGACTGTCTGGATTTATTTGAAAATTTCTGGTTAGTAACATACATTGGTAAAAGAAATCAAATGGGAATTCCTTCAAGATAAACGGAAAGGGAAAATATAGGGTATTGGTTGGATTATTAGTTTTCATGTGTGCATAAATGTCCTGTGCACAATCTGCAATGGACATAATATCTTCAAATGCATTGATTTGTGTTTGAAATATATAAAATAAAGCTACTAATCCATTGACATTATTTACTATGTTTTTGTAGCTGGCTTCATATGGATTGATAATACTGTCACAAATATCTATACGAACTGAATCCAAAATAATACCATATGTATTACATGAACTAGTCAGGTAATTAGTATCATTACAAATATAACTATACAATGGAAACACTCTGGTGTCAATAACACATTCTTTTTGTGTATTGAGATATCCAATAACCCCACAAATAAATGTGTCACTTTTGGGGTAAACTTGTAATGTATTGTCCAGCATTATTTGTCTACTAGTATCAACAAAATTCATAGTAAATGGGCTTTGAATACATTGTCTGATGGTATTACAGGAGCGCAAAAAATCTTTATTGTTGACAAGGTCCTTAAACTGGTTTCTCAACAGGGATCCAAAAAGAAAGTCATTTGCTTCAGTAGTGTTTATATTCAATATAGGAATATTACTCACCACTTCTTTTTGATATGCTCTTGTATAATTGTCATAAATCATATTATCTCTGGTATTCGCAGGATAGTCTGGAGAAAACGTGATGTCAGCTCTATGTGGTTTATGCAATGTGAAATTATTCAATCTCTCATAATCTCTGTCACAATTTGTAGGTCGAATGTACATGATATTGGGGTGTTTTATACTTTCATTGTTATCCCACCAATAGTTTTTTTGTTCACTTGCTGGAAGTAGAAAATCATAATTTAGGGTGGTGGTGGGATTTACCCAGCAGACATCTCCATTACAATTGGTTTTATAGTGGTTCTTGTATCTATACCAATCAGTATATGAACACATGCCATGAACACGAAGTAAATCAGACCCCATGTATCCCCAATAGGATGCGCCTAAAAGAGTATATGCTTCCCCAAGAGACTCTTGTTCCTCTCCCTGAACTTGAAATTCCATACGCATTCCGGCATTCTCATTTTGATTTTTTATGATTATTTTGGGTTGTACACACTTGCCCATGCCATTACACATAAAGTCTGGATTAGTACAATCAGAATGTCTGATACAGTCTACTGAATTATGCATACACACCCCTTGACAGATACTACCTGAAATGTGGGCACAGGCAGTATCACTAGTGCATTGTATGTATTCAGTAGTAATAGAACATCTTCTACCTCTACATGCATAATTTGATGGACATGGACGAAGCAATGTACAATGTAAAATATTGTAATCTGCACATGAATCTCCCCATGAATGTTGTAGTTTTTCCAGTGATCCTATATCCATCATATCTGCAAGAGATTCTGGATATGTCTGGCTATTCTTGTTGGGGATGTTGGGGATAGTACCAAGTGATATCATAAAGGATTGATATTGATTTGTGCTATCAGTATTATCCCACGGGAGATCTTCAGCATCTTGTGTACATTTTTCGTCAGTAAAATCCACATTTGTATCATGGTTGTTGAACCCAGGAATAGTAAAGTCCAACTGTTCATCTTTTCGCACTCTGGTGCAATATACCATGGTATTAAGATTTACCATGTCCATTCCAAATGAATTTTGTCTACAGAGTCCACCCACCCCATAAAGTTGATCTACGTCATACATGTCTCGCATGAGATCATTTTGGTATTTTATGACAGTGCCCTCCATGGTAAAAGCACTAGAGAATGATTTGTAGGCATTGTCCTCTGCCTCACATACAGTGGATACATGGTATCCCACTGGATAATCCAGATCATCTGGCCAATAATCCACTAGCATGTCACAATCATCTGCTTCTGTGCTCATGAAGCCCTCAGCAAACATCCAGGATTTATTGTCTGGGGTATTACCCACAGCATCATTATCATTGAGTAGATAGTCTAATAAAGAAAGATTTAGATACTCTATATATTCTATAGATTGCCCCTCCCATAATCCAATAGGGGCGTTGATATTGGTTGCTCTTGTTATGGGGTTAAAGCGTAGCTTACACTGGGAATTATTTTGTAAATAGGCTGGGTCAATCTTAATCTTGTTATCAGATGTGCACTGCATACATCTACAAGGATCATAAAATTCATTTTTTAGGAAAACCAGGCAGTCTGGCGTAGTGTAAAAGTCTGGACTATTTT
>Ga0213919_1000572_pt1 | contig 15823 bp, 9 predicted proteins | sample McNCre317MG_FD_161056 | JGI IMG/M metagenome (GOLD analysis project Ga0213919, IMG submission 161056) | Freshwater microbial communities from McNutts Creek, Athens, Georgia, United States - 3-17 MG | ecosystem: Environmental > Aquatic > Freshwater > Creek | place: USA: Georgia | collected 2017-06-12 | reverse complement strand
TCCGGCTCCGGCGTCGCCCTCGTCACCCTGGCCGGACGGGTCTTCTTCAAGCAGGTGCTCGACCGCCCGGCCATCATCGGCATCGCGATGATCGTCAGCGGCGTGGTCGTGCTGCAACTGTTCTCAACGTCGATCACCCACTGATCCAAGCCACCGAGGAAACCCATGAGCCAGAACCTCTATGACATCCCGCTGAAGAAGATCGACGGCAGCGCCGCCACGCTGCGCGAACATACCGGCGAGGTGCTGCTGGTCGTCAACGTCGCCTCGAAATGCGGACTGACGCCCCAGTACGCCGGCCTCCAAGCGCTCCACGAGCAATACCACGACCAGAAGTTTGCGGTGCTGGGCTTCCCGGCCAACGACTTTGCGGGCCAGGAGCCGGGCAGCGACAGCGAGATCGCCAGCTTCTGCACGCTGAACTACGGCGTGCAATTCCCGATGTACGGCAAGATCGTCGTGACCGGGCCGGACAAGCACCCGCTCTACACGGCGCTCACCGCCGCCCGCCCAGAAACGGAAGACCGCGCCGGCATGGAACAGGCCCTGCGCGGCTACCGGATCGAACCGACTGCCGCGCCCGAGGTGTTGTGGAATTTCGAGAAGTTCCTGATCGGCCGCGATGGCCAGGTGCTGCGCCGCTTCGCGCCGGACACCGCACCCGACGCCTCGAAGCTCGTCGCGGCGATCGAGGCTGCATTGGCGGCCGGCTGATTCAGGCGGGGGCCACCCCCGCCTCCCGAAAATACTCATCGAGCCGGGCGACCCACCCGGCTTTTTCTTCCTCCGTCGCGAAGCTCGCCTCGAAGCTGTTGCGCGCGAGGCGGTACCAGGTGGCGGCGTCGAAATGGAAGGCGGCCTGCACCGCGCGGATGTTGGCGCCCAGGTAGCCGCCGAAATAGGCCGGGTCGTCGCTGTTGATCGTCACCTTCGCGCCGGCGGCGAGGAGTTGCGGCAGGCTGTGCTCGGCCATCGTCCGGAACACGCACAGGCGGGTGTTGGACAGCGGGCAGACCGTCAGCGGCACGCCTTCGCGGACTAGCCTGCCGAGCACCTCGGCGTCTTCGACGGCGCGCACGCCGTGGTCGATGCGTCGCGCGCCGAGCAGGTCCAGCGCCTCGCTGATGTAGGCCGGCGGGCCTTCCTCGCCGGCATGGGCGACCACCGGCTTACCCAGTTCGCGGCAGCGGGCGAACAGCCGCGCGAACTTGGACGGCGGGTGGCCGCGCTCCGACGAATCCAGCCCGAAACCGTGGATGCGGTCGATGAAGGGCTCCGCCTCCGCGAGCGTGGCAAAGCACGCCTCCTCCGACAGATGACGCAGGAAGCACAAGATCAGCCGCCCCGAGATGCCCCAGCGTGCAGCCCCCTCGGCCAGCCCGTCCTCCAGCCCGGCGAGCACCGTCTCGAAGGAAATACCCCGCGCGGTGTGGGTCTGCGGATCGAAGAAGATCTCGGCGTGGATCACCCCGTCGGCGGCCGCCCGCTCCAGATAGGCGACCATCAGATCACGGAAGTCGGCGCGGGTGCGCAGCACGTCGGCGCAGGCGTAGTAGAGGTCGAGGAAGGACTGCAGGCTGTCGAAGGCATAGGCCGCCTTCAGCGCCGCCTCGTCGGCATAGGGCAGACTGACCTCGTTGCGGCGCGCCAGCGCAAAAGCGAGTTCCGGCTCGAGGCTGCCCTCGATATGCAAGTGCAGTTCGGCCTTGGGCATGGCCAGCGCGAGGGCCAGCGGATCGGGGGCGGACATGGAGAACTCCGGCAGATGAGGTCTTTGCATCTTAGGCCGCAGCAACCGGGAAAGCATCGGATTACCTCGCGTGCGCCAGCCCGCCAAGCTTCCAGAATCGGCAGGGCGGCCTGGCCGCACTACAGACGCAAAAAAGGCCGGAACCCTTGATTTCTCTGGGCTTGCCGGCCTGATTCGGAACACTGCGGAATTGCTTATGGTGCCTTGGGCGAGACTCGAACTCGCACGGCTTTCGCCACTACCCCCTCAAGATAGCGTGTCTACCAATTTCACCACCAAGGCAGGCGCACCGAACAACGGAGCGCTGAAGAGCGCGGATTATAGTTCAAGCGCTGCGTACGTCAAGGGGGAACATCGCCGCCACGCATGCCCGCCTCCCTTGTGCTAGCGTGAAACCAGTGCCGAGGAATCGGCTCACCACCCATCGGCGGTTTCGGAGCATGAGCGAACGCCCCATCCATTTCTACTTCCGCGGCGCGATCCGGCAGGTCGACGGCCTGGCCCCGACCCGCAGCGTGCTGCAATACCTGCGCGAAGACCTGCGCGCCGCCGGCACGAAGGAAGGCTGCGGCGAAGGGGACTGTGGCGCCTGCACCATCGTCCTCGGCGACCAGGTGGAGGGCCGGCTGCAGTTGCGGGCGGTGAATGCCTGCCTCCAGTTCCTGCCGATGCTGGACGGCAAGGCGCTGTTCACGGTGGAGGATCTGGCCGGGCTCGCCGGCGGGCAGTTGCATCCGGTGCAGCAGGCCCTGGTCGATGGCCACGGATCCCAGTGCGGGTTCTGCACGCCGGGCTTCGTGATGTCGCTGTTCGCGCTCTACGAGAACCATCCCGACTGCCCGCCTCCAGCCGCCGTAGCTGAAGCGATTTCCGGCAACCTGTGCCGCTGCACCGGCTATCGGCCCATCGTCGACGCGCTGCCGGCGGCCTACGCACTACCGCGGGTCGCGCTCGACCAGCCAGCCATCCTCGCTGCGCTCGACCGCATGGCGGCGCTGCCGGCGCTGGACTACTGCGGCGGCGGACGCCGCTTCACCGCGCCGCGCAGCCTTGCCGAACTCGCCGCCCTCCGCCTGGCCTCGCCCGACGCGCGCCTGCTGGCCGGGGCGACCGATGTCGCGCTGTGGGTCGGCAAGCAGTTGCGCGATCCGGGCGAACTGATCTGGCTCGGCGCAGTGGCCGGGCTGAAGACCATCGTGCGCGACGCCGGCGGGCTGTCCATCGGTGCCGGCGCCAGCCTCACCGACGCCTTCGCCGCGCTCGCCGATTTCGAGCCGGGCTGGGCAGAACTCGCCCGCCGCTTCGCGGCCCCCCCGGTGAAGAACGCCGGGACGCTGGGCGGCAACGTGGCCAACGGCTCGCCGATCGGTGACAGCATGCCGGGGCTGATCGCCCTCGGCGCCCGCGTCGTGCTGCGCCGCGGAGAAGGCCTGCGCCGCCTGCCGCTGGAAGATTTCTACCTCGCCTGGCAGCGCACCGCCCTCGCGCCCGGCGAATTCGTCCAGGCCCTGGAGATCCCCCCCGCGCCGGCCGGCCGCCTGTTCCGCAGCTGGAAAATCTCCCGGCGCCACGATCAGGATATCGCCGCGCTGTGCGGGGCCTTCGCGCTGACGCTCGCCGACGGCCTCGTGGCGGACGCCCGCATCGCCTTCGGCGGCATGGCCGCCACGCCGCGCCGCGCCCTCGCCACCGAGGCGGCGCTGCGCGGCCGGCCCTGGGATGCCGCCAGTGTCGAGGCCGCTGCCACGGTGCTGGCCGGCGAATTCACGCCCCTCGACGACCTGCGTGGGTCCGCCGCCTACCGCCGGCTCAGCGCCGCCAACCTGCTCCGGCGCCTGTGGCGGGAAAGCCGTGGCGAAGCGGTGCGCCTGCCCTCGCCTGCCCGGCAGTCGCGGGCAGGCTTGTCCCCCGCCGCAGCACCCGCCGTCGCGCCCCGCCCGGTTGGCGTCGCGCTGCCTCACGAGAGCGCCCTTCTCCATGTCAGCGGCACGGCCGCTTACACGGACGACCTGCCGGAAGCCGCCGGCACGCTGCACGCGGCGCCCGGCCTGTCCGGCGTCGCCCACGGCCGCCTCGTCGCCATCGACCTGTCGGCGGTGCGCGCGGCCCCCGGCGTCCGCGCGGTGATCGTCGCCGCCGACATCCCCGGCGCCAACGACTGCGGCCCGATCCGCCACGACGACCCGATCCTCGCCGACGGCGAAGTGCTGTTTCACGGCCAGCCGCTCTTCGCAGTCGCCGCCGACACCCACGAGCAGGCCCGCCGCGCGGCCCGCCTCGCCCAGATCGACATCGAACCGCTGCCGGCCGTGCTGAGCGTCGACGACGCGCTGGCCGCCGAAGCCTGGGTGCTGCCGCCGGTCGAACTGGGCCGCGGCGACGTGGCCGCCGCGCTCGCCGCCGCCCCCCACCGCCTCGCCGGGCAGCTGCGCCTCGGCGGCCAGGAGCATTTCTACCTGGAAGGCCAGGTCTCGCTGGCGATCCCGCGCGAGGACGACAGCCTGCACCTGGTCTCCGCCACCCAGCACCCCACCGAAGTGCAGCACGCGGCGGCCCGCGCCCTCGGCTGGCGCATGCACCAGGTCAGCGTCGAGTGCCGGCGCATCGGCGGCGGCTTCGGCGGCAAGGAATCCCAGGCCGCGCAGTGGGCCTGCCTGGCGGCGGTGCTAGCGCGGCGCACCGGTCGACCGGTCAAGCTGCGCCTGGACCGCGACGACGACATGCGTGCCACCGGCAAGCGCCACGACTTCCTGATCGACTACGACGTGGGCTTCGACGCCACCGGCCGCATCGCCGGCCTGCGCCTGCAGCTCGCCGCCCGCTGCGGCTTCTCGGCGGACCTGTCCGGGCCGATCAACGACCGCGCGGTGTTCCACGCCGACAACGCCTACTACCTCGACGCGGTGGCGATCCGCAGCCTGCGCTGCCGCACCCACACGGTCTCCAACACCGCCTTCCGCGGCTTCGGCGGCCCCCACCAGGGCATGTTCGCGATCGAATCGGTGATCGACGACATCGCCCGCCACCTGAAGTTGGACCCGCTGGCCGTGCGCCGCGCCAACTTCTATGCCCCCGGCCGCGACATCACCCCCTACGGCATGCGCGTCGAGGACAACATCCTTGCGCCACTCGTCGACCAGCTTGCCCGCGACGCCGATTACGCCGCCCGCCGCGCCGGGATTGCGGCCTTCAACGGGGCAAGTCCGGTCATCAAGCGCGGCATCGCGCTGACCCCGGTGAAGTTCGGCATCTCCTTCACCACCACCCATTTCAATCAGGCCGGTGCCCTCGTCCATGTGTATGCCGACGGCAGCGTACGCGTCGCCCACGGCGGCACCGAGATGGGCCAGGGGCTCTATACCAAGATCCGCCAGATCGTCGCCGCCGAATTCGGCCTGCCGGTCGACGCGGTGCGCCTGTCGGCGACCGACACCACCCGAGTCCCCAACACCTCGGCCACCGCCGCATCGAGCGGCACCGACCTCAACGGCAAGGCCGCCCAGGCCGCCTGCCAGGCGATCCGCAGCCGCCTTGCCGGTTTCGTCGCCGGACGGCTGGGCGTGGATGCGGACAGGGTGAGTTTCGCCGACGGCCGCGTGCGTGCGCCGGGCTTCGACGCCCCCTTCGCCCGCGTCGCCGGCGATGCCTACCTGGCCCGCGTCCAGCTGTGGGACGCCGGTTTCTACCGCACCCCCAAGATCCACTACGACCCGGCCAGCATGCACGGCCGCCCCTTCTACTACTTCGCCTACGGCGCGGCCGTCAGCGAGGTGGCGGTCGACACGCTGAGCGGCGAGCACCGGGTGCTGCGCGTGGACATCCTTCACGACGTGGGCCGCTCGATCAATCCGGGCGTGGACATCGGCCAGATCGAGGGCGGCTTCATGCAGGGCCTGGGCTGGCTGAGCTGCGAGGAACTGGTCTTCGACGCCGCCGGTCGCCTGCTCACCCACTCGCCGTCAACCTACAAGATCCCGACCGTCGCCGACCTGCCGCCGGTCCTGAACGTCAAACTGTTCGACAATGCCAACACCGAAGACGCCATCCACCGCGCCAAGGCCGTCGGCGAACCCCCGCTGATGCTCGCGCTGTCGGTATTCTTCGCGCTGCGCGACGCGGTGGCGGCAAGCCTCGGCCCCCGCGCCCGCCCCCCCCTCACCGCGCCGGCCACGCCCGAAGCCATCCTGCGCGCCCTGCACGGAGGATCTCTGTGATGACGAACCCACGCGCCGGAGCGCCGGCATGAGTGACTGGCTACCCCCGCTGCTGGACACCCTCGCCGGCGGCGAAGCGGCGGTGCTGCTCACCGTCGTCCATACGGTCGGCTCGGTCCCGCGGGAATCCGGCGCGACGATGCTGGTCGCCCGCGACAACACGCACGGCAGCATTGGCGGCGGCCAGCTCGAATGGATGGCCTCGTCGGCCGCCAACCTGCTCCTCGAACTGGGCGGCGCGCCGCGCCTGCTGCGCTTCCCGCTCGGCCCCTCCCTCGGCCAGTGCTGCGGCGGTATCGTCTGGCTGATCGCCGAACGCATCGCGCCACGGGAGCTGCCCGACTGGGAGGCCCGCGCCGACTCGCTCGCCGCCGGCCAGGCCTGGCAGCGCCGCCTGGCCGAGGGAGAGACCGCCTCCCGCTGGCAGCCGCTGGCAAGCCCCGGGGACGACTCCGCCCACCTGCAGGTCCGCGGCAAGCAGTGGAAATTTACCCAGGTCATCGGCGCCGACGCCTTTCCGGTGCTGGTCTTCGGCGCCGGCCACGTGGGCAGCGCGATCGTCCGCGCCCTCGCCCCGCTGGGCGCGCAACTCACCTGGGTCGATGGCCGGGAATACCTGTTCCCGACCGATCTGCCGGCCGGCGTGCACAGCGTCGCCACCGATGCGCCGACCGCCGAGGTCCGCGCCGCAGCGCCGGGCAGCTACTTCCTGGTGATGACCCACAGCCACGCGCTAGACCTGGAGATCTGCGAAGCCGTCTTCGCCCGCCACGATTTCGCCTGGTTCGGACTGATCGGCTCGGCCTCCAAACGCAACAGCTTCAGCCGCCAGCTCACCGCCCGCGGCCTGCCCCCCGAGCGCCTCGACGACCTCACCTGCCCGATCGGCATCGCCGGCATCCGCGGCAAGCAGCCCGCCGCCATCGCCGCCTCGGTCGCCGCCCAGTTGCTGCAGGTGCGCGAAACCCGTGCGGCGATCCGTCAGGCCACCCACCCCGGGCCCGACGCGCCACCTCTGTCGTCCCTGCCCCGCCCGCAATGACGCCGAAACCCGCGCAACCCATCCTCGTCCGCGGCCAGCTCCTGCACTTCCTCGCCGACCCCGGCCCCACCGACGACCCGGCGGCCTGGCAGTATTTCGACGACGGCGGGCTGTGGATAGAAGGCGGCCACATCCGCGCCGCCGGCCCGTGGGAGACCGTGGCCGCCCGGCTTCCGCCGGGCCTCGGCGACACCGCCCGGCTCCACGATCACCGCGGTCGCCTGGTCCTGCCCGGCTTCATCGACACCCATCTGCACTACCCCCAGGCCGGTATCGTCGGCGCCTTCAGCCACCAGCTGCTCGACTGGCTCACCGATCACACCTTCCCCGCCGAAGCCCGCTTCGCCGACCCGGCCGAAGCCACCCGCGGCGCGGAATTCGTCCTCGACCGCCTGCTCGCCCACGGCACCACCACCGCCTCGGTATTCGCCACCGTCCACGCCCACTCGGCCGACGCCTTCTTCGCCGCCGCTGCCGCCCGCAGGCTGCGCATGCTGTGCGGCAAGGTGCTGATGGACCGGAACTGCCCCGACGCGCTGCGCGACAGCGCCGCCAGCGGCGACCAGGACAGCCGCGCGCTGATCGAGCGCTGGCACGGCCACGGCCGCCTGCGCTACAGCATCACCCCCCGCTTCGCCCCCACCTCAACGCCCGAACAATTGCGCCTCGCCGGCGAACTCTTCGCCTCCCGGCCCGACCTGCACCTGCAGAGCCACCTCGCCGAAAACCCGGCCGAATGCGCGTGGATCGCCGAACTCTTCCCCGAGCGGCGCGACTACCTGGACGTCTATGCCCATTTCGGGCTGCTCGGCCCGCGGGCGATCCACGCCCACTGCATCCACCTCGACGACGCCCAACGCCGCCGCCTCGCCGCCAGCGGCAGCGCCGCCGCGTTCTGCCCGAGCTCCAACCTGTTCCTCGGCAGCGGCTTCTTCGACCTCGCCGCCAGCCATGCCGCCGGCCTGCGTGTCGGCCTCGCCACCGACGTGGGCGCCGGCACCGGCTTCAACCTGCTGCGCACCCTCGCCGCCGCCCACTCCGTCGGCCAGACCCGCACCGCGCCGCTGTCGGCGCTGCGCGGCTTCTACCTCGCCACCCTCGGCGGCGCCCACGCCCTCTACCTCGACGACTTCATCGGCAACTTCCAGCCCGGCCGCGAAGCCGACTTCGTCGTCCTCGACTGGACCGCCACCCCCGAACTCGCCTGGCGCATGGAGCGCTGCAAAACCCTCGCCGAACGCCTGTTCGCACTGATGATCCTCGGCGACGAACGCTGCGTCGTCGCCACGCATGTGCTGGGCGAACCGGCCTGGCGGCGGGGTTGAGGCTGGCGGCGTTCAGCGCGGTCGGCGCCTGCCGGGAGGGTTGCATGCCCCCGACTTCCAGCAATCGCCATTTTCGATGTTTACAGTTTATCGGCAATGGCGATACTCTTCGTTTATCGAAATTACCGATTAAAATCCATGCTCAGGCTCAACTCGCCCCAACAGGCTGGCCAGATTCTCACCACTCGGCGCAAGGCGCTGAATCTGTCCCAGGCTGCCGTCGCGGCGCGCCTCGGCATCAGCCAGAACCGCCTGTCGGAGCTTGAAGCCCACCCCGAGCGCGTCACCCTCGACCGCCTCCTCGCCCTGGCGAGCCAGCTCGGTCTTGAACTCGTACTCCAGGAAAAGACGCAGCCCGCCAACCAGAGCGAGTGGTAACAATGGGTCGCCCGTCGCACACCCGGGTCTTGAATGTCTGGGCCAACGGCAGGCTCGTTGGCCAGTGGCGCTTGCCGGCGCGGGGACCGACCGAGTTCCAGTATGAGCCGGCCTGGATAGCGTCTCCCGAAGGACGCCCCCTGTCCCTTTCCCTACCCTTCACGCTGGACAACCTGCCCCTGAGGGGTGACGTCGTCCGCAACTACTTCGACAACCTGCTGCCGGACAACGACCGCATCCGCGCGCGGCTACAGTCCCGTTTTCGCACCGACAGCACCGGAGCCTTCGACCTCCTTCAGGCTATCGGACGCGACTGCGTGGGCGCGGTGCAGCTCATGCCCACTCACATCGAGCCCGACAGCGGGCTCCGCATCGACGTGGAGACGCTCGACGACGCCGGCGTCGAACGCATCCTCAAGGGCACCGTGTCTGCGACCACCGCTCTGGGTCAGGCTGCGGCGGAAGGCGATTTCCGCATCTCGATTGCCGGCGCCCAGGAGAAGACCGCGCTGACCTGGCATGAGGGTCGCTGGTGCCGCCCCCTCGGCGCCACGCCGACGACCCACATCTTCAAGCTGCCGCTTGGCCTGGTCGGCAACCGCCAAGCGGACATGCGCACATCGGTAGAAAACGAGTGGCTCTGCGCCCAACTCCTGGCTGGCTTCGGACTGCCCGTCGCGGCTTGCGAAATTCAGCACTTCGGTGACCAGAAGGTGCTGGTCGTGCAACGCTTCGACCGCCGGCTTGCGAGTTCCGGGGATTACTGGCTGCGTCTGCCTCAGGAAGACTTCTGCCAGGCAACCGGTACCCCACCCGGGGCCAAGTACGAAGCCGACGGCGGCCCCGGCCTGACGGATATCGCCCGCATCCTGCAGAACTCGGAGACGCGCGAGGCCGACCTCCGGACACTCCTGAAGGCACAACTGCTCTTCTGGATGCTCGCGGCGACCGACGGCCACGCCAAGAATTTTTCGCTCTTTCTGCTTCCGGGAGGGCGCTACCGCCTGACACCGCTCTACGACGTGCTGTCGGCCTGGCCAGTCACCGGCACGCGCCCGAATCAGCTCGATTTCGAGAAGCTTCGCCTGGCCATGGCCGTGCGCGGCAAGAACCCCCACTACCGGCTGCGGGACATCCAGCGGCGTCATTTCAACGACATGGCGCCGAAGTGCGGCCTCGGGTCCAACATGGAGCCCCTCATCGAGGAACTGGTGTCCCGCAGCGCCGGAGTGCTGGAGGCAGTGCACCGGACCCTGCCACCGGATTTTCCCATGGACGTTTTCGATGCCGTCGCCGGCGGTCTGCGCAGCTCGGTCAGGCGGCTCTGAGCCCGTCCCCGACAGGATCGACAGCATCCACGTGCCCAGCATATCGGCCTTGCTCGGTGCGTTCGGGCTCGTGCAGGCCAGCTGGCAGCGCGCCTGCCGTACGCACTCCAGCCCACGACAAATGCATTGCTTCAGCCTGCCAGCAGCGCAGTCGCACTACACGTCGTCAACGGAGATTTTTTGGCTCAAACGACCGGAAAGCCTCCCGCGTCATGGTCCTGGGGTAGAGCCCTTTGGCCCCCGGCCTCATCACGGTCACCTGTCTGCTGTGCTCGGGCCCATAGCTCAGGTGAAGGGGTCGGTCGGGACCATAGACGTACATCCTGTCGAACGGGAGTTCGTTCGCAATCCATTTCGCGACCTCGATCATGTCCTCGTCGTCAACGATGAAATCGACCGCCGCGCCGAGCCGCGAACAGACCGGCAAGCCTCCGCGCTTGAGTTCGTGGGCCGCATGTTGATCGAGGGCCGGCGCGATGCGTGAGGCAATATGGCGGGTCAGCGCCGGGCCGGCGAAACCGTAGGTCAGCCGGATCATTCCAAAGTAGTCGACCACTGGAGCGAGCAACCTGGTCGCCAGCGCGTGCAAGGCGTTGTAGCTTTCGGCGGCGACAGGAAGATTGGCCACCCGCGTGCGCTGCCAGGTTTCTCCGCATTCGACGAAGTCGCGATAGGTGAAATGCGGGCCACAGGAATCGTCCAGGTCCGGAATCGTCCTGGCGGGACACAGGGCAAAGTCCCGCACTTCGAGCCGCCTCTCGGCAAGCATCCGTTCGAAGCCCCCCTGCGACGGCCCGTAGGACTCCGGATCGAACAGCGCGAGATCCCCGAGCGCCTCATCGAACGCGAGTTGCTCGGCGAATCCCGGGCATTCCTCGTTCAGGTAGCGCGACTTGTAGTACAGCGGCGGAGGTGGCACCGACTCCGCCCCGTAATAAAAATAATCGATGTCCTGACTGCGCAGCTTGAGCTTGATCCGCTCGATCATCAGGGGCAGTGCCTTGCCGCGGAAGTCGTCGAACTTCAGCAAGCTGAGCTTCCCCGATCTAAGGTGGATCTTCACGAGGTCCACGCCCTCGAGGTCGCCGTGGAGGACGGCGCCGCAGCCGACGTAGATCCGCAGCAAGGCCGGCAGACGGGCGACGAGGGACACGTGCAGTTGCAGGGAGTCGCTCGGCCGGTAATACCCCAGGCCCTGCTCGCTGGCCGCCTGGCTGGCCCGATCGAGCGACGCCGGGCGCGCGCTCTCCTCCAAGGCCTGCAGGGCCAGCCCCTGCGCCCTTGCGTAGTCGCCGAAGTGGGCCTTGATGTCGCGCTGGATGCCTGGATCCAGTTGCCGATAGGGCTTGCGCCTACCGAACAGGCGCAAGGCCAGAAACACCATGAGGTCGTCCCGCCGCTGTGCTTGCGCCTGGGTGAACGCGCTGCGGTCGTTTATCGCAAAGACGATACGCAGCGCCCGCCGCCATGATCCAAAGGCCGCACAGACTTCGGCGGACTGGGGAAACTCGTCGGGCAGCGGTTCACGGCCCAGTTCCAGACAGCTTCGCCACAGGGCCGCGACAAGCTCCGCGTGGGCCTCGATCCGCTGCTGCAGGCGTGACCGACGCAGCCGGGGAGCACGCTCGGCGCGCGGGACACGCTCGACAAACCTCAGCCGGCTGCGCGCCACGCGCGGTCGGCCGCGCTGCCGGCTGAACAGGAAGCGCTGCTCGGCCGCCTTGTCGGCAAACACATAGACGATCCCGGGTCCGACCGGAATGGCTTCGGTATCGAGCACGTTCTCGACGAAATCCTTCAGTTCGGATTGGGTGAAGTATTTCTGGAAGGTATTGCGCTGAGTGCGGTAGCCGTCGCGGAAAGGGCGGCCGGGCGGCGGCGTACTGCCGTAGAGCATCACCGAGACGACCAGCAGGGTTCCGGCCAGCGCGAACGCCCCCCTCAAGGCCGCGACCCGCTCGTCGAAGTCCTCGATGACGTTGATGACGAAACCGAGATTGACGAAATCGGCCGGCTTCCGCTCGCCATCGGGTGCGTAATGAGGATCCCATCCGCTCACCGTGTAGCCGCTGTCCTGCAGGCAGCGCAGATCGTCACCCCGACCACAGCCGTAGTCGAAGCAGTTCCGCTCCGGCACGAGCAGGCCATGCCGCACCAGCGTCTGCATCGGCGCCGACAGGGCGCTGCGGCTGAGCGCCGTGCGATGGCGCTCGATGAGCCCCTCTGCGTCGGCCGCGAACACCGGCTCCACGGCATTGCCCAGCGGCAACAGGGCGTGATCATCGATCCGGTAACCGGCCCCTGCAATGCGCGCCGCCCAGGCCTCACGAAAACCGATCGAGCGCGATTCCCCGAACAAACCCAGGGCTTCCGCCTGCGCGGTCAGTGCCGCGAAGCGTGAGCCATCAGGATGATCCGGCGGAAGCAGCAGTTCCTTGCGGTGGAGGATGGGCGGATTCAGCGAGTCGGCGTAGTTCCGGTAGGACACCCGGCCATTGCTCAGATCGATACGCCAGGCCTCCCGCAATTCCGGAAAAGCCACTGCGAAGAAATCCGGGTAATTCAGCGCGGAAACGGTCCGCCCCGCCTCGTCGAGCTTCAGGACATTGGCGCCGGCCGCCGCCGCGGGACAGGCCGCCAGCGCCGCCGCGGCGATCCCGGCCAGCGGCTCCGCAAGCAGCGCCTGCGCCAGCCGATGCACATAAAGCCGGCCGCCGACCTGCTTGCCAACGACGGCAGGAGAATCCGGCGGCCCCATCAGACCGACAGCTGGGCCGCGATGTCTTCGACACGGATATTGTAGGAGTGGGCACGGATGCTGCTGCCATCGCCGCCGCGGAAGATCATGTCGCCGGCCCCCTGCAGGCGCTCGGCGCCGGCCTCGCCCATGATGATTTCGGACTCGCTCTCCCGAGCGACGCGCAGCGCGATGCGCATGGGGCAATTAGTACGCAGAAGACCCGAAAAGGTCTTGGCATCCGGGCGCTGGGTCGCGAGGATCAGGTGGATACCCGCCGCCCGCCCCTTCTGGGCCAGCCGCACCAGCAGGCCTTCATTAGCCTTGTCCTGCATGATCAGGTCGGCCATCTCATCCACGGCGCAGACGATCCACTCGGTCCGGTCGCCCTTGGCCTGGGCCTCACTCAGGTTGCGGACCCCGAGTTCCGCGAAGTGCGCGTACCGGCTTTCCATTTCTTCGACGACTTGCTCCAGCAAGGCGGTCGCGGCCGCACTGTCCGTCGCCACCTCGCCGAACAAGCGCTGATTATTCCGCCAGGCGGCAAACTCGACCTGCTTCGGGTCGATCAGAGCGAAGCGCAGCGGGCGGCGCTCCCCGTAGGACAGCAGGCTCAGCAGCAATGCGTTGAGGCAGACGCTCTTGCCACTACCCGCGGTTCCCCCTAGCAGCAAGTGGGGCGCATTGACCAAGTCGAAGACCAGCGGCTTGCCATCGACCGTCACGCCCGGGCTGACCGGCAGTTGCATCGCGTCGAAGTCGAAGGTGGCAGCGGCCCGCGCGAAATGGCTGACATCGACGCTCTGCCATTCGGCCTTCGGGCGCGGCTGATCGAGAAAGCAGGTCCTCGGCTCATTCGCATCCGACAGGCTCAAGGTGTTGCCGATGCCGAGCGCAAAACCCAGCTCGTCGAGACCGCTTTCCAGAGTCTTGCGATCGCCAGCCTTCGCCAGAAGCAACTTGAAGCGGTTGATCCGCGGCCCGGTCTGCGCGTCGCGGACCTCGGCGCTGACGCCGATGCCCTTGAGCTGCTTCTGCATCTGCTCCCGGACCGCATCCCCCAGGGTTTCGCTGACCAGCTTGGTCGTCTCCGCGTCGCCGATGACGATCAAGGGCGAAACCTGCTCCGGCAGGTTGGCCTTGCGGGCGAGCACTTCGATGAAACGCTTGAAATCGTCACCCGCCTCCTCCCGGTCTGCCATCAGCAGATGAATGCCCCGGTGCCAATGATCGCGCACGAGCTTCTGCAGCGCATCGAGCGTGAAAGACTCCTCGCCACGCTGCCGCAGCACTTCGCCGAGCAGACCGATCCACAGGTAATTGCAGCTCTCCTCGTCACCGAACAGCTGCAGGCCCTTGATCGGGGAACCCTTGGCGTCGGGGGCAGGCTCCGGATCGGACTCCAGGCCGAGGGAGCGCCCCAGCGCGAGGCGGACCACCTCGTAATTGCTCTCTGCGCCAATGAAACTTTTGAGTACCTTGCCGCCCTGATCGGCCTCGCGGCTGGTGGAATAGGCGGCGGTGCGGATGTCGCTGATCGTGCTCATGCGGTGGCCCCGGCAAAGTAACGGTCAGGAATAGCCTCGGTGCGCCCCACCCCATGCCCCATCTGGTCATGCTGGAGCAGATAACTCTTCGCGACATTCTCTTTCAGGCGCGCGAACTCGAGGGCGCCGATCTCCTTGTCCTGCGCAAGCAGGATGACCTGGCGGGAAGCGTCAGATGACCAGTAGGCCAGCAGCTTCCGGCAATGCTCGTCCGACAGGCGCGCCAGCGGCGTATCGACGATCAGCGGCACCTTGTAGCCGGCGACCTCGGCCAGCGCCCCGACCAGGGACAGCACGAACAGTTGCGACTCTCCCATTGCCTTGGGCAAGGTAATTTCGCTGCCCTCATGGCTGAACAGTCTGGCCCGACCGTCGCTCTGGATCTCGATGCGTGCGACCTGGTCCTTGTGGTGCAGGCCGCGGAAGATCCGCGTCGCCGCTGCCGACAGCGCATCGAGCTTGAGCTTGAACAGTTCCGGCAGCAGTTCGTCGATCATGTCAACAACACGCTCGGCACGCTGACCCGCCTGACGCTCCGGACGGCCCTCGACAAGCTTTTTCCGTTCCCGCTCGCAGGTCGCGCGCAGTTGAGACAACTCCGCGTCGAGGCTGGCGAGCTGGTTTTGATAAGTTTCGATCTGCCGGCTCCAGTCATCCATCGCATGCTGGATCTTGTTGAGTTCCGCCGCGATCCTGTAGTTCTCAGCGGGACGATCGGTGCCAGCGGCGCCTTCGAGGCGGATACGCTCCTGCTGCAATCGCCATTTCTCTGCCGCTGCGCCCTCCAGCTTGCTCAACAGGCCGCGCAAATCAGCGCTCGAAACGCCGATGTGCTGGCGCATCCCCACCAGTTGACGGCGTTCGTTGGCTTGCAAATAGGTATGCCATGCCGCCTTGGCGAGGCCTTCCCGTTGCGGAGGGTAAAGACTCTCCCAGGCTTCGCTGAGGGTCTTTTCGAGGGATTCGCGAGTAGTTGAGGCCGGCTGATCACACAACCACTTGATCCATGGTGAACTGAAAAACGTGTCGTGGAACTGCTGCCAGCGCGGCTGCTGCTCGTCGCGGAAACTTTCCCAGGCTGCCAGCGCATCCTCCTGCTGCAGCGCTTCATCCAGCGCCTCCTGCCACTGACTGCGGACCAGTTGCAGCGGCAGCGCGGTGGACATCATCGCGCGCAGTTGGGCGCGGTATTGCTCCTCTTCCTGCCCGGCTCGGGCGCTCGCCTCGACGACGTCGGCGACGGTCCGGGCATCGCTGCCCTGGGCCAGATCACGCAGCAAACCGGTCAGGCGGTCGCGCTCCTCCTTGCCCTGCTGATACTGAGTCCGCAAGTCATCCAGCGCGGTGGCGATCTCGGTCCGCCGGGCGGTTTCCCGGGCCAGCTGCTCGCCCATTTCGGCGACCCGCTCCTCGTCGACGCCACCCGACTGGCGCAGTTTCACGGAGCTGTAGTCGGCCAGCTTCTGGCGCAGTTCCCTGACCATCACGACGCCGAGCAGGCA
>Ga0213919_1000569_pt1 | contig 15931 bp, 16 predicted proteins | sample McNCre317MG_FD_161056 | JGI IMG/M metagenome (GOLD analysis project Ga0213919, IMG submission 161056) | Freshwater microbial communities from McNutts Creek, Athens, Georgia, United States - 3-17 MG | ecosystem: Environmental > Aquatic > Freshwater > Creek | place: USA: Georgia | collected... | reverse complement strand
GTAGCAACTTCACCAACCGCGAGCTCGATGTGCGCGCGCCGCACAAACACTTCTTGGGCGACAACCCGCAGTTTTGCCGCAGCGCTCTGTCGCGCTACACGCCGCAAGACTTTGTGGCGCTCATGCAAAAGCACTGCATCCCGTTTCACGAAAAGCACAAAGGCCAGCTGTTTTGCGACCGCTCCGCCGAAGACCTGATTCAAATGCTGCTGGCCGAATGCGCGGCTGGCGCCAACGGCGGCAGCGTCACGCGCTGGCAGCCATGCAGCCTCAAAGACATTCGGTACTCCGATGCAGCCCCCGAGGCGCAACGCTACGAGGTCGATACCGGCCAAGGCACCGTGCATGCGGCAGCAGTGGTGGTGGCGACGGGCGGTTTGTCCATCCCAAAAATTGGCGCGACTGACATTGGCTACCGACTGGCTAAGCAATTCAACCTACGCGTGGTCGAACCCCGCCCAGGCCTTGTGCCGCTCACGTTTGACGAGAAAGCTTGGGCACCCTATGCCCAACTCTCGGGCCTCTCGCTGCCGGTGCGCATCGAAACTGGCGCCAAGAAAACCTTGCAAAGTTTTGACGAGGATTTGCTCTTCACCCACCGCGGCTTGTCAGGCCCGGGCGTGCTGCAAATCTCCAGCTATTGGCAACTAGGCACTGACATACGCATCAACCTCGCGCCAGAAGTTGACCTGACTGACGCCTTGATGGCCGCCAAACAGCAGTCTAAAAAACTCATCGCCAACGAGCTGAACGCCTGGGTGCCCTCGCGTCTGGCCGACACTTGGGCCAGCCAAGACCCCGCCTGGCAACGCCCCGTGATGGAAGCCAGCGACAAAGCATTGAACCTTTTGGCCCAGCGCCTCAGCGCGTGGCCACTCACGCCCACGGGCACCGAGGGCTACAAAAAAGCCGAAGTCACCGTGGGCGGCGTCGATACGCGAGATTTGTCGCAACAAACCATGGAATCCAAACAGCCGGGCCTGTATTTCATTGGCGAAGTGGTGGACATCACGGGCTGGCTGGGCGGCTACAACTTCCAGTGGGCGTGGTCCAGCGGACATGCCTGCGCAAAAGCCTTGGGCGCGCGTTTGAAACCGGCGGTTTAGTCGCTATAATGTTTGTCTTTGCTGGCAAATCCCCAACGGCCTGATCAACTTAATGTTGGGGAACACCGCAGGCATGGCGCTCAGGCACGATCTTCCTAGGCACCCTCTGACTGCAAATATTTGGAAATTTTGGTAATGACCACCATCCGTGTAAAAGAAAACGAACCGTTTGACGTCGCTCTGCGTCGCTTCAAGCGCACCATTGAAAAATTGGGTCTGTTGACCGACTTGCGCGCTCGCGAGTTCTACGAGAAGCCAACCGCTGAACGTAAACGCAAAAAAGCAGCAGCCGTGAAACGCAACTACAAGCGCATCCGCAGCATGCAGTTGCCCAAGAAGCTGTACTAAGCAGCCTCTGCCCCAAAAAAGCTCGCTAGGGACGCCTCAGCGGGCTTTTTTTTCGATTGACTTCTCTCCCTAGGAATGCACCATGAGCCTCAAAGCACAAATCACCGAAGACATGAAAACCGCCATGCGCGCCAAAGACAGCGTGCGCTTGGGCACCATCCGTTTGTTGCAAGCCGCGATGAAGCAAAAAGAAGTCGACGAGCGCGTAGAACTGGACGATGCCATGGTGATTGCCATCGTGGACAAGCTCATCAAACAGCGCAAAGACTCTGTGGCGGCTTATGTGTCAGCGCAACGCCAAGACTTGGCTGACATCGAAAGCGCCGAGATGAAAGTGCTGGAGGTGTATTTGCCTCAGCGTTTGAGCGCCGAAGAAATCACAGCAGCTGTGAAAGCCATCGTGGCAGAAGTGGGCGCTGCGGGCCCTGGTGACATGGGCAAGGTCATGGGCGCTGTCAAAGCGCAGTTGGCTGGCAAGGCTGATATGGGCTTGGTATCTGCCGCTGTGAAAGCTGCATTGGCAGGCTGACCGACGTTAGTGGAAGCGCCTGCTCAACACCAACGCCGACATGGCTTGTGATTTTTGGTTGAGCAAGGGGCTTTCCATCAACATGGCACTGGCGCTTGACTTGCCATAAGCCCCGATGAGATCTGTGTCGCGGTCCACTTCTATCATCAATCCTATTTGGGCATTGGCATAAATAACACCCCCTGTATGCGCAGTAAATGTTTTATAGCCTGAGGAATTGGACTGGCTAGCGGTCACGCCGTAATACTGTTGCACATAAGCTTGATTTGCCCAATAGCGCGACACATCGACAAAACCATTCACACGGTTGAACAGCGGGAATCCAATCGTCGCCCCCCATTGCGCCAAAGTTCCGTTGGAGGATCGCCATGAGTTGCCCGCATTGGCGTACAGCGTGATGGCGTCTTTGATGGGTTGCCATTCACCCCACACATAGCTCATGCCAGAGCCAGCCACGCTCCCCATGCCCGCATAGCGTGGATCGGCTTTTTCGTCCCGACCCAACATGTAGTTGGCAGACACCCCGGCCTTCACCAAGTCTTCACGTACCAACCACAATCCGACACCGTTTTGCATACTCGCAAAGCCTTTGGATGTTTCATAAGAAACATTCAAAGTCGGATCGTTTTTGTAAGTCACCAACACGCCGTGAAGCAACGACTGACTGGTGCGACTGAGACCCGCGGTGATCTCAAATTTATCCTGAGGTGCATCATCCGCGAGAACTGTCAAAGGAAGCACTACGGCAAAGGAAATTAGAAAATTTTTCATCGAGTCAATCATGCGATAAGCGAAGAATTTTCAAAGGCTTGCCTAGAAATACAAAAGATTCGATGACCACCTCATGCGGCATCGCCTGCGGCTCAGAAGAGAAGCGTATCTGCAGCTTATGCACATCATTCGATTTTTCAATCGGTTGGTTTAAACGTTCAAGCAAAGACTCTAAATCATCTGGATGAATGAACAACTGCCATTCATCAGCAGCCAAGATAGGTTGTTTGCAAAGCGTCAAGGCCATGAACAAAGGCTCTAGCTTGACGTCTGCGTTGCCAAATCGAAGCAAGATAATGTCATCGAACTGCGTCAACATTTCTTCCAAAATGGCCCATGCTTCATTGTTCTTTTTAGAAAAATAAAGTCTGTCGTTTTCACGATACAACGAAATCTTTTGTCGAGAAGCCATGATCTTGAGCACCATCTGCCGCGCATAGATCGTGCTTTGCAACTTTTCAATGATCGCAATTGAAATCACGGTGACAAAGGTGAAATCCAAAAATTGGATCATGTCTGTCAACGCAACGGGGCCAAAAGTGAAATAGGGATGGACAAAGAAAAAACTACCCACTTGCGCACTGATCAGGGTGGCCAATAAGGCCCATCGGTAACCATACAAATAGGCAATGAACAGGCATGCTACGATGAAAAAATGGAACGGTGCGTAGGGCTCAATCAATGGTTGCAAGGCGTAGCGAATGATGAACGCCATCAGTAAAAACGCAAAACTACCCAGCGCCGCATTGCCAAACGAATACTTCACCCACGATTTTGAATTTTGAATTCGCATGAATCTATCTATAAAGTCACAACAAGACATTCATCTCGTAAGCGGGGAACACTGCGTCCTAATGTTACATGGCCTAGGCGCCAGCCCATTAGAACTCGCACGACTGGCGAAAGATTTGCATTCAGATGGATTCTCCGTTTTCGTGCCAAACATCCCTAACTACTCATTCGGGACCGAGTGCGCCGACTGGGATGATTGGGTGCAACAAGCCGAACAATATCTCTGGGACTTGCGCGCTCAATACAGCACGGTATCCGTGGTTGGTCTATCCATGGGCGCGACTTTGTCTATGGCGCTCGCACAACGTGAATCGCTCACCAGCGTGGTCTTACTTTCAAGCGCATTGGCTTATGACGGATGGGCGATCCCTTGGTACAGCTTTTTACTCAATTTTGCGAGCTGGCTACCGTTTGCAAACCGTTACAGATATGCAGAAGCAGAGCCATTTGGCATCAAAAATCCAGAAATGCGAGCCATGGTCAAGCGTGCCATGCAAAAAGACCACATTTCAGAATCAGGTGCTGATTACCTTCCCTTCAAATACGTCTCAGAAGGTCGGGCATTGATCAAAGACGTGCGCGAAAAAATCAGAGCCATTGACTGCCCCGCCTTATTTATTCATGCCGCCGATGACGAAACCGTCCATATGCGTAATGCCGAGTGGGCTTATAAAAATATCAGCTCAGCAACCAAAGAATTCATCTATCTTGGGGACAGTTATCACATGATCACCGTCGACAACGAGCGTGAAACTGTGAACCAAGAAACTGCGCGTTTTTTAAAGAAAACCGTCAATGATGCCTTGGATGCCCCGGTCTTTGATGTGGCGTCGATTCAGTCACCGGAGTTACGCCGGCTACTTCGAAAACGCACTTAACTGCCCGCCACCTTCATGCGATTGATCAGCACAGAACCAATCGTCTTAGCGCCCATCGTGTAAGCATCCGAACCAATGGCCTCAATGCCTTGGAACATGTCTTTCATATTCCCCGCGATGGTGATTTCTTGAACGGGGTAAGCAATGCGCCCGTTCTCCACCCAAAAGCCGCTGGCTCCGCGTGAGTAGTCACCCGTCACGTAGTTCACGCCTTGGCCCATCAGCTCAATCACAAACAAGCCGGTGCCCAGTTTTTTCAACATGGCATCCAGGTCGTCTGCGCTTTGCGTCAGGCGTGAAGACATGACCAAGTTGTGCGAGCCACCTGAGTTGCCTGTGGTGGGCATACCCAGCTTGCGAGCGGTGTAGCTGCTGAGGAAATAGCCTTCCACGCGGCCTGCGTCGACTACGCGGCGTGCGCGGGTGGTCACGCCTTCGTCGTCAAACGGCGAGCTGCCTTTGCCGCGCATGACGAATGGGTCTTCTGAAATGTCGATGTGCTTGGGAAACACGCGTTTGCCCAGTGAGTCGAGCAAGAACGTGCTCTTGCGGTACAGCGCACCGCCACTCACGGCTTGCACAAAACCACCCAACAAGCCAGCGGCCACGGGGGCTTCAAACAACACGGGACATTCCACCGTGGCAATCTTGCGTGACTTCAAGCGGCTCAGCGCACGCTCTGCGGCGTAACGGCCGACAGCCTCAGGCGAGGCCAACTCATCGGCGCTGCGCATGGAGCTGTACCACGCGTCGCGCTGCATGCCGTCGCCCTTGCCTGCAATGGGTGCCACCGAAATGGTGTGGCGTGAGCTGGCATAACCACCGCGAAAACCGTGGGTGTGTGCGCTGAAGAAATGGCTTTGTTGGGCCGACACCGCTGCGCCTTCGCTGTTGGTGATGCGTTTGTCGGTTTGCATGGCCGAGGCTTCACAACGCAAAGCGAGGGTGGCGGCGTCTGCGCTGGTGATGTTCCACGGGTGGAACAAATCCAAATCGGGGTGGTGTTTGGCAATGTCTTTTTCGTCGGGCAAGCCAGCCACAGGGTCTTCGGCCGTGAAGCGGGCAATGTCGTAGGCCGCTTGCACGGTGCGCTCAATCGCAGCTTGCGAGAAGTCGGAGGTGCTGGCGTTGCCGCGGCGGTGGCCCAAGTACACCGTCACGCCCAGTGATTTGTCGCGGTTGCGCTCCACGTTTTCGAGTTCACCTTTGCGCACCGACACGCTCAAACCGCAGCCTTCAGAGGCATCGGCCCCCGCATCGGTAGCCCCCAGCTTTTTGGCGTGCTTCAAGGCAGCATCGACCAGCGACTCGAAGTGTTCGCGGCTGTAGCTGAAACCTTGGGCAGGCGTGTGGGAAGAGGCTTGGGTTTTGGAGGCTTTGGTCATATCGGCGGCTATGATACTTGTCACTGCGTTTCCCTTTGTGTTGAAGGGCAAACGATCGATACAAAGCTCCCCAATTTATGTCACGTAAACCCAAAAAAGGTTACTTCGTCCGAGGCCAGTTTGTGGCCGAGGGCAGCGAACTCGACCTCGAACTCAAAGCCGAACTCAAAGGCACCGATGGATTGAGTCGCACCGACCGCAAAAAAGACAGCGACGACCGCCAAGACCTAGGCGTGGAGTTGCTCACCCTGCGCAACGAGCTGATCGAGCGCCTGAACACGCAAGGCCACATGACCGACCAGCTGCGCGAAGCGCTGGCCGAGGCGCGCCGCATCACCAACTTTGAAGGCAAACGCCGTCAAATGCAGTACGTGGGCAAGCTCATGCGCAAACTCAGCGAAGAGTCGATTGAAGCCGTCAAAGACGCGCTCAACGAGCAACGCATGGGCAGCACCAAAGACACCTTGGCCCTGCATTTGGCCGAGAGCTGGCGTGACCGCCTGATGGCCGAGGACGCCGCTTTGCAAGAGTGGATGAACGAATACCCCAGCACCGACAGCCAACAGCTGCGTGCACTGGTGCGCCAAGCGCGCAAAGACGACATCACCACCAAGGCCGACATTGCCAAAGGTTTGTTGCCGCGCCAAAGTCGTGCGTTTCGCGAAATTTTTCAGCTCATCAAAGAGCAGTTCAACCTCGTGGACGACGTGCTGCACACGCCTGAAGAAGACGAAGACTCATACAAGCCATGACAGACACCACCTTGCCCACCCCAGATGCCCGTTGCGACACCATCAAGGTCGGCATTGTGTCTATCAGCGACCGCGCCTCCAGCGGCACGTACGAAGACAAAGGCCTGCCCGCCCTGCGCGATTGGCTGGGCCAGGCTTTGTACAACCCCATTGACTATGTCGAGCGCCTCATCCCCGATGAGCAAGCCACCATCAGCCAAACCTTGATTGCGCTGGTCGATGCCGGTTGCAACTTGGTGCTCACCACCGGCGGCACAGGCCCAGCCAAACGCGATGTGACGCCCGAGGCCACGCTGGCTGTGGCGCACAAAGAAATGCCGGGCTTTGGCGAACAAATGCGCCAAGTGAGTTTGAAGTTTGTCCCCACCGCCATCCTGTCGCGCCAAGTGGCGGTGATTCGCGACGAGTGCCTCATCATCAACTTGCCCGGTCAACCCAAATCCATCCAAGAAACCTTGGGCGGCTTGAAAGACGCAGAGGGCAAACAAGTGGTGGACGGCGTATTTGCAGCGGTGCCCTACTGCATCGACTTGGTTGGCGGGCCGTACATGGAAACGCGCGATGCGTTTTGCAAAGGTTGGCGTCCAAAAACGGCCGTTAAATCCAAACGCGTTTAACGCCGCAGGCCATCAAGCCGCGCCTGCAATTTTTTGCACCACAGGCTCTGAGCCTGACATGTCAAAGTAAATACCGTCAAAAAACAACTTCACCATGGGCAAGTCTTTGCCTTGCGCGGTGCGGCTGGGCATGAACTGCAAAACCTCAAACACATAGTGGTTCAAGGTCTTCACAAACTTGTCGAAGTGCGGCATCTCCAAGTTAAACATGGGCTTCACCACCATCTTCCACTGGCCTCGCACAATCGGGTCTTCGACAATCGTCACTTCGCACACGATGTCGCTCGTGAGCAAACCGTATTGCTCTAAATCAAACGTGAACTGCCCTTCGAACGCCCCCACGGGGTTCAAAGTTGCCCAAAGGCGCTTGGGGTACACATTCAAAAAATGCATCGTCAATCCAACAGTTGGTTGATGCGTGCCGCCTCGAAATGCTCTTGACGCGCAGCGTCTGTGGGCACGCAATCGGGTTTGGCTTGACCTGACGAAAGTTGCTCAATGGCCTTCCAGAGCAATGCAATTTGGTGTTCCTGTGACGTGGCGTTGTCAATCAACCCACGCATGGCTTGGCTCACAGGGTCGTCGTTTTGAGTCACGCCGTAGGCCGAGAAACCCATCTTGGATGCGGCCTCTTCACGCTTGGCGTCGGTTTCGGCTTGGATGATGCGCGCGGGGTTGCCCACTGCTGTGGCACCTGCGGGCACGGGCTTGGTCACCACCGCGTTGCTGCCCACTTTGGCGCCGTCACCCACGGTGAAACCGCCCAACACTTTGGCGCCCGCGCCAATCACCACGTCTTTGCCCAAGGTGGGGTGGCGCTTTTCGCCTTTGTAGAGCGAGGTGCCGCCCAAGGTCACGCCTTGGTAAATCGTGCAGCCGTCGCCAATCTCAGCGGTCTCGCCCACCACCACGCCCATGGCGTGGTCAAAAAACACGCGTTCGCCAATCTTGGCGGCGGGGTGAATTTCAATGCCGGTGAACCAGCGCGAGATGTGTGAAACAAAGCGACCCAACCACTTGAAACCCATATTCCAAAAGCCGTGGGCCAAGCGGTGCAGCAGCACCGCGTGCAAACCGGGGTAGCAAGTCAGCACTTCCCAACGGCTTCGAGCGGCGGGGTCGCGGTCCAAAATGCATTGAACGTCAGAGCGTAGGCGTGAAAACATAGTGGTGTGATTATCGTTGTCCGTCAGCGCTCTTGTGAGAAGCCTGCGACATGGCCTTGGCGATGCCGCGCAAGATGTGAATTTCTTCTTGCGTCACCTGAGCGCGGTTGAAGAGTTGGTTCAAGCGCGGCATGAGCTTTTTGGGCGCTTCTGGGTCGAGAAACCCAATGTCGCTCAGCGACTGCTGCCAGTGGTCCAGCAAGCCTGCGAGTTGTTGGGCATCGGCCAACGGTGTTGCTTGTTGCGCTGCAACTGGCGCTGCAACATCAGCAGGCGGCGACACCGCCGCCACGCTACTATTTTGTGCATAGGTAGCCGAGCCACCTAGGGCCTCCCGCCAGTCATAAGCCAACACCTGCACCGCAGCCCCCAAATTCAACGACCCAAACTTCGGGTCGGTCGGAATGCTTAGGCAGGTGTGGCAGCGGTACACGTCTTCGTTGCGCATGCCAAAGCGCTCGGAGCCAAACAAAAAGCCCACGCCAAAGTCGGCGTTTTGGCTGTGCTCGGCGGCCAAGGCTGCAAAGTGTGGGCGTGGCTCTAGCGTGGGCGGGCCAAAGTCACGCGGCGTCATGGCGGTGGCGCACAGGTGGTGCAGGCCGTCAATCGCCTCATCCAAGGTCGCCACGATGCGGGCGTTGGCCAGCACATCCAAGGCACCGCTGGCACGCTGGATGGTTTCTTCGCGGCGCAGCACGTTGTCCCAACGGGGCGCGACCAGCACCAAATCGGTGAAACCCATCACCTTCATGGCACGGGCCGTGGCCCCCACATTGCCGGCGTGGCTGGTGTTTATTAGGATGAAGCGGGTTTTCATAGGAGTTTTGTCAGTCTTCGCGCGTAAAATCTGCGCCATTGTCGCCGCCCGCATCGCCGGGCGTTCATCTTCGGCCTGTTTGGGCCAGCTCTTCACAAAATCTATGTCGTCCTCTTCTTCTGTACACCCCATGCTCAACGTGGCCGTCAAGGCTGCACGCGCCGCCGGCGCCATCATCAACCGCGCCGCGCTCGACGTGGAAGCGGTGCGTATTTCACAGAAGCAAGTGAACGACTTTGTGACTGAAGTTGACCAAAACAGCGAACGCGTCATCATCGAGACCCTCCTCACCGCCTACCCCGACCACGGCATCTTGGCCGAAGAGTCTGGCTCCACGCATGGCAACCCCAACGCAGACCACATCTGGATCATCGACCCGCTGGACGGCACGACCAACTTCATCCACGGCTTCCCCTATTACTGCGTGAGCATTGCCCTGCAAGTGCAAGGCCGCTTAGAGCAAGCCGTCATTTACGACCCCACCCGCAACGACTTGTTCACCGCCACCAAAGGCCGTGGCGCGTTCATGAACGATCGCCGCATCCGCGTGAGCAAACGCACTCGCCTGGAAGAGTGTTTGCTCGCCACAGGCTTCCCGTTCCGCCCAGGTGACGACTTCAACAAATACCTCAGCCTGATGGGCGACGTGATGCAACGGACGGCTGGCTTGCGCCGCCCCGGCGCAGCTGCGCTCGACTTGGCCTATGTGGCCGCAGGTTTCAGCGATGGTTTCTTTGAACTCGGCTTGAAGCCTTGGGACATGGCCGCAGGCGCGTTGCTCATCACCGAAGCCGGTGGCTTGGTGAGCAACTTCACAGGCGAAGGCCCGTACCTTGAGCACGAAGAATGCTTGGCCGCATCACCCCGCATCTACGCGCAGTTGGTGCCCATCACGCAAAAGTATTCCAAGTTTGCAGGCGCAGACGACAAGCGCGCCGCCGGTTCGGCAGCCAAGACCTTGAGCGTGTCACGCGCTGCGCCAGACGCGCCTTTGTAAAAACATCTTTCTGGCAGGCACTGCGATGCGTGATTTGTCTGGGCACACCCCCATGATGCAGCAGTACTTGGGGCTCAAAGCTGACCACCCCGAGACGCTGTTGTTCTACCGCATGGGCGACTTTTACGAGTTGTTCTTTGCCGATGCTGAGAAGGTCACGCGCCTGCTCGACATCACGCTCACGCAGCGCGGCCAGTCCAACGGCGAGCCCGTGGTGATGGCCGGTGTGCCATTTCACTCGCTCGAAACCTACCTCTCACGCCTCATCAAACTCGGCGAATCCGTGGCGATTTGCGAGCAAGTGGGCGACGTGGCCACCAGCAAAGGTCCGGTCGAACGCAAAGTGGTGCGCGTGGTCACGCCGGGCACGCTCACGGATAGCGCGCTGCTCAGCGACAAAACCGAAGCCTATGTGCTGGCCATTCACCAGAGCGACCGCCATGGTTGCGGTTTGGCGTGGCTCAGCGTCACCCAAGGCTTGGTGCATTTGGCCGAGTGCGAAACGGCCGAACTGCCCAACTGGATTGCCCGCGTGGCACCCAGCGAAATCATTTACAGCGCCGAGGTCAGCCCTGCGTTTGAGCAACAGCTGAAAAACTTTTGCAGCAACCTTGGCCTACCCGCCCAAGTGCGCCCCGCGTTTCAATTTGATGCCGCTTTAGGCGGCCGCAAGCTGCTGGAGCATTTGCAAGCTGCCTCGCTCAACGCGTGGAACGCCCAAGACGTGGTGCAAGCCCACGCCGCCGCTGCCGCGCTGCTGACCTACGCCGAACACACCCAAGGCCGGGCCCTCACCCACGTGCACGGCGTGTACGTAGCGCGCAACGATGCACTCATTGACCTGCCGCTCACCACCCGCCGCAACCTAGAGTTGACGCAAACCCTGCGCGGCGAAGACTCGCCCACCTTGTTCTCGTTGCTCGACACCTGCATGACGGGCATGGGAAGCCGCCAGCTCAAAAGCTGGCTGCTGTCGCCCGAACGTGACCGAATCCAAGCCATGCACCGCTTGGCCGCCATTGAAGCGCTGCAAGACAACCGCACCCAAAGCTACAAAGTGTTGCGCGACGCCCTCAAAGGCTCGGGCGATGTGCAGCGCATCAGCGCCCGCGTGTCGCTGCGCCAAGTGCGCCCACGTGAATTGGTGTCCTTGGGCCAAGCGCTGCAAAAAGCGCTGCGCATTCAGCCGCTCATTCCCACCTCTGCTGCGCCGTCAGCAGCGTTGCAGGCGGAGCGCTCTGCTGCGTGTCCCCCGCTCGCTGGGCGAGCTCCTCCTTTACCTTCGCAGAGCGCTCCGCCTGCAACGCTGCTAACGCAAATCGCCCAAGATATGGGCGTGCCGCCCGAATGCGGTGCATTGCTGGAGCGCGCATTGCTGCCCGAGCCCGCCGTCTTGGTGCGCGATGGTGGCGTCATTGGTCACGGCTACGACGCCGACTTGGACGAGCTACGCGCCATCCAAAACAACTGCGACGGCTTCTTGCTCGAACTCGAAGCCCGCGAACGCGAGCGCACCGGCATTGCCAACTTGCGCGTGCAGTTCAACAAGGTGCATGGCTTTTACATCGAGGTCACGCAAGGCCAAATCGACAAAGTGCCGGCCGACTACACACGCCGCCAAACCTTGAAGAACGCCGAGCGTTTCATCACGCCTGAGCTGAAAACCTTTGAAGACAAAGCCCTCAGCGCGCAAGAACGCGCCTTGGCCCGTGAGAAGTTTTTGTTCGAGCAACTGCTCGACACCTTGCAGCAGTTTGTGCCCGCCCTAACCCGCTTGGCGCAAGCTGTAGCCACGCTCGATGCACTGTGCGCCTTGGCTGAACGCTCGCTCACGCTGGATTGGTGTGCGCCTGAGTTTGTCAAAACGCCGTGCATTGAAATCGTGCAAGGCCGTCACCCCGTGGTCGAAGCCCGCTTGGCCGAAACGCATGGCGTGGTCGCTGGCGGCGCCGCGAAAACCTTCATTGCCAACGACACCATGCTGGGCCACAAGCAACGCATGCAAGTCATCACCGGCCCCAACATGGGCGGTAAATCGACCTACATGCGCCAAGTCGCCATCATCGTGTTGCTGGCCAGCCTCGGCAGCCATGTGCCGGCCACAGCGTGCCGACTTGGGCCGATTGACGCCATCCACACCCGCATTGGCGCGGCTGATGACTTGGCCAACGCGCAATCGACCTTCATGCTGGAGATGACCGAGGCTGCGCAAATCTTGCACGCCGCCACGCCGCACAGCTTGGTGTTGATGGACGAGATTGGCCGCGGCACCTCCACCTTTGACGGCTTGGCCTTGGCCAGCGGCATTGCCACGCACTTACACGACAAGACCCAAGCCTTCACGCTGTTTGCCACGCATTACTTTGAACTCACCGAGTTCCCGGCCAACCATCGCGCGGCGGTGAACGTGCATGTCAGCGCGGCTGAATCAGGCGCCAGCATTGTGTTTTTGCACGAAATCCAGCCAGGCCCCGCCAGCCGCAGCTACGGTATTCAAGTGGCCCGTTTAGCTGGCATGCCTTCTGCTGTACTCAGCCATGCCCGCCATGCGCTGGCCTCGCTCGAAGCGAGGGCTGACGCATCGAAGGTACAAGTCGATCTGTTTGCGCCACCGCCGTTGCAAGACGATGTGGGCCCCAGCCCGCTGCAAGCCAAGCTGGCCGAGATCGACCCCGACAAACTCAGTCCACGCGATGCGTTGGACGCTCTGTACCAATTGAAGAAACTCTTATGACCTACTGCGTCGGTATCAAACTCAAAGCGGGCTTGGTGTTCTTGTCCGACTCGCGCACCAACGCGGGCCTGGACCAAATCAGCACCTTCCGCAAAATGATCGTGTACGAGAAGCCGGGCGACCGCTTCATGGTGCTGTTGTCGGCAGGCAATTTGTCCATCTCGCAATCGGTGCGTGAGATTTTGCAAATCGAACAACTCAAAGACACGCCCGAGAGCGAACCCATCACCATCTGGAACGCCAAGAGCATGTTTGATGCGGTGCGCGTGTTGGGCGCTGCCATTCGCCGTGTGCACGAGCGCGATGCCGCGGCCCTCAAAGCCTCGGGCGTGGACTTCAATGTGTCGCTCATCTTTGGCGGACAAATTGCAGGCGAAGGCATGCGTTTGTTTCAGGTGTACTCACCGGGCAACTTCATCGAAGCCACGGCAGAAACACCCTACTTCCAAATTGGCGAATCCAAATACGGCAAGCCCGTGCTCGACCGCGTGTTGCAGCCCGACACGCCCTTGAACGAGGCGGCCAAGTGCGCCTTGGTGTCGATGGACTCCACCCTCAAATCCAACCTCTCTGTGGGCTTGCCGCTGGACATGGTGGTGTACGAAGCCGACAAGTTTGAGAGCGACAAAGTCGTGTGCATCGACGAGCACAACCCTTACTTTCAAATGATGCACAACACCTGGGGCGAAAAACTGCGCGAGGTGTTTGACAGCATCGAAGACCCGATGTGGAACGGCGGCACAACCGCCACGCCTTTGATGCAACCCGCACAACGTGTGCAGGCTTTGAAGAAGATTCAAACCCCAGACGAAAAACTCATCTGAACGGCATGACACAACCGCTCATCGTTTTCTCGCACGGCAACAGTTTTCCAGCTTGCACGTACCGCGTCATGCTCGACGCCATTCGCGCGCGCGGTTTTCGTGTGGAAGCCGTGGACAAATTTGGCCACGACCCGCGCTACCCCGTCACCGACAACTGGCCGCACTTGGTACAGCAGCTCACCGACTTTGCCACGCCCTTGGCTGCGCACAACGGCCCCGTGTTTTTGGTTGGACATTCATTGGGTGGCATTCTCAGCATGATGGTGGCCGCCAAGCACCCCGAGCTGGTACGCGGTGTGGTGCTGCTGGACTCGCCCATGCTGGGCGGCTGGAAAGCCAAACTGCTCAAAGTGGGCAAACGCGTGCCCGGTGCAGAAGCCTTCTCACCCGCCGCCATCAGCCGCAAGCGCCGCACCACATGGGCCAGCGAAGCCGACGTGCTGGAACACTTTCAACACAAAAAAGTGTTTGCCAAATGGCACCCACAAGTGCTGCAAGACTACGTGAGATACGGCACACACGACGAGCAAACCGCACAAGGCACACGCCGCGTGCTGAGCTTTGACCGTGACATCGAAAGCGCCATTTACAACGGCCTGCCCGACCATTTGGAAACGTACTTCAAACGCCACCCACTCAAATGCAAAGCCGCCTTGATTGGCGGTTTGCAATCGCGTGAATTGAAACAAGTCGGCCTAGATTTCAGCCGTCGCGTCACGCATGGGCGCGTGATGAAAATTGATGGCACGCATTTGTTTCCGATGGAGCATCCGTTGGTGGCGGCTGCGGCTGTGGAAACGGCGTTGCTCAACCTCATCGGCTAAATTTCGTTGGCTTTGTTCGGCTGATTCACGGCGAAATTTTCATTCGCTCCGCAGGCGAGCATGGCCAGCACCCGCGGCGGCTCATGCGTCGCTACGCGCCAAAATCGCCTTCGCGGGCGCTGACCACACTCACCTGCTTCGGGTTGTATGCATCGAGCCATTCCTTCATGGCGATTGAAATGGGCTTCGGATCATCACCCAGCTCGCCGTAGCGCAAGGCGTGAGGCAGGCGCAGTGGCCGATTTCGGTAACCGCATGAGGCCACTGCGCCTGCCTCATGCCTTGTGCGAGCTCAGCAAGAAAAAATCAAGCCGCCCAAGTCACCATATCAGTCCAAGCCGTCACCAACACCACGATGCCAAACACAATGCGGTACCAAGCAAATGGCACAAAGCTGTGGCTGGCGATGTAGCGCAGCAACCAACGCACACAAATCCATGCGCTGATGAACGAAAACACCAAGCCCACGGCAAACACGGGCGCATCGGCCATGCTCAGCAGCGCACGCTCTTTGTAAAGGCTGTAGGCGCCCGCACCAATGAGCGTCGGGATGGCCAAGTAAAACGAAAAGTCGGTCGCCGCTTTGCGCGACAAGCCCAACAACATGCCACCAATGATGGTCGCGCCACTGCGGCTGGTGCCGGGAATCATGGCCAAGCATTGCACCAAGCCCACTTTCAACGCGTCAATCGGCGACATGGCTTCCGCTGTTTCAATGCGCGCTGGCTCAACCGCTGGCTCTTCTTCGCCCTCAGGCTTGGCACGGCCCCAGCCTTCGGCCCACAAGATGATGAAGCCACCGATGATGAAGGTGCTGGCCACCACGGTGGGCGTGAACAGATGCGCTTTGATGAACTTGCCAAACACCAAGCCCAGCACCACGGCGGGCACAAAGGCGATCAGCACATTCAAAGCAAAGCGACGCGCCTCGACCTGCGTGGGCAAAGCCACCACGGTGCTGGCAATCTTTTGCCAATACACAATGATGACCGCGAAGATGGCGCCCGTCTGAATGGCGATGTCAAACACCTTCCCCTTCTCGTCATCCATTCCCAGCAAAGCGCCCGCCAAGATGAGGTGGCCTGTGGATGAAATAGGCAAAAACTCGGTCAAACCTTCGACCACGCCCATCACGGCGGCTTTGAGCAACAAAACGATATCCATACAACTCCTTGAACTCTCGCAATTATCGAGGGTGCAGCTCAACCCCAAGCCGCGAAGTCAATGAAGCCTTGTTCGACATTGGTGTGGATCAATTTGACGCGCAAGAGCTCACCCACCTCATGGTCTGAGGTGTAGGACGTGAGCATGCCTTCAACCGGTGGCGAAAACACCCGCACCCATGTGCCGCTGGACGTTTTTCCCGTGACCACGGCTTCAAACACCTGACC
>Ga0213919_1000567_pt1 | contig 15947 bp, 21 predicted proteins | sample McNCre317MG_FD_161056 | JGI IMG/M metagenome (GOLD analysis project Ga0213919, IMG submission 161056) | Freshwater microbial communities from McNutts Creek, Athens, Georgia, United States - 3-17 MG | ecosystem: Environmental > Aquatic > Freshwater > Creek | place: USA: Georgia | collected... | reverse complement strand
CAGCATGGCGTGTGGGGCATGTCATACAAGTACCACGAGCGTGCTATTGTTTTTAATGAGAAGAACCTGATCCGCCTGTGGGATATTGCCTATGATGGATACAATGGTGGTAAGGATGATACTTATGTTGATTGGACTAATGCAGATGATGTACATAAATTCAAGGAAGACACCAATGATGTAACTAGAGACTACCGAGGTAAATCCATGATGGTAATGGCCTTTTACAAATCTGCCAAAAAACAAACATTCAAGACCAACTGGCCATCCCCTATTGTATTCTATGACCTTGGTGGAGAACACAGACGTATTGTACCTACTGGACCAGAAAATAATGCTAATATTGCGTGTAATGAGTTCAAGGTATTTGATAGAGAGACCTATCCTACCTACCAATGTTATTTGGATTTGATGCCTAGCTTTACAGAGTTACACCAGATGCGCAAGTCTGCAGCAGAGTCTGCTAGAGAAGACGAGACTCAAATTGATTCGCTGGCCTTCCAGGGCACCATGCGCATCAAAAGTGAGTCTGGTGGAATTATTGATACTATCAATGGCAGTGGACATCATGCAGTAGATTACATTGGAGTTTCTAGTGTAAGAGCAGGCAAGGGTTACAAGATGAGTGGGGGAATTACACAGCTTATTAGACAAATTTAAATTTATATTTTTTTACTTTATTATTATTATTATTATTATTATTAAAAATTATTATTATTTTTGAAAATTTAAAGAGGTGGTTCATAAACCCTACCCTTCATATTATTAGCAAATTCCTCCCAAATATTAAGATCCTCATTCTGAGATGTACTGGAACCATTGTTAATTTCATCAAATGTTCTCTTTTTACTCAATTCCTGTTGAATAACACCACTAGACTTGAGAACAGTATTTTCAGCCCTAAGACTCTCCAACTCCCTCAATCTCTCTGCATGCAAATTACTAGCACAACAAACAACCCGCCACACTCCACTTTCTTCTGCAGTCTGATCTACCAGTCTAGACATACCCTTTTTGAATTCTTCACGCACAGCCTCATCTGCCACGCTTTCCTCTAACCATCTAGCAATCACAGAATCAAGTGTTTTTTGCATCTCTTGTTTTTTACCTTCAGTGAGTTTACCAATTTTTTCTTGCATCAACTGTACCTGTTGCAATAGCTTTTCCCTATCTCCTTCCATAGACTTCATCTGAGTAAGTAGGGTATTAATATCAATTTCTGGTACTGGTTGGCTCAAAGTAGTCATACTCTAATCTACATGTTGCTTCAATCTTTAAATATGAAATGTACAAGTGTATACTAGAGCCAACCATCCATCTCAAATAAACTCTAGAGCCAACCATCCACTCCAATTTGCACGGTAGAGACTGCCACTCCAGGAGAATAATATTTGTACCTCGTGACATACCTCACAGTTAGAATATTATTAGTTTTTTCCTTTAGCCTCACAATGTAAATCTCATCACCCTCCTTGATAGATAACATGTGATCTTTGCTTTGTCTACTGGGTGTATGAACTATAAGTATGTCTTCCCCACACCATCCCACTCCATCATGAATCAATCCAAAATATCCATGAATTTGAAGGGCGTCATACTTGGAGGAACATATTTTTTTGGTTGCAGTTGAGAGTTTGGGAATATACGGTTTAATAGGACCACTGTTTATTGGGGGTAATTTGGTAGGCTCATAAATTTTCTTGATCATCTCCTTTGCTTTCACAACATCTTCAAAAGTAAAATCTGACTTTTTGACATCTATAAAGCTATCATCCACTGATTTGGGATAAATTGGTTCTAATTGGGGATATATTCGTTTGATCTGATCATTCTTTGATGGTTTGATTTTTCTATCATTTTCTGGTTTTATTTGTGGAATGTAAGGCTTAAATTTTTCTTGATCGCCTGCTGGAATATATGGTTTGAATTTCTTCTCCTCTTCCTCTGGTTTTACATGGGGAATAAAGGGTTTAAATTTTTCTTCCTCGTTTTGTGGGACATAAGGTCTGAATTTCTCTTCCTCTGTTTTAATAGGTGTAAATTTTTCTTCAGGTTTAATAGTTACTTTGAACCAGTTCATATTAATTTTCTAAACAAATTCTAGTCAAAAAACATAAATACTTGTATAAAGTGGTATATATGTTTACATTTTGTTTTTTTAGAGAAAGATGGTTCAGTGTTGTGTGGATATATCCAGAGGTACAGCTTTTGGACTATGCTTTTCTCAGGTTCTTTTTACTGTAGCTTGTGTGATGTTTTCGCAGAAGCGAGAGATTGTCCTCTACACCTTGCAATCTCCCACCAACACCACTGATCTTCAAACACATAATTACCCTGTACATGTACAGGGATTACTAACTATTCTCTCTGTCCTTGCTTTTTTCTTTGCAATGCAGACTATGAACAATACAGAACACGAACATGCGTCTAATACTGAATTCTCACTAGAAAATATAGAACTCAATATGATGTGGGATATGATGTTTTGGCTATACTCTCTAGGAGCACATGTCCTCTCTATTGGAGTAATACTAAACGTTGGAGACTTGTATCTACTCATGTTTAGTGTGATTATCATGCACTACTGTCTCTACAAGGCATGTCTTCCTAAATCAGGTGTAATCAATATCACACAGGAAAACATATATCTTCTAGGATATGCTAGTGGCATCGCTCTAGTATGTTATAATGCTCAGAACCCGCAATTACTAATATGGATTGTATTGTTTGATTACATGCTAGGAGTAGGGCACACTTGGGATAAACAAGTAGCTATGGATACTATCATCAATTGTAGACTCTTTTACACCTGTTGCCAGTCTTTTCTCATGTGTATTTACTACACTTCATAAAAAAAGATTTATTGAAAAAATCACAACAATCTAAGCATGAGCATAATATCATACTGCGCTTCTGGAGCACTCGCTGTGGGTGGCAAGTGCTTGGTCAATTCCTGTGTCTTCCCATCCATCACCAGTATTTTGGGAATTCCCTCCATAAGCTGGTTGTACACATTAATCCACTCTGAATAGTGCTTCTTGGTAAAATTGTCCATCATCCGCTTCTCCTTGTTCATCCTGTATTGCACAGTCAAGACATTGGTTTTCCTGTGAGCAGCACACACTACAGGGATCGATATTTTTTCTATCACTAAATTCATACTGCTAATCTTGTTGCTGAGAGACTCATATAACAACATGAGAGTCTGCAGATCCTCTACTGCTGTCTCTACTCGTGCCTTCCTCTCTACTAGAGTCATGGGAGTTTCTAGGGCACAGGCGACTAACAATGGAATAACTAGAGTAATGGGGTCAACAACAAGGTATCTTCTAGTGAGTGCCTCTCTACTCTCGACATGATCCAACTGAAATCCAGCTTCCACTAGAACATCCTGCAATACCAGAAATTTCCTGTGAGCCTCTAGCATAAAATACTTTCCCAGTTTTTTGGTATCCCCTTCTAACCACATAGGTGAAATAAGTTGACTTGCAATTTGATACAAGTCTATTCTGGCGTCAAATGGATGAGTCAGAAAACTCACAAAATTGGTAAAGTTGGTTATAAGCGGAAATGAAAAAATCTCCAAATGCGCTGGAAGTTGGATAGTATTCCTTTGAAATTCCTCTTTATTTTGTATTGTTTGATATCGGTGAAAAGGAGTCTTGTTCTTGTGATAACTTTCCCTATCCATATTCCCTCCTTGTAGTAACTGCATAAACTGGATCCACATGGATTCTACTTGTGGTTTCTTGGAAGTAACAATTACTCTGTACACATTTTGTATTGGATTTTGCACAAAATATGTCATCTCCTTAATTCCCATCTTTTCCCATAATTCCCAGTTTTTTATGGTTGGAATGCAATTTACTTGGAAAGAGCAATAGATGGTCCTAATAGATCGCTTGCGTTTAATAATCAACATTTCCCTCCCTTTAAGAGTAACAAGTGGGGGAGTATTTGTGTGAGTGGGGGAGGTATTTTCTTTGTATGTGTGCTTGTATGTGTATGGGGGGTATTTTTCTCCTTTTATATGCATTAAATTTCTATTTTGGGAAATAATTATAAAATTATATTTTATTTTAATTTCTATTTTGGGTAATTTTCCTCTATAAATACTTGCACTATCCACTCTCCTCCAAAGAAATGTTGTCTTGCTTTGGAGTCTCCAACACCAAGGTTTGGCGTCTACCAGTTATTTCTGACAAACAAACTCCCTTGCAGAATGCCATGCAACTCAGGCGGTTTGCAGAGTCTACAGACTATGACATTATTTTTCAAGGTCATCCAGATGATTTGGACTGGGGTGGAATGCAATATCACCGGAACTACTATGTGCACGACCCCACTGGAGCCATTAGGACCATCTTCTATAAGTACTATAATTAATATAATTCTATATTAAATTCATTGTTATTAAAGCTTTTTTTTTAAGCGTCTGGAAAAAAAATGAAACTAGCTAGGAAAACCACTAATACTCTGAAAAAAAAGGTGATGGTTGTATATAATAATGCAGCTTTTTATAGAAGAAAAAAATCCATGGAAACCACCAGTAAGACTAGTGTTTACATATTAGAACTACAGGAAAACAAGATTTATGTAGGAAAAACTAGCAATATCCCCAAACGTATAGGAGAACATATGAACCATAGTGGAAGTGCATTTACAAAAAAATTTCAGCCTACTGGAAGATCACTAGAACGGCTAGGAAATATCCAGGGAGATGGTGATGCTGCAGAAAGAGATGAGACTTTACGATACATGTACCTTAGAGGCATTGATAATGTTAGGGGTTGGAGATATACTCAGATACACATGACACCAGAACAAGTGCAAGATGCAGAGGGGAATATAAGAGAAATGTTTGATTTGTGTAGAAAATGTGGAATGCCTGGTCACTTTGTTTTGAGGTGTAAAAATAAAGTGGATAGATTAGGAAATCCCATTTAATCTATCTGTTCTTCTTGTGGTTCTTTTAATGAATCCACATAGATCTTTACCAGCGTAGTGAGGTCTTCACAAAAGTACACCTTGGGCTCTGGAGATACCAGATAAATCCTTTGTGGCAAGAGAATCCAGTACCACTCTCCATTACTCACAGTAGGATCAAAAAAATCATCTTCATATTTTACTGTGATTTCTGGATACAATAAGCATATAGATGGTAGTATATGAATGGGTTCTGTACTAGTATACACTTCCCTATTAGTTCGCTTATAATCATTATTGTGAAAAAATACAGCTTGAGATACATCATTATACATGCCAGGAAAATCATGCTTGTAATGCAATTTAGCAGCCACTGGAAGAAAGTAGTGCATGCACATTTTGTGGAAACTCTCTGTACTGGCTTCATGATGATAGGCTGTCACTCCAGTTTCAAACTTGCAGGGTACTATCTCCTCAGACATTTCATATAAATCAATGTGTCTAGTGAGCATCAGCACAGACCCCATCAACCTTCTAATAGCACTGAATGTCAGTTTCTTTTGCACATTGCCATGAAAACACGTGTCCTGCATGTCATTCAGTACATCCTCGTTAAATGAATTGTAGATGAATTCTCCTATTCTTCTCATACAACATTGTAAATATTGCTTGATAGCCTTGATGTTTGCCTCATCTGCCTTGTTTTTCTTGAGAAACAAGGGCCACTCAAATTGTATGTTGGCTATAGTGTCTTTAATTTGTTTTAGATTCATTTGTGATGGATTGATATCCATCAACTGAAACTCTGATTTACTAATATCATCATATACCTTGGGTGGGATAGAACCACACACCAACATTCCTAATAAATGGTTCCCATTTAAAAGAATGTCTGGCTGGTACTTTTCATATGGGTCAGTTCCCCATAAAAATAAATCTAGTAAATATTCATGGTCCTTGATGGTATTTGTATTTTGTAGTTCCTTGTCCCATCTTACTAACTCTGCCATTGCTCTTTTTGTAGTGTAGAATTACATATATATATTTATAGTCTTAAAATCTACAAGTCAGCCATGCAGCCTCGTAAGGATTCACTAATTCTGTATGTAAGTCCTGAACCCAAACAGACTACATCTTTCTTTTCTTCTATGTTTTCATGGTTATATAAAAAAAATAACAAAATAGTATACCAAACAGATGATGACAAATTATGATTTTATTATTACTCTGCAAATAAAAATTTATTCAGAGATAACTGAATAGTCTTGGAAATAGTCACATTTGCATGTACTCTTTGTAGGATAATATTAGTAATTGCTAGTTTACTTCTTGCATCAGTGTATTTTTTAGACCCTTGTATAAGCTCACACAAGGTCTTGAGAATCTCCAAATGATCCACATACATGGGAGCCCCCTTGCATTTCCACTGAAGACAGAATTCATAGCTTAGCCAGTTCTTACTGTCCATATTAATAATTTCCAGTAAAAACTCTCTTTGGTTGGAGTTCATGTATTGATAAGGATAAATAAGTCCCTTGTCCTTGAATAACTGGATTCCATTGGCTATTAATTGTATTTCCAGTGGAGTGGTAAGTATAATGATGATGGTATTACTAATTGGATCAGCCTCGTGGGGATTATTCTGACATAAGACTATAAGAGTGTTTCTGATATTTTCCTTGGAAAAAAAGCAATCCATGAATCTCTGATAAACCATATTTTTTGTTTGTTTTTAAAATATAATTAGTGTAGTATATACACAATCAATTTTTTTGTTATTATTTTCTTATTACATTAGATTGAAAAAAAGATAACTTTTACCTATTTAACTGTCTCATCTAATAAAATACTAAAAGAAAATGAGTAAGTGCTGGCTATGCGAGTATAATCAAGAACCAGAGGCAGTCAAGCTTTCCCAGTTTTTAAGTGATAATGCTGCTTTCATGGGAACTCACCAAATTGTTAGAATCATCCATGCTCGATTAAAGGAAATAGATCCGCATGGCGCTGGTCATTCAGAAAGTGATATTGAGGAACACATTAAATCCCATGTATTGATCCCACAAGTAAAAGTCACAGTAATGCTACGCTCTCTTATTATGCTAATGGATAAACTAGAAAGCGGCTTGATGTGTACTGGAGAAGATGATATTACCATCATCGATGCCAAGAATGTGGGAATCTACCTCAAACTAGTTAATGAAATCATGCAAATCTACAAGACTGGAGAAACTAATAAGTTAATGTTTGCTGATGGACATATCAGTGCACCACAGGAAACTGTTGGAGCCAAAAAAAAGAGACTTGGTTAGACAACACTCTTAAATTTTTTTAAGTATTAAAATGCTTCATAATAAATAAAATATTGATGTAATGACCACTGGACTTATCACAATGATATACATTTCAGCCTTGCAATGCCTAGCTTGTTTTATCCTACATTTTATCCCTAGAGAATATATTGATGTTTGTTACAAGTAAAATAATCTTAAAAAAATCAGATGTTTGTTTAATGTCTATGTAATATTTAAGCACATTCATATAACATCCAAAGCATATATTGTTATACATGTCTAGACCACCCAACCAGCAATATCCAATGAACAATGTACTTAACGGAGGCCTTATTGATTTTAGGGACAACCAGCCCATGTATACTGAACAGGCTTATCCCACTCCTATGGGGCCTGCTGTGGCTAATCTAGCGGCTTATACCACTCCTGCTAATTACCCACAGTATCAGGCTGCTTACTCTACTATGAATCAGCCCATGTATCCCCCTACTAATCCTGCCATGCCTACACCTAATATGATGTATACTAATGCTGCTCCTGTGCAGTATGCGAATCCTGCCATGCCTCCTGTATACAACAACCTTGCACAGTCACAGGTAATTGCAGGCCCTCCCTCTGAAGTATATGCCCACGGCAAGGTCTACAAGGCTGTGGAGGAAAATATGCAGACTACACCCATGAGTGCTCCTGCTTCACTGGACAATGACTCGCTCCACAAGGATCTCCAGTTGCACGTAGCTCAGAAGGTACAGGAATACATGACCAAGAATAAGAACAGCTTGGGATCATCTGCCTATATGCAGGATGACCTAGAAAACTCAGACAGCAAGTTTTACAAGGAAATCAAGCGTCTTAATGCAAACATGAGCAAGCGACGATAAAAATCTAAAAAATATTTGACTTTATTTTGCATTATATAAACAATTTTTATTATAGCATTGTAGTCTATTTTCCCATTATTTCCCATGTCTTTTAGAAATCTCACATTAGCTTTTTTTACACCTACACCACAAGATGATTGGGTTAATAGACTAGTGGCTAAGGCCAGCCAAAATCCATACTGTCACGTAGAACTCTATTTTGAGACTGTCAATCAGTGTTTCTCTATTTTATTGGGAGAAAAGGCCACTCTAAAAACTAAAACACTAGCAAACCCATGCTATGAAATAGTTACCTTACTAGTCACCATGCAAGAATATGATGCATGCCTCCACTTTTGTAGAAAGGCTAATGACATGAATATCTTGTTTGATGACTTTGGGATGTGGAAATCCTACTTTCTTCCAGACTTTTGGCCTAATAGTGACTCTATGTCCAAAAAGAAGACTTTTTGTAGTAAAATAATATGCGAGGCTCTAAAATATGCAAATGTACGTGAATTATCCCATAGAACACCATCTATAGCAACACCATCTAGACTATACAATGACATTAAAAATTCTTCAAGGAGAGTATGTGCTTCAGTACCTTACAAGAGAGATGCAATGGTAAAGAAAAAGGTTATATGCTTCCAGAATAAAATGTATATGCAGGTTAGTCCCTTTTAAAAAATAAATGCTTTTTAGTACTGTTGTTGGAAAATCATATTTAAACTATTATATCAAAAATCCAATATAAAAATGGTACGAATCCTTCCAGAGACTTTTGATGATACATGGCATGAATCCATCCAGTACCTCTGGTTAGAGCGGGCTACTCTTCGTTTAGTCTTTAAAGATGAATTGGATGATTTGTACAATAGCAAGTACAATGACATGTTGTATGAGTTAGGAACTAATAGAATTGTAGAAACTGATAAAAATACAATAAATTTATTTAATCACTTAAGTGATACAAACACTTGGAGGCATGAATTTTCAGAGCATAGAGACATTCGTAGAGCTACCTCTCCTGATACTTGGAGTTCCAGTTTGGAAGCAACTAAAGCACAATCTTATCCTTGATATGATTTAGTGAAGTACAATCTTTTATCCTTGATCAACTTTAGGCTCTGTAATCATAAACCTCTTAACCACTGGCCATAATCGGGCCCATCCTTCATGAATGTCATTAAGATGTTTTCCTCCAGTAATCACAATCCTCCCAGAGATGAAACAAAGAAGAACTACAGGTGAATTTTCTGGTCTGTAGATGAGACCAGGAAACACTAGTTTTTGATAGGTGCAGTTGAGTTGTAGGTATTGATACATGGTATCTAAATCCAGCTTGCCTCCTTCTAGTGGCAACTCTACATGTCCCACTATATTCTGAATATCACACTTGACCAAATGAAAAATCTTGTCAGGATATACAAATTGTAGTATTTTACATATATATCCAGAACTAAAAATGGACTCATACCAAGTCCTGGCTCCAGTAATCACTAATCTCCCACTTGAAAACAGGAGCGCAGTGCATTCTGGTTCAGAAAGACGAATGGTAACTGCAGCGAACCTCTTCTTATCATAGAATGAAAATGGTAATAAAGTTTGAATCTTGATTAAATCCAACTCCTCAAAATTAAACTCTATTTTACTAGTAGCTACTATATTGTGTATCATGGGAGTGGGCACATCACTAGTATCTGCGTATTCCTGGGATAGCATGTGATATCTGCGCTTCCTCATTTTTTTTTGTTATTCTACTATGGTAAAGAGGTTAGATCACATTCAATTCTTTTTTTTTCCTTGAATGATTGGTACGTGACCAGAAATCTAGCTATATATAAAGTGTATCCCACTGACCCCATCACACTAAAAATGTCTACCTTGACACAACAACCAGCATCTCCAGATTCTCATGATATACCAGAATCACCAGAGGCACCAGAGCCAACAGACCCATCAGAGATAAGTGACTCTATGGACTATGACTCGTCTTCTATGGGATCCTCTGAAACTGAACGTCAATACCATTGTGCCATGTGTCAACAAGATCTACAAGACAGACCAAAACACGAACAGGATGTACCCAAATTAATCAACTTTATCAAGACCAAGTGTGAGCCCACACCATACATGTACCACTGGCTCATCACTTATCCTTTTGAACCATTTCTCTGTGATCCCTGTATCAACTGGAGACGTAGGTGTTTGGTGGGACTATTATCCAGACCACACAAACAACAAGCACGACCAAAGACTCAGCCAGTAAAACGCTTTGCTAAACCCATGCTACAAGTGGACCAGTTGATCACGTATCTCATGCAGCCTGGAAGGTGCCAGCTCCCTGATAAGCGATGTCTACACAGACTCCTCTTTGCCTTGAGAGACCCTACTAATCTCATGCCACACATTATGCCTTTGTGTATACAAACTATTATTGGCTTCACTGAAGGAAATACTGAGCTGGATCTGGTCAGAGCCTGGTGGAAGTACAATAATCAAACTCACTTTCTCAGACATCCTCTCACTGCAAAAAGAGTGCGGGCAGTCATCAAGTTGGATTTGAATAGAAAGTTGGCACTGGAAAGCGGGGCTATTTTGGAGCAGGAGGAATATTCAGAGTCAGAAGCTAGCGAGGAAGAGGAGGAGGATTAGTCATACTACCCCAACACTTGGAACAAAAATGATTGTTGGTGAACATGTTGTTAAACTAGTCCATTTAGTTCACGAGTTAATCGTACCTGGATCACAAGTCGTGCAATTCCTTGTGCAGCTTGTTAAAATAAAATAATAAAAAAATCTAATTTATATGGTGGTATTGAGTTTCCTGTTCCTCCAGAAATAAAAAGAGATGTTGGTGGCTACCATTAATTTGGGAAATCTGGGAAATCTCAGAGGAACCCAGCTTCCTGACCAAGAACCTATGTGGAGTATTAGGGATTTCATCAATGTAATGAATGAAAAACCTATATCAGATCCATATGGGATGATTACTTGGAACAGAATGTTATGTGGAGAACACAAAAATGAACTCATAACAATTTGTTGTCAGTTAATTATCCCAGGCTCTCAAGGTCGTGAAACCCCCTGCGCCAGTATCCTAGGCCTCCAGACCATTGCAGCCCTCCTTCCTGGCAAGATTGCTGCCAAGTACAGGCAAGAAGTGAGAGACATTTTCAACCGAGTAATCATGGGGGACACCAGTCTCATCCAGATCATTGAAAACAACTCAAGCACCTCCACGCCAATGCAGGAGGTGCTTAGGGATGCTTACAAAAGGCAAGGAGAAGACCCAGAGGACCGGTTGGTAAAGAGGAGAAAGATTGAGATGGAGATGCAGAAGATGCAGGCAGAGATTGATGTAATGCGAGCAGAAACCAAGCATAAGCTAGCAGATGCGGAACATAAATTAGTAGAAACAACCAATATGAGAATCAACAACATCCAAGAAGCAGAAAAAATGTATACCCGCCTGTGCATTGGAGGAATCATGGACGACCGCGCACGCCTGATGTTTAAGGACGGCTTGACCAACGCCGCTGGGATCATGCCTACCCAACAGCAAGAAAAGCCCATTGACGAGCGTCCTCTCACCATCAGCACCTTTGTCACTGAGCTCAAGATCAAAATGAACAACTCCCAAGGGATCCAAGCAGGACGGATTATGGCAAGACTCTACAGGGAGAAGTACGGCTCAGACCCGTCCACTCACGAACAGTTTGTAGATGGAGCTGTCAGGAAAGTCAAGAGCTACACGCGTGAACACACAGACCTGATGGAACAAGCCATCAAGGAAGCAACAAAATAAAAATTAAAATATATGACTCTATTTATGTACATATTTTTTATTTACAAATAAACAAAATTTTATGCTTGACAGCACATTCATCATTGAAAATTTACACGACATGTCTTTAGTGGAAAAGCGCATTGTAGAATTATACCAAGGAGAAAAGGGACGTTGTAGCATTTTGAATAGTGCCATGTATCTGCGCTTTAGACTCACAGCATTATACAGACAACAAGAAGAGATTGTCCAAATAACTGGCGACAAACTCAAGATGACTCTAGTTGGACCCATCATCAATCTATTTTACATTATTGATGATATTAAACTCCCCAAGGATGACTACACTAGCAAGGGAAATAAAAAGAGGATATATGAAGACATGCAGTGGCTCGAGTGATTAATCCACCAACGTAGAGTGGATCTGAGCATTAGAAAAAATATTGATTAATATCATCCTAGGACTAAATTTAAACACTTTTAATGTCTGCTCCTTAATTTGCCTGCATCTATTAATCAAATTATTTTTTTCAGTGTTATTACATCGAGTCCTAGTAGCATGAATCACCAGAAACACAATCTCATCCATATACTCTGTTACAATATCCACCACTAGTAGTTGTTTTTGCTCAAAATCTATAATCCCTACTTGAGGACATAAAAGATACATTCTTCTCCTGTTTAACCAGTTCTTCAAGGCACTTTCTAAAAGCATAGCTGGCGTGTTGTTAAAGTCGTAGCTGTGTAAAGGCCTGTTGATTTTGTACTGCTCAGCATCTGGAATAGTGGTCTGTGCTATACACTTGTTTTCTGATTCTATTCTAATAAATAATGGATGCAATAGAAATGCCTCCATAAAACACTAGATACATTTTGGATGCTTTTTATATACATCTCTTTACATGGATCCTGTAATTGGCATCCTTGGTCGACCAGCATTTAGAATGTGAGAGTCTTTGGGGCGAAAAGACACTCCTTCTAATACTGGAAAAGACAGTAAAATCCGTCTTTTGGAGTAGAATGGGAGAGTCGTAAAATTGTCTGGTAGGATAATAGCATTCTTTGTAAGAATACAAATATGATTCTTTATCTTTATATGTGTATCTAATAAACTAGTGAGTCTACATTCAATCACCTGCAAACTAGCATGGATCTGTCTAGTCTGTCTATTATAATGTTGATGCAAGTCATTCCATCTCCATATAATATAATAATGAAATATAATATGTAATACTAGCAAAACCCATAGCATATGAACAAAATGAGCTACATGTACTATAAAGTCTTTTAATAGCAGGCACTCTATTTTTATTTTTTTAGATATAACCCCAAATAAAAGATTTAAACAGTGTCCTCATACTTGGTAGCCTTTTTCACCATCACATAGCCAAACTCCTCGCTGATGGGATTAGGCACCTCCTGACACTGCCAGTACTTGAGCATCCAGTTGCAGTTCTTCACTGTAGTCTGGATCCTAGCCAGTGATGCAAAACTTTCCTTGGTCTTCTTGGAAATCTTGGAACGCATGATATCCCTGTAGAGATCAGAATACGTGTGCGAATTACTGGAAACGTGCTTGAAGTACTTGATGGCATACAATTTCTTGATCAAATTGTCACAGGTCATGCCCATCCTCATTTGACTAATAGCGGGGTCATATGATATCATCAATGGCACCCACAGGTCCACCAACGACTCCCAGATGGTCTTGCCACTCACTAGAGGGAGCTGGCGGGAAAAGTCAGTGCCTGCCAAAATAATCAATGCCACTATCATCCTCCCCTCGTGGCCAGCGTGCGATATCATGGTAGTCTCACGTCCAATGGTCTGTTTGACTACCTCTAGCAAACAAGTGTAGAGCATGTGCACATCCAGATACTCATAGGTGTGGAACATGCGCTTGGTCTTTTTCTTGAACGGCTCGACTTCTGGCTCCTTCCCTTCTTCCGGCAATTTCGGGAACTGCTTGACAGTACGGCGCTCCTCGAAATCCTTGGTGTACATCCGGTAAATAGACACTTTGGGAGGACACACGCCCTTCTCAAGCAACATCTCGTGATGTATAAGCGCAATAGGAACTGAGTCACCGTCAATGGAATCTACAATCACCTTTTGGAATTTATCACACCACTTGGTGAATTTGACATCAGCCTCGCCTTGTGGAGGCATTTCTCCCATTACTTCCTCTACAACCTTTCCCTCACTGTCCATGGTAAACTTGACAGGCACGTCATAATCCAAAATAATGGTCTTGGCAGGATATTTCGTAAGTAGCATGCCGGGCAATTTCAGCATGAGCAAGTCCACTACTTTGGATTTAAACGTCCTATTACTAATACATTGAGTCCAGGACTCGCCTTCTGGAACCATGCAAGGAAGGGGAGCAGTCTCACTAAACACAATCCCTGGAATGTGCTTGCGCCGACTAGTCTGTGTCATACATTTGGCAGGAGGCACATACTGGTAATTATCAAAGGCAATTACCAGTGTGTCCACTTGCTCTAGGAAGGAACTGTAAGGCCTAATAAACCTCTGGTATATATACAGGTCCCATGTCTGTGGCTCGCAAGGCGGTGACTGCATCAGTCGAATCTGTCCATCACTGAATACTGCAGATGCCTTAAATTGTGGCTTCTCACTAAATGCTTCTGGTACCTCTGTCTTAAAACAAGACAACCACATGCTATCTATGGTCATTTTTTTCTAGATATTTTATGTGAAAATATTAGGAAAATCATTTTAATCAGATGTAAATCGATATTTTTTTTAGGTGCGTCTAGTTGAAGGACCTGCTCTATGTCCCCCTCTATTACGTTTTGTTCCTGTAGATGCCTTAGGAAATGCTTTCTGTAGCTCATTTTTACCAGCAGCCAACGCCTCTCTTTCTTTTGGTGTGAAGTTCCAAATAGGCTTTTTGGTGTAAGGTGTTACTTGTTTTGTTAACTTATTTAATAGTACAGTAGCCCACAACTTTTCTTTTGCAGCTCCCAATGTTATATATTCAGATCGAATTGTTGCATTTGCACATACAATTTCACGTAACCATTTCTTAACCCTATAATAGATAAATTTCAATTTGCCCAAAGGAATATTGGTTTTTGATCTATCAGTCCAAGGTTCTGATTTTTTAGTACAAAATTCATCAAATATGCTAGACAAAACACTACCCATGGAATGTTTGCTATATCTATTTTCCCCCTTAACCTTTTGCAAGAACATTTTATGTTCTTCATCCAATTCTCTGTATTTTTCCACTTTTTCTCCTGAAAGTATATCAAATTTTGCAAAATAATTTGAATATGCTCTTTTTAAATCTGCAACAACAGATTCTTCTGTAACTGTTTTAATTGTTTCATTCTTATTAATGTATGTAATTAAATCATTTATTTCTCCAAGCTTTTCTTCAGATCTATTTTTTGGGGGCATACTGTTATTTAATACACTGTATGTAAATCAACCACTAACCACACCTTAAATAATTTTAACTAAATGTAAACATCATTTATTTAGTGCCTATAGAATCCCTAGCCCGCTGATCCTCCAACTGTGTGAAATAGCAAGCCAACTGAAAGCAAATACAAATATCATCTTTGCATCCTCCCACCTTGCCAGACAATGCTATCTTTTCCTTTTGAAATGTATTGGCAGCAAGTTTCACTTGGTAAGAATAAGTATCCATCTGCTCCCTCAATTTCCTCCTCATCCCCTCTGGATCACTAGACACCAAATTTTTGGAAACATGAATTCTCTTTTCCGCAAGCATCACATTGACCAGCTGGCACATGGCATGCTTCACTTGCTCAGTAGTAAGAACCCCCACTCTGTCTGCCTTTTGATCTACATAAAATTTGACTCCAGAAATGTGTTCTAATGCTCTCTTGTGATGCTCCGCTTCAAATCCCAGATTCCGTTCCACATAGATAAAAATGTCGGAAATTCTGTGATCTGCTGTATTTCTTAGTTGTTGAATGTGACTTTCTAGAAACGCGAATTGGCGCTGGGGATCTATTAAAAAAAATAAAAATTAGATTATCCAATTATACTGGATCTATAAAAAATAAAAATTAGATTATCCAA
>Ga0213919_1000566_pt1 | contig 15947 bp, 13 predicted proteins | sample McNCre317MG_FD_161056 | JGI IMG/M metagenome (GOLD analysis project Ga0213919, IMG submission 161056) | Freshwater microbial communities from McNutts Creek, Athens, Georgia, United States - 3-17 MG | ecosystem: Environmental > Aquatic > Freshwater > Creek | place: USA: Georgia | collected... | reverse complement strand
TGGGAACGCTTCGTCGCGACCGCCGAGCGGCAGGCGCGGGACATCCTCGACCCCGCCGTCGCCGCGGCCGCCGCTGCCGGCATCGACGCGACCGGGGTGACGACCGTCAGCGACACCCCCCACGAGGGCATCATCGCCACCGCGCTGGCCCACGACTGCGACCTGGTCTTCATGGCCTCCCACGGCCGGCGCGGCCTCGGCGCGCTGCTGCTCGGCAGCGAGACGCAGAAGGTGCTCACGCACTCCAAGATTCCCGTGCTGGTGTATCGCTGAGCGCCGGCCAGCGCCCTTCCATTGACCGAAGCCCACACCCCTCCGCCGGCAGGCGCCGGCCCGATCGTCCGCCAGCTGCTCCATCACGCCTGGCCGATCCTGATCGCCCAACTGCTGTCGATGGGCATGATGATCGCCGACACGCTGATCGCCGGCCGCTACGGCACCAAGGATCTGGCCGGGGTGGCGATCGGCAGCAGCTTCTACATCTCGGTGATCATGCTGCTGGCCGGCACGCTGCAGGCCATCGCGCCGACGGTCGCCCATCATGTGGGGGCGGGCCGCCACGGGGCGATCGGCCCGGCGCTGCAGCAGGGCTTCTGGCTGGCCGCGATGCTGGCGGTACCAGGCGTCACCCTGCTGCTCACCCCCGGCGCGCTGCTCCGGCTGGCCGACGTACCGCCGGACGTGGCCGGCAAGGCGGCGGACTACCTCGCCGCGACCGCCGCCGGCCTCCCGGCGCTGCTGTTCTATCGCAGCTTCTACGCGTTCAACAACGCCGTCGGCCGGCCACGGGCGCTGATGGCGATCAGCGCGATCGCCACCGCCGTGCATGTGCCGCTGGCCTGGGCGCTGACCAACGGCAAGCTGGGCCTGCCCGAGCTGGGCGGCACCGGCTGCGGGGTGTCCACCGCGGTGGTCAACTGGCTGGGGCTGATCTGCGGCCTGATCTACCTCGCCCGCAACCCGGCCTACCGCCCCTACCGCATCTTCTCCCGCTGGCAGGCGCCCCATCCGGGCGAGCTCGGCAAGCTGCTGCGGCTCGGCGTGCCGATGGGGCTGTCCACCTTCATCGACATCAGCTCCTTCACGCTGATCGCGATCCTCGTCGCCCGCCTGGGGGTCGAGACGGTTGCCGGCCATCGGGTCATCGCCAACCTGACCGGCCTGATCTACATGCTGCCGCTGGCGCTGTCGATCGCCACGCTGGTTCTCGTCGGCCAGGCCGCCGGCGCCCACGACTGGCGCCGCGCGCGCCTGACCGCCCGCATCGGCCTGACCCTGGCCGGCAGTCTGGCGGTGCTGATCGGCGTGCTGCTGTGGCTGCTGCGCCAGCCCCTGGTCGACCTGTCCACCGCCGATCCGGCGGTGCAGGGCGTCGCGCTGGGGCTGGTCGTCTACCTGTGCTTCTACCAGGGTTTCGACGGGCTGCAGACCCTCGCCGCCTACGCGCTACGCGGCTACAAGGTGACGCTGCTGCCGATGGTGCTGCACACCGTCTGCTTCTGGGGCATCGGCCTGTCCGGCGGCTACTGGCTCAGCTTCCACGCCCCGTGGCGGGCCGGCAGCCCGTCCGTGGCCGGCTTCTGGGAGGGCTGCGTGCTGGCCACCTTCGTCGCCTCGCTGCTCTTCGGCGCGCTGCTGCGTTCGGTGGCCCGCGCGGAACGGCCGGCACGCTGAGCGCCCCCAGGAAACGGCCTTGAGGTTTCCGCCCCCCAAGGGGGTCACGAAAACTTGGGGCGGCCCGGCGTTTTCTCATGAGCCCGGCGGGAGCCGTGGAACATCGGCCTCAAGTTCAGCAGCGGCCAAGACACACAAATTCACTATTTATGCCGCATCGCAACAATTCACGCTGACTAAACTGGAGGCTCCCTTCACGATGGAGTCCGTCATGAGCAGCGAATCTTCCCTCGACCTCGGCAACCTGGTCAGCACCTACCTCATTCCGCTCGGCTGGAAACTCGCCGGCGCCATCGCGTTGTGGATCGTCGGAGGCTGGATCATCAACCTCATCGGTAACCTGTCCACCCGCGGCATGACCCACCAGAAGGTCGAACCGACGCTGGTCCGCTACGTCGAGGCGACCCTGCGGGTCGTCATGCGCATCGTGCTGGTGATCGTGATCCTGTCGGTGTTCGGCATCGAAACGACCAGCTTCGCGGCGCTGATCGCCGCGGCCGGCGTGGCAATCGGCGTGGCCTGGAGCGGCCTGCTGTCCAACTTCGCGGCGGGCGCCTTCCTGATCATCCTGCGCCCCTTCAAGGTCGGCGACTTCGTCAGCGGCGCCGGCGTCACCGGCACGGTGCGGGAGATCGGTCTGTTCGCGACGACCGTCGACCAGCCGGACAACGTGCGCACCACCATCGGCAACAACAAGCTGTTTTCCGACAACATCGTGAACTACTCGCAGAACGCCGCCCGCCGGGTCGACCTCACCGCCCAGATCGCCCACGCGGTCGATCCGCGCCAGGCGATGACGCTGATCCGCGCGCGCATCCAGCAGATTCCCAACGTCCTCAGCGACCCGGCGCCCGACGTCGAGATCCTGGAGTTCAACGCCGCCGGCACCAAGCTGGTGGTGCGTCCCTACTGTCACAACGACCACTACTGGCAGGTCTATTTCGACACCAACAAGGCCCTCGCCGAAGTGGGCAGCGCCAACAACTGGCCGATTCCGGCTCCCCATCAGGTGCTGCGCCAGGCTGGCTGAGACCGCCCCGCGCGCATGCCGACGCCCGCTCCGGCGGGCGTCATCCTTACCCCCGATCCGCCACGTTCAGGCAGGCTGCTGGCGCAGCTCGGGTTCGCTCCGGATGCGCAGGTTGCGGCCGGCAAGGAGGCCGAACAAGGCCATCGCCAGCGACAGCGCAAAGCAGGCCGTCAGCGGCGTGTTCCAGCCGTGGGCGAGATCATGCAACGCGCCGACCAGCGGCGGTCCGAAGGCCGCCAGCGAGTAACCGACGCATTGCGCCATGCCGGACAGCGCCGCCGCCTGCCGCGGCGTTTCGGTGCGCAGGCCCATGAACATCAGCGCGAGGATGATGCTGGCGCCGGAGCCGAAGCCGAAGCACGCCACCCACAGGCTGGCCAGCGCCGGCAGCCGTTGCAGGCCGAGCAGGCCAGTCGCCACCAGCAGCGACACGCCGAGCGCCACCAGGCGCTGATCCCTCGTGCGCTGGATGACCGGCCCCAGCAACAGGCCGGGAATGGCCGAGGCCAGTTGCATCAGGCCGTGCAGCGAGCCCGCCTCCCCCGCCGTGTAGCCACTGCCGGCGAGGATGGACGGCAGCCAGCCGATCATCACGTAATAGACGAAAGAATTGAGGCCCATGAACAGCGTCACCTGCCAGGCCAGCGCCGACTGCCAGATGCGCCCGCCGGGCGCCACGGCGGCGGCAGGTGCGACGGCAGCGTGGCTGCCGAGTTGCGGCCACCACAGCGCCATTGCCGCAATCGGCAGCACCAGCATGACGGCCAGCGCGCCCGGCCAGCCCAGCCCGAAGCCGCTCGCCAGCGGAAACACCGTTGCCGACACGGTGGCCGCGGCGATCCCCATCGTCAGCGCGTAGGCGCCGGTCACCGTGGCGATGCGGGTCGGGAAGTCACGCTTCAGCAGGCTGGGCAGCAGCACGTTGCCGACCGCGATGCCCGCGCCGATGATCGCCGTACCGGCGTAAAGGCTCCACAGCGAGCCCGCCGGGCGCAGCGCGATGCCGGCGGCGATCAGCACCAGCGCGCCGAACAGCGTGCGCTCCAGCCCGTGACGACGCGCGATCCACGGCGCCAGCGGCGACACCAGCGCGAAGGCGAGCAGCGGCAGCGTGGTGAGCAGGCCAGCCTGCGCGGTGCTCAGCCCGAAGCCGCCCTGGATCATCGCCAGCACCGGCGCCAGGCCGGTGATCGGCGCGCGCAGGTTGCTCGCGATCAGCAGGATGCCGATCAACAGCAGGACGGGGCGGAGATCCTGGGCGGGCAGTTCGGGGCGTGTGCGCATCGGTAACGGTCCGGAAAGAGAGGGAATGGGGCCGCAGCTTACGGTTTTACGGCGCGGAAGTGTCTGGATAAATTGCCCGCCTGTCGTGGAGACCGGTCAGCCCGGCCCGGCGCCCCCGGCCCCGCGCTGCCCGGCCAGTTCGCGCCGCAGCGCCGTCAGGTAGCGCAGGCCGGCCACCGCACGGCTGCCGTACCAGGAACTCATCTCGCCGTCGATCAGCGCCACCGGCCGGCCGGTCAAGGCGACCATCCCGGCCCGGTGCGTGTCGCGGAAGCGGTAGGGTTCCGACGACAGAAAAACCCGCGCGACGTCCCGCAGCCACGCCTCATCCCATTCGAAGGCCGGGTAGCGCGGGGTATCGGCCGCCGGCAGCGTGTCCCAGCCCACTGTCGCCAGCGTCGCCGAGATGTAGGTGCTGCGCGCCACCGTCATCCACGGCTCGCGCCAGATCAGGTACAGCACCTTCTCCCGCGGCAGGCTGGCGCCGACCGCCCGCGCCTCGGCCAAGGCCTGCGTCAGTTCGGCGGCCAGCCGCTGCGCCTGCACCTCACGGCCGAACACGCCGCCGATCAGGCGATACAGGTCCAGGTTGTGCTCCGGCGCGCAGGGGTGGGTGACGATCATGTGGGGCACCCAGGCGGCGATCTCCTCGACGCATTCACGCCGGTTCTCGTCGATATTCACGATCACGTGGGTCGGCGCCAGTTCGCGCAGTCGGGCGAGGTTCACGTCCTTGGTGCCACCGAGCTTGGGTACGGACTTCAGCACCGCCTGTGGATGGATGCAGAAGCCGGTGCGCCCGACCAGTTCGCCGGCGAGACCGAGCTCGCACAGCAGTTCGGTCAGCGAGGGCACCAGCGACACGATGCGCGCCGGCCCGCGATGGGGGGGATGGCACTGGCCGACGGCGTCGCGCAAGGGATTTTCGTGAATCTTGTCGTGGGTCATCGCGCAAGTATCGCAGGCGCCGCACCGTTATTGGCAGGGCGTGGAACAAGGTGGACGCAGGGCCACTCAGAGTCCATGCGTCGCCCGTCCATCCACCCACGGAGAAGATCATGAGAATCGGCGTCCCCAGGGAAACCAAGAACCACGAGCACCGGGTCGGCCTGACCCCTGGCGCGGTGCGCGAAGTCGTCGCCCACGGCCACCGCGTCGTCGTCGAGAGCGGCGCCGGCCTCGGCATCGGCGCCGGCGATGGCGACTACGAGCGGGCTGGCGCGACGATTGTCGGCAACGCTGCGGCCGTCTTCGACGCTGCGGAGATGATCGTCAAGGTCAAGGAACCCCTCGCCGACGAGCGCGCCCGCCTCAAGCCCCACCATCTGCTGCTCACCTACCTGCACCTGGCTCCGGCGCCGGACCTGGCCGAAGACATCCTGGCCAGCGGCGCCACCGCGATCGCCTACGAGACCGTCACCGCCCCCGGCGGAGGCCTGCCGCTGCTCGCACCGATGTCCGAGGTGGCCGGCCGCATGAGCATCCACGCCGGCGCCGCGGCGCTCGAAAAGTCCAACGGCGGACGCGGCGTGCTGCTCGGCGGCGTGCCCGGCGTCGAACCGGGGCGGGTCGTGATCCTCGGCGGCGGCACCGTCGGCAACAACGCCGCCCACACCGCGGTCGGCATCGGCGCCGACGTGACCATCGTCGACAAGTCCCTCCCGGTGCTGAGGCATCTGGACGAAATCTACGGCGGCCGCGTGAAGACGCTCTACGCCACCCAGGACGCGCTCGAAAGCATCCTGCCCCATGCCGATCTGGTGATCGGCGCGGTGCTGATCCCCGGCGCCGCCGCCCCGCGGCTGGTGACCCGCGCGATGCTGGCGACGATGAAGCCCGGCGCGGTGATCGTCGACGTCGCCATCGACCAGGGCGGCTGCTTTGAAACCTCCCACCCGACCACCCACACCGAACCGACCTTCGTGGTCGACGGCATCGTTCACTACTGCGTCTCCAACATGCCCGGCGCGGTCGCCCGGACCGCCACCTACGCGCTCAACGCGGCCACCCTGCCCTACGTGCTGCAGCTGGCCGACAAGGGCTGGAAGGAGGCGCTGAAGGACGATGCCGGCCTGCGCGCCGGCCTCAACGTCTGCAACGGTCACGTGACCCACCCGAAGGTCGCCGAAGCGCTCGGCAAGAAGTACATGCCGGCGATCACCCAGCTCGGGTGATCCACCGCTGACGCCTCACTCGCCGAGCAGGCCCCGCGGCTTGCGGCCGGCCCGCGCGAAGGCCCGGTCGAAGACCGCATTGGGCAGCAAGCGCAGCAGTCTGGCGACCAGGCCCATCTGCCACGGGATCACCGCATAGCCGGTGCCCGCGTCGATCACGCGGGCGAAACGACGCGCGGCCTCGTCGGCCGGCAGCATGAAGGGCATCGGATAGCGATTGACGGCCGTCATCGGCGTGTCGATATAGCCCGGCGCGATGGTCACGACCTTCACGCCGCTGCCGTGCATCTCCACCCGCAAGCTTTCCAGGTAGGCGATCGCCGCGGCCTTGGAGGCGCTGTAGGCGCCAGCGCCGGGCAGCCCGCGAATCCCCGCCACCGACGCGATGCCGACCAGACGACCGCTGCCACGTACCCGCATCGGCGCCACGAAAGGCTGGAAGGTGGCGACGATGCCGAGCACGTTGGTACGCATCACCCGCTCGAAGGCGGCCAGGTCGCCCTGCTCCTCGGTCAGCGTGCCGACCGACACGCCGGCATTGGCGACCACCACGTCGGGAAGCCCGAAGCGCGCCATGAAATCACCCGCCGCATCGCGCAGCGCCTGCGCGTTGGCGACATCGGCGGCATAGATCGCATGCTCGCCGGGCAGCTCGGCCCGCAGCGCCTCCAACCCGGCCCGCCGCCGCGCGACCAGCCCCAGCACCGCACCCCGCGCCGCATAATGCCGCGCCAGCGCAGCGCCTATGCCGCTCGACGCGCCGGTGATGAAGACACGCATGGACGTGAACGTGAAGGCTGGCGGGAAATGGAGCCGGCCTGGCGACGCCGGCGGGGAGCAGCGCCATGCATCAGGCGCATACCCCGTATGCAATCCACGACAAGTTACTTGCGGCCCTGCTCCGCGCGGGCCGTCGCGACCAACTGGTCGGCGACCTTCAGCGCCGCCTCGTGGCTGCCGGCGATGGAGCCGGAGGTGCGGTACTTGCCATCCACCACCAGGGTCGGCACGCCGTTCACCTTGTAGTTGCGGGCAATCTCCTCGACGCGCTTGAACTGCACGCTGGCATTGAAGGAGCGGTAGGCGTCGGCGAACTTCTTCGCGTCGATGCCCTTCTTGACAGCCCATTCCTGGGCGCCGGCCTCGGTGTGCAGCGGCAGCTTCTCGGCCTGCACCGCGTTGAAGATCTGGCCATGCAGGCGGGCCAGGTCGCCGGTCGCGTCGAGAGCCAGGTGCAGCCGGGCGAGGCCGGCAAGCTGCGGGTTACCCCAGGTCACCGGCACGCGGCGGAAGACCACGTCGGCGGGCTGCTTCTTGACCCACATTTCGAGCAGCGGATCGAAATCCCGGCAATGCGGGCAGCCGTAATGAAAGAACTCCAGCACTTCGACCTTGCCCTTGACCTCGGTGGGCTGGGCCGGCGAAACCAGTTCGAAACCCTTCCCGCCGTCCTGCGACCAGGCGGGCAGGCCAAGGCCGCCCAGCGCCGCGAGGGCGGAAAGCTGTTTCAGTACATCACGACGCTGCATCAGGTTTTCTCCTTCAATCGCAAAGCAATCATTGAGCGGCGGAAGCCGGCTTTGGTTCCTTGGGCTTGATTTTCACGATGGCGGTGCTGATACCGCTCGCGCTGAGGCCCTCGCGGGCCTTGTTCATGGCTTCCTGGCCGAGATAGGGGCCGGTGCGCACCCGGTGCAGCGTGCCCTTGTCGGGCACCTCGACCTTCTGGACGCTCGCCTCCACGCCCATCAGGGCCAGACGCGCCTTCAGGTTGTCGGCCTCGGACGGATCCTCGAAGGCGCCCGCCTGCAGGTAATACTTCTCGGCAACGGCCGGCTTGTCGAGCAGGGCCGCCTCGGCCCGCGCCCGCTCTGCGCTGTCAACCATGCCCTTGTCGCTGCGCACGGCCTCGCCGGCGGCCTTGGCCCCCGCCTTGTCGGCCTTTTCGGGGAGGGCAGGCTTGTCGACCCTGACGTCCTCGGTCGTTTCCTCGGGCTTGCTCGGCGCCGGCAGCGCGTCGGTGCCCTTGGGCAGCACGTTGTAGAAATCGAAGCGGGGCTTCTCCACCGGCTTGTCGCCGGCCTTGCCGGGCAAGGCGATGGGCTCGCCGGTCGCCGGCCGTGGCGGCGGCGCAGGCACCGGCTTGTCGTCCTGCCTGGGCTTCTGGAAGGGCGAGGCGTTGGTGAAATACAGGGCGATGCCCGCCGCCACCAAGGCGCCAAGGATCAGACCGACAAAGATGCCGATCAGGGTTCCTCCCTGGCTGCCCGATCTGGATGGCGTGGCTTGCGGGCGTGACTTGGGATTGCGACTCATGAACAGACGGGACCGGGATTACATCGAATCAGGAGCGGACACACCGAGCAGCGCGAGGCCGTTGCGGATCACCTGGCGGATCGCGGCGGCCAGGGCGAGGCGGGCGAGCTTGAGGCCCTCGTCGTCCACCAGCATGCGCTCGGCGTTGTAGTAGCTGTGGAACTCACCGGCCAGATCCTTGAGGTAGAAGGCGATCTGGTGCGGCGCGTAATCGGCGGCGGCACTCTGCACCACCTCCGGGAAGGCCGTCAGCCGCGCGCACAGGGCCAGCTCGCGCTCGCTCTCGAGGCGAGCGAGGTCGGCCTCGGCCAGGTCGGCGAGCACGCCGCTCCACTGGTTCAGCACCGAGCACAGGCGGGCGTGGGCATACTGGATGTAATACACCGGGTTCTCGTTGCTCTGGCTCTTGGCCAGGTCGAGGTCGAAATCCAGGTGCTGGTCGGCCTTGCGCAGCACATAGAAGAAGCGGCAGGCATCGTTGCCGACTTCCCGGCGCAGCTCGCGCAGCGTGACGAACTCGCCGGATCGGGTGGACATCGCCGCCTTCTGACCGTCGCGGTAGAGCACCGCGAACTGCACCAGCGCCACGTCCAGCCTTTCGGGCGGCAGGCCGAGGGCGGCCAGTGCACCCTTGACGCGGGGGATGTAGCCGTGGTGGTCGGCGCCCCAGATGTCGATGATGCGGTCGAAGCCGCGCTCGAACTTGTTGGCGTGGTAGGCGATGTCGGACGCGAAGTAGGTGAACAGCCCGTTCTCGCGCTGCACCACGCGGTCCTTCTCGTCGCCGAAGGCGGTCGAGCGGAACCACTTGGCGCCGTCCTGCTCGTAGATGTGGCCGTTGGCCTCGAGGGCCGCGACGGCCTTCTCGACGAGGCCGGTATCGAACAACGACCGTTCCGAGAACCACATGTCGAAGGTGACGCCGAACTCCTTCAGATCCTCGCGGCCGTCGCCGAGCTGCTCGGTCAGCGCAAAGCCGTGCACCCACGCGTAGTCGGGTCCGAGCAGGCGCTTGGCGTTGGCGATCAGCACGTCCAGGTGGGCTTCCTTGTCGGCCTCGACGGAGGGCGCGCCGTCCAGCACGTCGGCGGCGCCCACCTTCGCGAAACGGTCGGCATGGGCATGGCGGATCTGCGCCGCCATCTCCTTCACGTAATCGCCCTGGTAGGCGTTGGGCGGAAAGGGAAGCACGATGCCGAAGAGGTCGAGGTAGCGCAGCCAGGTGGACAGCGCCAGGATGTCCATCTGGCGGCCCGCGTCGTTGATGTAATACTCGCGGGTCACGTCGAAGCCGGCAAAGTCCAGCACGTCGGCCAGCGACGCGCCATAGGCCGCACCGCGGCCGTGGCCCACGTGCAGCGGGCCGGTCGGGTTGGCGGAGACGAATTCCACCTGCACCTTCACGCCGCTCTTGCTGCCGCGGCCGTAGGCCTCGCCGCGCCCGAGCACCTCGCCGACGACCGAGGTCTTGGCACCGCCGACCAGCGTGAAGTTGATGAAGCCGGCACCGGCCACTTCGGCCTTGGCGACGAGGGGGGACGGTGGCAGTTCGGCGAGCAGCAGCTTGGCCAGATCGCGCGGGTTGCGCTTCAGCGGCTTGGCCAGCTGCAGGGCCAGGTTGCTGGCAAAATCCCCGTGACCGGCCTGTTTCGGACGTTCCAGGTTGATCGGGGTTTCGGCCTGCTCCGGCGCCACGCTGGCGAGGGCGGCACGCAGGAGGTCGGCAAGCTGGGTCTTCGGATCGGCGCTCATGGCAAACACTGCGACTAAAAGCACAGGATTATATCCAAGCGGGAGACGTCCCGCCTGTCAGCTGTTTTTCGCTGGCAACAAGGCCCCGCGAACGTGGCACACTGCGGCCGTGCGCGCCCCCGCCCCCCGCTCCCCGCTCCGCATCGCGGCCCTGCTGGCCGGCCTGCTGGCCGGCCTGCTGACGGCCCTGCCGGCCGGCGCCGACGCACCGACCCTCGCCTGGCGTGTGCCGCTGCCCGCCGGACAGGGCTGGCGGGTCGTCGATCTGCGCGAAGGCCAGGGTATCCGCCACGAGGAATACCTGCCCCGCAGCCAGGGCCTGGAAGACTACCGCGACCGCCTGCTGGTGCAGCGCTTCGTCGCGCAGGACATGAGCCCGGAGCTCTACCTCGGCCACATCGCCGCCGGCCTCGCCCGGCACTGCCCGGCCTTCACCACCAGCGGCCTCGTCGGCGGCGAACGCGACGGGCTGCCCCATGCGACGCGCACCGCCTACTGCGGCCGCTTCGACGCCCGACCCTACGGCTACGTGATCGCCCAGAAGGCCATCCGCGACGGCGACCACCTGTTCGTCGTCGAGCGCGAATGGCGCGTGCCGCCCTTCAGCGTCGATGCGCAGGGTCTGCCGGTCTTCGATCCCGGCAAGGCCGGCGACGACACCGCGCTGCGCCGGGAGATCGGCACGGCGGTGCGCTGGCTCACCGAGCAGGTGCACCCCGCCGCCGCGCCCTTCGCGCCGAAGATCGAGCCGCCCCCGCCACCCCCGCCGGAACGCCCCCGCGCCCGGCGCTGAAGCCGCGCGCCGCCTTTCCCCGCCCCGGCTTTCGGGGCACAATCCGCGTTTTCGTCTCCACCACCCGCCGTGCGCCTCTTCCGACTCGTCAAGATCGTCTCCGTCAGCCTGCGATACGGCCTCGACCAGATGATCCTCTCCAACGAGCCGACCGGCAGGCTGGCCTGGCTGGCGCGGTGCCTGCGCTTCGGGCGGACTTTCCACGAACCCTCCGGCGCCCGGCTGCGCCAGGCCCTCGAATCCCTCGGGCCGATCTTCGTCAAGTTCGGCCAGATGTTGTCCACGCGCCGCGACCTGCTGCCGCCGGCCATCGCCGAGGAACTCGCGCGCCTGCAGGATCGCGTGCCGCCGTTTTCCAGCGACGCAGCCCTGGCCCAGCTGCGCGAGGCCTACGGCCGGCCCGTCGACGCGGTCTTCGCGCACTTCGACCGCGAGCCGGTCGCCTCCGCGTCGGTGGCCCAGGTGCATTTCGCCCAGCTGCCGGACGGCACCGAGGTGGCGGTCAAGATCCTGCGCCCCGGCATCGCCCCGGTCATCGCCCATGACCTCGCGCTGCTCGACGCGGCCGCCACGGTGCTGGAAAAGCTGTGGCCGGAAGGCCGCCGGCTGAAGCCCCGGGAGGTCGTCGCCGAGTTCTCGAAATACCTGCGCGACGAACTCGACCTGATGCGCGAGGCCGCCAACTGCTCGCAGCTGCGGCGCAACTTCAAAGATTCCGAACTGCTCGTCGTGCCCGAGGTGCACTGGGACTGGTGCAGCACCAACGTGATGGTGATGGAGCGCATGAAGGGCATCCCGATCTCGCAGCTGGACGCCCTGCGCGCCGCCGGTATCGACCTCAAGGCGCTGTCGCGCGCCGGCGTCGAGATCTTCTTCACCCAGGTCTTCCGCGACGGCTTCTTCCATGCCGACATGCACCCTGGCAACATCTTCGTCGCCACCGACGGCGCCGCGCGGGGACGCTACATCGCCCTCGACTTCGGCATCATCGGCACCCTCAACGACTCCGACAAGAAGTACCTGGCGACCAACTTCCTCGGCTTCTTCCAGCGCGACTACCGGCGCGTCGCGCTGGCCCACATCGAGGCCGGCTGGGTGCCGGCGCACACCCGCGTCGACGAGTTCGAAGGCGCGATCCGCGCGGTCTGCGAACCCATCTTCGACCGTCCGCTGAAGGACATCTCCTTCGGCAAGACGCTGCTGCGGCTGTTCCAGACCGCCCGCCGCTTCGAGATGGAAGTCCAGCCCCAACTGGTGCTGCTGCAGAAAACCCTGCTCAACATCGAAGGCCTCGGCCGTCAGCTCGACCCGGACCTGGACCTGTGGAAGACCGCGATGCCCTTCCTCGAGCGCTGGATGCAGGAGCAGCTCGGCTGGCGCGCGCTGCTCCGCCATATGAAGGACGAGGCCCCGGCCTGGGCCGCGACCCTGCCGCAGTTGCCGCGCCTGATCCACCAGGCCCTCGCCGCGCAGCGCGACGACGGTACCCGCAGCGAGATCGCCCGCCTTACCGCCGACAAGCGCCGCCAGGCCCGCTGGCTCGCCGCCGGCGGTACCGCCCTCGCGCTGCTGCTGGCCCTCGAGGCCTGGCGCTGGCTGGCCTGAACCCCGTGGCGCCACGGCCGGCGGCCGTCTGAACGAAAGGCGCGCCGGCCCGCTCCAACTGGAACAACGACCGCCGTCACCGAAGGAAGGCCATGCCAGTCCCGTACGTTCCCTCCCGGCCGGTCCGCATCGTCGGCGCCGGCTCCAGCCTCGGCGCCCCGATCTTCGGCCCGGCCGCCGGTCCCCGCGCGCTGCGCGACAAAGGCATCGAGGCCAGCCTGCGCCAGCGCGGCATCCGCGCCCGCTGGCACAGCCTGCTCGAACCCTCGGCCCCCAAACCGCCCCACCCGCCGATGCGGGAGCGGCTCCACGCGGTCAGCCAGCACCTTCACGATCTGGCCGACTGTGTGGCGACGATCTATGCCGAGGATGCGATTCCCCTCGTCCTCGGCGGCGACCACGCCATCGGCGCCGGCACCTGGCGCGGCATCGCGCGCAGCCTGGCCCCCCGCGGCAAGCTCGGGCTGATCTGGATCGACGCCCACCTCGACGCCCACACCGCCCACACCACCCACACCGGCAACATCCACGGCATGCCGCTGGCCGCACTGCTCGGCATCGGCGACGAAGCCCTGACCGGACTCCCCGGCCCCCACCTCGACCCGGCCCATGTGGTCATCGTCGGCGCCCGCTCCTGGGAGCCGGAAGAACCCGCGCTGCTCACACGGCTGGGCGTAAAGATCTTCCCGATGTCCGAGGTGAAGGCCCGCGGCCTCGCCGCGGTGATGGGCGACGCGCTGCGCATCGCCCGCGAGGGCACCGCCGGCTTCGGGGTGTCGGTGGATCTCGATGCGATGGACTGCGCGAAGCTGCCCGCCACCACCTGCCTGGTGCCCGACGGCCTCGACCCCCAGGAGCTCGTCGACGTGCTGCACGGCCTGCGCTGCTGCGGCGACCTGGCCGGGCTGGAGATCGTCGAATACGTGCCGGAGCGTGATGGCGACGGCAGCGGCGCGCGCTGGGTGATCGAGCTCGCCAGCGCCGCCCTCGGCCCCACCACTGCCCAGCTGCGCCAGCGCGAGGACGCCTTCGGCGCCCACAACTACGCGCCGCTGCCGGTGGTCTTCTCCCGCGGCGACGGCGTCTGGCTGTGGGACGTGGAGGGCCGCCGTTACCTGGACATGATGAGCGCCTACTCGGCGGTCAGCTTCGGTCACAGCCACCCGCGCCTGGTGCGCGCACTCACCGAGCAGGCCTCGCGCCTGGCGCTGACCTCCCGCGCCTACTCCAACGACCGCCTGCCACTGATGCTCGAGCGCCTGTCGGCGCTGCTCGGCTACGACCAGGCGCTGCCGGTCAACACCGGCGTCGAGGCCGTCGAGACGGCGATCAAGGCGGCCCGCAAGTGGGCCTACAAGATCAAGGGCGTGCCCGACGGCCTCGCCGAGATCATCGTCTGCGCCGGCAACTTCCACGGCCGCACCACCACCGTCGTCGGCTTCTCGTCGGAAGCGCAGTACCGGGACGGTTTCGGCCCCTTCGCGCCGGGCTTCGTGAGCATCCCCTTCGCCGACGCCGACGCCCTCGAAGCCGCCATCGGCCCGCACACCGCGGCCTTCCTCGTCGAGCCGATCCAGGGCGAAGGGGGCATCAACGTGCCGCCCGCCGGCTGGCTGGCCCGCTGCGCGGAAATCTGCCGCCAGCACGACGTGCTGCTGATCGCCGACGAAGTGCAGACCGGCCTGGGCCGTACCGGCAGACTCCTCGCCTGCGAGCACGACGGCGTGCGCCCGGACGGCGTGATCCTCGGCAAGGCCCTCGGCGGTGGCCTGCTGCCAGCCTCCGCCTTCCTCGCCAACGAAGCGGTGATGCAAGTCTTCACGCCCGGCGACCACGGCTCCACCTTCGGCGGCAACCCGCTCGCCGCCGCGGTCGCCGCCGAAGCCCTAGCCCTGCTCGCCGACGAGAAGCTCGCCGAACGGTCGGCCCGCCTCGGCGAACGCTTCCTCGCCCGCCTGAAAACCATCGACAACCCGCTGATCCGCGATGTGCGCGGGCGCGGCCTGCTGATCGGCATCGAGCTCGACACCACGCGCATCAATGCCCGCACCGCCGCGGAGTGGCTGCTCGCCCGCGGCATCATGAGCAAGGACACCCACGACGCGGTGCTGCGCTTCGCCCCCCCGCTGATCATCGACGAAGCCACGTTGCTCGGCTCCGCCGACCTCATCGAAGAGACCCTCGCCGACCTCGCCCACCGTACCGCCGGAGCCACCCCATGAGCGACAAACTCGACCGCCTTGTGCTCGAAGCCCGCCGCGCCGCCGACCAGCGCGCCGAGGGCTACCGCGAGAAAGCCCTCAAGATCTACCCGTGGATCTGCGGACGCTGCGCCCGCGAATTCACCCACGCCAACCTGCGCGAACTCACCGTCCATCACCGCGACCACAACCACGACAACAATCCGCCCGACGGCAGCAACTGGGAACTGCTGTGCCTCTACTGCCACGACAACGAACACCAGCGCCAGCTCGAAGCCACCCAGGGCAATGTCGCCGCCAAACAGCCGGGCCAGGCCGCCACGCATTCACCCTTCGCCGGGCTGGGCGCCCTGCTGAAGAAGGACTGACACGGCGATAGTTGCGCCTGCCGCCGGACACGTCCCCATCCTCCCCATCACCCATGAGCCCCACTCCCGCCCGCGCCTGCGGCATCGATTTCGGCACCTCCAATTCCACCGTCGGCTGGCTGCGGCCGGATGCGCCGACGCTGCTGCCGCTGGAGGACGGCAAGCCGACGCTGCCCTCGGCGGTGTTCTTCAATGCTGACGAGGAGACCACCCACTACGGGCGCGATGCGCTGCTCGAATACCTGGAAGGCTATGAAGGCCGCCTGATGCGGGCGCTGAAGAGCCTGCTGGGCAGCAGCCTGATGGATGGCAGCACCGAGGTTGCCGGGCGTGCGCTGCCGTTCCGAGACTTGCTGGCGAGCTTCATCGGCGAGCTGAAGCGGCGCGCCGAAGCCCAGGCCGAGCGCCGTTTCGAGCAGGCGGTATTCGGCCGGCCGGTGTTCATCGTTGACGACAACCCGGAGGCCGACCGGCGTGCCCAGGACACGCTGGAGGCGATCGCCCGGCAGGTGGGCTTCAAGGAGGTCAGCTTCCAGTTCGAGCCGATCGGCGCGGCACTGCACTACGAGGCGGGCCTCAGCCGCGAGGAACTGGTGCTGATCGCCGACATCGGCGGCGGCACCGCGGACTTCTCGCTGGTCCGCCTGTCACCGGCGCGCGCGAGGCGCCTCGACCGCCAGGACGACCTGCTCGGCAATGCCGGCCTGCACGTGGGCGGCACCGATTTCGACCGCGCCCTGTCGCTGGAAT
>Ga0213919_1000565_pt1 | contig 15949 bp, 13 predicted proteins | sample McNCre317MG_FD_161056 | JGI IMG/M metagenome (GOLD analysis project Ga0213919, IMG submission 161056) | Freshwater microbial communities from McNutts Creek, Athens, Georgia, United States - 3-17 MG | ecosystem: Environmental > Aquatic > Freshwater > Creek | place: USA: Georgia | collected... | reverse complement strand
TTTAAGGTGACCTCCAAGATCTTCAGGCTCCATAGACTTTCTTTCTTTTTTAGCTTTTGGTTCTTCCTCTGGAGCAAGTGCCAAGGATTTTCCTTCCTCTTCTTCTGCTTCAATATTTTCTCTTTTTTGTTTTTTTAATGCTTCTTCAAAGAGAAGATCTAGGTCTGTTGAGCTCAAATCTTTATTTTTTTCTTCATCTTCTTCAGGTAAGTCTCCAAGCTTTTTTTGCTTCATGGAGCCTTCATCAATGATATCTTGAAAGTTACTCTTTCTTTTTTTATCATTTTTTTCAGGGCCAATGTATTCTTCTTTCACTTCTTCTTCTGGAAGTTCTTCTGGTTCTAGAATCTCATTTTTTTTATTTTTACCTCGAAGGTACATGTCAATATTATTTTCATCTTCTAAATTTTCAACTTTTGAATCTTTTTCTTCCTCAGAATAATTGCTATGTTTTTTTCTATCTGATTTCCAATGGGTTTCAATGGCCTCTTCTTGTGGTTTTATTTTGCCTTTCAAGTTACTACTATAGTCGACGACATTTTCTTCACCTTGCTCAAACTTCTTTTTTTTGTGTAAGTCCAAGTCAAGAACGTTTTCTTCAGTTTCATTCTTTATAATATCTTTGTCAGTTAATTCTTCTCCAACTGCTTTGCCAACATCAAGTGATTTTACGACTTTTTCTGCCTCTTCTTGTGGTTTAGCTGTTTTTATGGAGCGAAGAAGAAGCTTTACTTTATACAAGAATGTTTTTGGAGGAGTACTTTCAAGAATACTTTCTGTTAAGCCAACTTTTGTAAATTTTATGAGTGTTTTCTGTGGAATTTCTTTTGGGGTAAATAGTATTGTCTTACAGTGATTCTTCTGAAGAAGAGTTTTATTATCTTGTAAAAATGTCGCACATTTTTTTGCGTTTGAAGCTAGGATGATACATTGGCCAGTTGTGGCTATGAACTGTGAGAGTTCTTTAACATCATCTATCAAAGATATTTCAAAATTTTCATCACCTGCAATTCCTTCAAGGATTTCATGGAGCTTTTTAACAGGCTCAGACATGGGGGGGATGATTATTAGTTGCTTCTTATTTTCCATACTAAGTTCTTTTCGTCATTTTCCAGCTAAAAATGAGTTAATTTGCTCTCTATTTATAGAGGAAATTTTGAAGTAATCCGACTGGTCTGCTTGGTTATAAAAAAGGAAAATTTTGCAAATTTAATTAAAGCTTCAAAAAAATAAATCCGAAAAAATTATTATCAAAAGCGGAGTCATGGTGACGAAGCTTGAAACCACATTCAGTTGAGCAGTACGCTCGTTGACCAATCCACAACGGATAATCAAGACCAAGGAGGGACGACCGAATAAACAGGGAGGATCTTCATGGGTTTACGTATTAACACGAACGTTACATCTCTTGCTGCTCAACGCACACTAGGTGTCAACAACGCAGAACAAGCTTCGACACTAGGGAAGCTATCGTCAGGGACGAGAATCGTAAAAGCGGCAGACGATGCTGCTGGACTTGCGATCTCAGAAAAATTAAGAGCACAAATTAGAGGTGTCAATCAAGCGGAAAGAAACGCTAATGATGGTATCTCAATGATTCAAACTGCAGAAGGTGGTTTGAATGAAGGCTCAAACATTCTTATTAGATTAAGAGAACTAGCAGTGCAATCTTCTTCAGATACAGTAGGTGAGGCTGAAAGAAAGTTTACAGATCTTGAATACCAAAACTTAAAACAAGAGTTAGAAAGAATTTCTCAAGTGACTGAGTTTAACGGTAAAAAGCTTCTAAACGGTCAAGGTGACAAGTACGATTTTCAAGTTGGTATCAACAATGATGATTTCCAAGACAGAATTAAGTACGATGCAGCTAAATCAAATGCTTCACTAGAGGGTTTGGGAATCGGAGAATTATCAGTTGAAACAAAAGAAAGCTCACAAACTTCTCTTGCTAAAGTAGATATGGCGATTCAAACGGTCTCAGGACAAAGAGCTGAGTTAGGTGCGGTTCAAAACCGTCTAACATCAACGATCAATAACTTGCAAACAAGTTCAGAAAACCTTTCTGCTGCAAACTCTCGTATCAGAGATACTGACTTTGCTGCTGAGTCAGCTAAGAATACTAAGATGAGTATCTTAACTTCTGCTGGTACTTCTGTATTGTCTCAAGCGAATGCTCAAGGACAAGCAGCTCTCAAGTTATTAGGTTGATTCTTTCTTGAATTAAATTTCAAAAAATTATTGGGAGGGCCCGCTAGTATGGTGGGCCTTCTTTTTTTAATAGACGACGTTTTCACCAGGCTTAAGTGTTTTAAAATTTTTAACTTTTAATTTCTCCAAGGCCATAGATAAATCTTTTTCTGGAGTGTCGTAAGCTTCATCAGTTAATTGAAACGTTCCAAAATGCATGCCTATACTATTTTTTGATTCCAAATCAAGGTGGGCGAGAACAGCATCTTCAGGATTCATGTGCATCGTTTTCATAAACCAGCGAGGAGCATAGGCACCAATCGGAAGTAGTGCTAAACTTGGAGCACCTAATTTTTTTGCAATTTCTTTAAAATGATCTGAATAGCCGGTATCGCCAGCAAAAAAGATTTTATCCCTAGGAGTTTCTAAAAAAAATCCTCCCCACAAAGATTTATTTCTATCAAAAGGTGTTCTACTTGACCAATGTTGAGCTGGTGTGAGAGTTACTTTTAATTTATCTAAAAAAATGCTTGATTCCCACCAGTCTAATTCTTTAATTTTTTTTGCGCCAAACGTTTTTATGAGCTCACCGTTATTGAGGGGAACAATAAACTGAGGAGAAAATTTTTGCTCTAGTCTTTTAATCGTTTCTCTATCCATGTGGTCGTAGTGATTATGAGAAATCACAACCAGATCAATTGGTGGGAGTTTGTCAAAATCAATACCAGGTTTATGAATAGCGACGGGGCCGGCAAATCCAACAGGACTTGTTCTATCACTATAAACTGGATCAGTGAGAATATTAAGTCCTTCTGTTTGAATCAAAAAAGTGACGTGGTTGATAAAGGTTATTGAGAGATCCTTTTCAACTTTTAGGGGGGGGGTGTATTCTGGATATTTAAGTTCAAATTTTGAAGGCCATTTTTCACCTGAAAAACTCATCTTCCATTTTAAAACTTCAAAAAAACCATGAGGTCCGAGCCCATTAGGATTTTTAAAAACTTTTCCGTTGTAATGATCTGACATAGGATAATCACCTGTAGTTCCACAAGAGTAGAGTAATAAAAGCATTAAAATAGAACATAGGGAAAATGAAATAGTCTTTTTCATAGGTCAATTAAAAAACTTTTGCCCTAATAGCCGATGGTCTATTCATTAACCTTTCCATGTAACGAGAAATTTCCGGATTAGGATTAACCAGGAATTCTTGGGCGCCAGGAATAACTGCCGCAAGCATGATGTCAGCAGCACTGAAACCAGTTGAAAGGATATAATCTTGTTTTGATAAAACTGGAAGTAAAGCAAGTTTTAAAATTTCACACTGCTCTTTTACATAAGCATGAGTGACTGCCGTTTCTTCTGGTGTATTAACATGAGTAAACATGCGAGCGATGACACACTCAAGGCTAGCTGTCGACCAAATCATCCACTTAGTGTACTCGGCCCTAATGGCGACATTTTCATAATGAGGAGAAAGTTTACCAAGAGCGTAGCGATCAGCTAGATACATACAAATCGCCGCTGATTCATGAAGGGTGATATCCCCATCGACAATCGTTGGCACGCGTCCCATTACGTTGATGGCCCGGTAACTTGGAGTATTCATTTCACCCTTACTTTTATTTAAAAAATGATTGGTGTAAGGGACATTCATTTCTTCCAGAAGCCATCTTACTCTGTCACTTCTGTCTTGATAGGCCATTGAGTACAAGTCGATAGGTTTAGTCATAAATTTCCTTTTTTATTTTTTTATTAATTTTTTAACTATTAAAAAATGGCATCAAACCACATTTTTTTCGAGCGTTCATTACAATCAGATTCCCACACATGGCGAACTTCTAAATAGCTCATGATGCCCTCAGGTCCCATTTCTCTGCCGATGCCAGATTCTTTGAAGCCACCAAAAGGCATGCCTGGATTTAAAAGATGATATTCATTAATCCAAACTGTTCCTGCTTCAAGTGAAGAAGCAATCTGATGGGCCTTGGTCATGTCTTGTGACCAAACGGCACCAGCTAATCCGAACTTAGAGTAGTTTGATAATGAAATGGCCTCTTCTATGGTTTTAAACTTGGTGATGCCTACAACTGGTCCAAATATTTCTTCATGAAAGATAGTGTGCTTTGGTGTGATTTCAAAAGCCGTTGGTTCAACAAAATAGCCTTTTTTAAATTCTCCCACAACAACTCTTGATCCACCGAAAAGTAATTTTCCTTCTTCAGCTTTTGTTTTTTCAATATAAGACATGATGGTGTTAAGTTGTTTTTCACTGACCACAGGACCGAAACCAGCATTAGGATCACTGGTGAGCGCCGGCTTAACATCTTTAATTCTTTTTAAAAATAAATCCATAAACTGAGGATAAATCTCTTCTTGAACTAAAAGTCTTGTGCCGGAATCACAAGCTTGACCTGAGTGGTATAAAAAAGCGTAGAGAGCACCATCAACGGCAATAGATAAATCAGCATCATTTAAAACGATGTTAGCGGATTTTCCTCCAAGCTCCATCGTGGCATTTAAAACATTAGGGGCCACATTTTTTAAAATTTCTTTTCCAACATTAGTTGAACCCGTGAAGGCCACTTTGCGAACGAGTGGGTGGGTGAGAAGGGCGCGACCAACATCAGCTCCACCAGTTATGATATTCACAACACCTGCTGGGACTCCGGCATCTCTTATAATTTCAGCTAAGATTCCAGCAGAGGCCGGAGTTTCTTCAGCAGATTTTAAAACAGTCGTGCATCCTGTAGCGAGAACAGGTCCAATTTTCCATCCGGCCATGACGAGTGGAAAATTCCAAGGGATAATTTGAGCACACACTCCAATGGGAGCATACTCTCTGGTGTTTATAGAGAAGCCAGGTCTTGATGCCGATTCGTCCAGAGTCTTTAATCTTAAGTCCCGGGCAACTTTACTCATGACTTTAAAAAATGAAGCAGTGTTGTGAACATCGGCTTTTGCTTTTCTCATCGTAGAACCTGAGTCTTTAATTTCTACATCAACAATTTCTTTTGAGCGCTCTTTTATTTTGTCTGAAATTTTTTGAAGGATGTCTGCTCTTTGATCGCAAGACATGTTTTTCCATGTTGGACTATAAAAAGCTTCGTGAGCGGCTTTAACGGCACTATCAACATCGCTTAGGCTTGGAACATGATAGGTGGTGACGAGTTCACCATTAGAGGGATCGTGAGATTTTTTAATGTTATTGTCTGAAGAGTTTTTAAATTCACCGTTGATAAAAAGTTTTACTTCCATATTTCCACCTTTTTGTTTTTTAATATTTGTTTAAGAGTTGCTCTACGTGAGTTTGTTGTAATCGGCCGTTTCTTGAACACATTAAATTTTCTACATCGACTTCATAATAAATCATGGCCTTTTCTTTGGTATCATAAAATTCGATATAACAATCTTGAAAGCCTAAGACATGGCCGTATTCATGTCTTATGGTCCACATTTGATCAGGAGTATTGATGGGGTATTCAGCTTCCATGGTAATGAGGTTTCCGGCAATCCCATTGACATTGGCCGTGACTCCTTCTTTAAATTGGATTTGAGGAAATTCTTCAGAAGAATTATCTTTAAAATCAATATTGAAGTTGATGCCAAATTTAGACCACTCTTCCTCGACATTGTCTTCTAACCAAGCTTTCACCTCTAAATCCTTTGGAGTTAAAAAAGGTGAGTTTAATTGGGTTTTTCCCTGGCTCCAAAAAATTTCTGGACGAGTTTTTTTTATGGTAAAAAATAAATCATACATGGCCTTGCCATATTTATTAAATCGTTCATAAAAGCCAAAGAGATTATTTCTTCTTAAGTATGGGGAGAGTTCTGTTTTGCAATCACTTGGATCAAAGTCTCCATTTCTGCATAAATCTAAAAGGGCCTGAGTGAGTAGGGTTTGTTCATCTTTAGAGAGAGTAGAAAAATTCTTTAAGCTATTTTCTAAATTTTTATAATCTTTTAAAATTAAATACCCTCTCACATCAAAGAGAGACTGATTGATGTACCAAGAAAGCCATTCTCTGGCATAAGCCCATCTTATTGTAGCCTGATAAAGTCTATCTAATTTTCTCATGCTCAAAATAAATTCTTCATCACTCAATGGCGGAATACTAGGGAAGGTGCCAGCAGACTTTAGAACCTGGCTGATGAGAGAAGATGTCTGAATTAGATAGTCATCGAATTTTGCTTTGATAAGGCTCGTATTATTTTTAAGAGGTGATTTATAACTAATTCCTCCGCTTGATTTTGGAGAAGATAAATCAAGCCAATCACTTTTTGGTCTTGTGGCATTAATGGCATTGACCCACGCGCTTGCTTTTTTTCCTAGCTTTAGAAGGCTATCAATTTCACTTGCTTCTGGGTCAAGATTTTGTAATGAGTTTTTTAAATTCGCTTCGATTTGATCAATTTGATTTTGACTAAAACGCACACCAACTGGTTCTAAATGAGGTGGTGAATTTAAAATGTCAAATTGATTTCCCCAGGAGGATTCCGTGGGAAAAATTAAAAAACAATATATGATGAGGCTAACTAATTTTAACAATTTTTAAAACTCACAGCTATACCTTGTCCAACACCGATACACATTGAGGCAAGGCCTTCTTTAATAGACTTATCTTTTTTCATTTGGTGGGCAAGAGTTGTAACTATTCTTGTTCCCGAGCTTCCAAGAGCATGCCCAATGGCAATGGCCCCACCGTTTCGATTGACGATTTCAGGATTAAGATCAAGTCCTTTCATGCAGCCAATGGCCTGAGCCGCGAAAGCTTCATTTAATTCAATGGCATGAAAGTCAGAGATTTTTTTATTGTATCTTTGAAGTAGGCTCTTTACCGCTTCAATAGGACCTAATCCCATCGTGCTTGGATGAACACCTTTTGTTGCGGCTCCCGTTACTTCAATCATGGGAGTGAGCTTATGAGTTTTTAAAAATTCTTCGCTGACAAGTAAGAGGGCTGAAGCACCATCATTCATAGGGCTTGAGTTTCCAGCAGTCACGGTTCCATCTTTCTTAAAGACTGGCTTTAATTTTGAGAGGGCCTCTATCGTCGTATCACTTCTTGGACATTCATCTTTAGAAAAAAGAAAGCTCTCTTTTTTTAATTCAATATTGAGTGGGAGGACTTCCTCATTAAAATCTCCTCGCTCCCAAGCAAGGCATGCTTTCTTATGAGAAGCGACGGCAAACTGATCTTGTTCTTCTCTTGATATTGTATAAAGTTTCGCCACTTCTTCTGCCGTTTCACCCATGGTTAAGAGAGGAAACATTTTTTCCATTTTAGGGTTTGGAAATCTCCACCCTAAAGTTGTATCAAACATTTTTTGTTCCCGTCCAAAAGCTTCACCGGCTTTACTTAAAACATAAGGAGCGCGAGACATACTCTCTGCTCCACCAATGATAAGACAATCGGAAACTCCAGCTTGAATGCGAGAGTATCCATCAATGAGAGCATCAAGGGATGAACCACAAAGTCTATTGATGGTTGAACCAGGAACACTTAGTGGAAATCCTGCCAAGATAAGACCCATGCGAGCTAAGTTTCTATTATCTTCTCCGGCTTGGTTAGCACAGCCAATTATTACATCGTCTATGAGGCTTGGATCAAAAGTCATTTTACTTTTTAGATCAGATAAAACATGTGCTAATAAATCATCAACGCGAACACTTGCGAGTTTTCCAGAGAGTTTTCCAATGGCGGTTCTTTTAGCGTCGACAATATAGGTTCTTTTCATAATTTAATGGCCTCTAATTTTAATTGATGTGAAATTTTGTATCGATCTTCACCGGTCACTTCTCTAAGCTCTCTTAAGAGTTCAATGATAAGAGCTAAGCCGATTTTTTCTCCCCACTCAAATGGCCCCAGTGGGTAACTCACGCCATTTTTCATCGCTAAATCAATCGCTGTTTTTGAAGCGAGATTTTCTTCGAGTGAAAAATAGGCTTCGTTAATAATCATGGAGATCACTCTTGGGTAGTGAAAACTTAATTTTAAATCCTGATGATAAAGAGCTTCTTTATTTAAGGACTGGTAAAAATCAGTGATAACTTTTTTTGTTTGAAAGTCATTTTCATCTTTAATTGAAAATTCGAGAGATTTAGAAGGAGCATAAAAAAGAGTGGAGATAGCTCCTTTTACAAATGGACAATTGTGATAGATCCATTCTCCCCAACATAAACTCAAATCTGTTATGACTGGAGCTTTAGTCGTGTGGGCCAGCTCTTTAATGAAATAATATTTTTTTTGCGTTCGAAGCTGGCTGCAATCAATGACGTAGTCATAGATATCAAAACTCGCCATGGCCTCTTCTATGCCTCTGACTTCATAATGTTTTGTAATAAGTTCATAAAATGGATGATCAGCTTCAGCGACGACTAAAATATTAAGACTCATATTGATAAAATCCTCTTTTAGTTTTCCGCCCAAGTCTTCCACTTGAAACCATTTCCTTTTGAAGTCGATGAGGTTTAAAGCGGGCCTCATTAAAAAAAGCATTATAAACGGATTCAGTGACACTTAAATTGACATCGATGCCGATTAAATCCATAAGCTCAAATGGCCCCATTTTAAATCCACCAACATTTTTCATGACAGAATCGATTTCAAAAAATCTTTTTTCGTCATAGACTCCACAGGCCCTAAGAGATTCACCATAAAAATTTCTTGCAACTCGATTGACGATAAATCCAGGAGCATCACTACACTGACAAGCTACTTTGCCTTTGCTATTAAACCATTCTGTTAATTTATACGAGAGCTCTTTATTGGTCTCTGTGCCACTAATAACTTCAACTAACTTCATAAGTGTTGCAGGATTAAAAAAATGTAAACCTAAAAAACGAGATCGACTCTCAGAAGAAAGGCTTGCTGCTAATTCAGTAATAGGAAAAGAAGAAGTGTTTGAGGCAATGATTGTCTTAGAATTTAAAAGAGATTCTAGTTTAGAAAATAAATCACATTTGATTTTCTTATCTTCAATGATGGCTTCAATAACGAGGTCTGTTGAGACAGAGATATCTTCAAGCTTGATTACTTTTAAAGACGACTTCATGACTTCTACGTCACTAGCACTTAGTTTTCCTTTCGTCATAAGAGTCTCTAAGTTCGTTTCAATCGTCTTTGCACTCTTAAGTGAAAAATCAAAATTCTGATCAATGAGTTCCACTTGAATTTTTTGTTGCAAAAACCACTGGGCAATTCCTTGCCCCATGGTTCCTGCGCCGACGACGGCTATCTTTTTTATCATCATAGTGTTTTGTCAGATGCCATTGAAGGTGATTTTTTAGCTTCTCTTTGTGGTTGATCTTCTTCGCGGTAGACTGGCAGAGTTAATCCCGCCTCATCACACATCGCCTTAATTTCTTTCACGAAAACTTCGCGAATTTCTCCATTGGTTCTTTGCTTTAGACCAAGGTTCACATAAAGATCATTAGACGCTCCTTGAGTTGAACCAAAAACGTTCATAACTCTAGGCCACCATAAATTTAATCTTTCTTGTAAGAACGCTTTTTGTTCAGGATCTTTTGATAAAATTTTTACCCACTTATCTCCATGAGCCAAGTGCATGACTTCTTCTTTGTAAATTCCTTCAATGGCTTTTTTCCAAGGAAGATAGCTTGAATTAAAAGTGTCTTGAAGCTGGTGACCTGCGGCCCTGTCCATTAAGAAGTTAAAGAGAATATAATCCGTCCAATATTTAATGTCGTAATAAAAAATATTCACGCGGTAATCATCTTTAATTCTTTTAAAGCCAATATTGATTTGATCTTCTGAAAGCTTAAAACCTAATTCACTTTTTTGAGTGTGTTCAGTGGTGTTTTGTCCTAATTCCTCTAACAAACGATAGATAACCGAAGCATGTCTCATTTCATCTTTTACCATCTGAGCCACGAGGACTTTTTCTTGAAGGGTCGGAGCTTTTTCTATCCAAGGCATATATCCCAGTGCTCCTGAGTATTCTGAATCTCCTTGCATCCATAGTAAATTAAGTAAATGCTTTCGGTAAAATGGCGGCAACTCTTCTGTCGCTTCAAAAGTTCTTCCATTTTTTATTTCGCTAAAAAGTTTTAGTTCTTCAGGACTGTAAGCATGTGCTGTCATAGGTATTCTCCTTTTTATAAACTCAAAAAAATTAAATTATTGACCTGTAAATTGTGGTGCTCTTTTTTCTAAGAATGCACTTAGGCCTTCTTTATAGTCTGAGCTTCTTCCTAAGAAGCGCTGCACCTTAGTTTCTCTTTCCATTGATTCAGAAAAACTACTATCTAAAGACGCTTTAATATTCTTTTTTATCATTTCACTTGAAAGGGGTGAAAGTTTGTTAATGGCACCAGCATACTGAAGAGCTTTTTCCATGACGTCGTCGCTGATGGCATTGATTATGCCAGCTCGATGTAAATCTTCACTTAGGAGATGTTCTCCCATTAAGAAAAATTCCATAGTTTTTTGATATCCTAAGGCCCTTGAAAAAATATAAGTAGATCCGGCATCGGGAGCGAGTCCCAGTTTACTGAAAGCTCCTACAAATTTCACATTGGGTTTAGAGACAATTAAATCACAAGCGACGGCCACAGAAACTCCAGCTCCTGCGCAAACTCCGTTTACTGCCGCAATGACAATTTTTTTTGAGTCTCTAATAGCATTGATGAGTGGATTCCATTCTGTTTCAAGAGTGTGACCTAAATCTACGTCGCCATTTTTTGCCTGGACACTTCGGTCATTTAAGTCTTGTCCAGTAGTGAAGGCTTTTCCTTCGGCACTTAAAATAATAGAGAAGACAGTAGGCGATTTATTAGCTTCGCGAATGGCACTTACAATTTCTAATTTGGTATCAATATTCATGGCATTGTAAACTTCAGGGCGATTAATGATGATTAATGCACTTTGGTGTTCTTCAGAATATTTTATATACTTGTAGTTTGCCATGCTTTTAATTTCCTTGATAACTTGGATCTCTTTTTTCTAGAAAAGCTTTCATTCCTTCTTTTTGATCTTGCGAAGAAAAAGTCAGATAAAAGTTTCGACGCTCAAAATCCATTCCATCTTTTAGAGTCATTTCAAAAGATTTATTGACGGCTTCCTTCGCAAGCTTCACGGCGACAGGCGCTCTTTCAGAAATGGTTTTTGCTAATAAAAAACTTTCTTGTAAGAGAACTTTTGAAGGAACAACTTTAGCGACTAATCCCCAGTCATAAGCAGTCTGGGCGTCGATCATATCGCCTGTAAGAACCATCATCATGGCCTTAGATTTACCGATGGCCCGAGTGAGTCTTTGTGTTCCACCGGCACCGGGAATGGTGCCAATTTTAATTTCTGGTTGAGAAAATTTAGCTTCATCACCGGCAATGATTAGATCACATGACATGGCAAGCTCGCAGCCACCGCCAAGAGCAAAACCATTGACGGCCGCAATGATGGGCTTGGTGATAAGTTTTAACATTTCCCAAGTTCTAAATCGGTTGTCATTAATTTGATCGATGGGACTTGCTGTCACCATTTGAGCAATGTCAGCTCCTGCCGCAAAGGCGCGCTCGTTTCCAGTGAGGATAATCACTCGCACCTTTGGATTTTTATCGAGTGATAAAAAACAATCGGCAAGTTCTTCCATTAAATCAGTGGAAAGGGCGTTTAAAACTTTTGGTCTATTAAGACTCACAAGAGCAATATGTTCATTATTTTGATAGGGGTATTCGCAAAGAATATTTTCCATCGCTTTTATGCCTTTAACACTTCTTCTTCGGCGAAGTGAACTGAAACGATATCTTTGTAGTTTGTAAAAGCATCTTTACCAGCGGCCATATTTTCAGGGCTCGCCATAGCGGTTTTAAAATCTTCTTTTGAAGCAAAACAAAGCTCTGCCATAAAATGCAGATCACTAGTTCCACGTGGGCCACCGGTGATTTTTGAAAATCGAAATTCTTTGACGAGAGGAACTTTTTTAGCAATTTCAGTATGGCCCTTGTACCAATCATTAAAAGCGTTAACATCACTTGGGATCTTATAAATGGCGATCATTTTAAACATAGATAATCCTTTGTCTTTTTGGCAGATTTAGCTGCGCATTTTTACTAAATTAAATTCGTAAAAATTGTATCATTAGGATTTTGTCTTTAGCAAATAATAGGATTAATGCATGCGCTAAGAATGGTGCAGGCTGCAAATTACATTTTGTGACTAAAAAGTCTCGCAAAGAAAATCTTTTTCTGGAGATTGATTTGACCAAGACCTGTAGAGGATTGGATAGGCCACATCTTCAAGACCTACATCAATTTTAATGTAATAATGCACAGTCGATTCATCTCCTTGATCATCAACGGAGATTTTGTAGCCTAGAGAGGTTTTATCTGACTTATTTTGGTATTGTTGATTGACGATATGAAGTGAGTTATCGCCGTCAAATTTGAATGATAAATAATTAATATAATTTTTGACTGCTTTTTGTTCAGCTTGTCTTAGTTTGGCAATTTCTTTTACTGAGGAAATTGTCACTTCTCTTTGCTTTATTAAGTTTACTTTTTTCTTATCTTGAAGTGCTCTAAAATCTTCAAAGCAATCTGCCATTAGGGAATTTGAAAGCAAAGTAAACGACAAAGTTAATGCGAATAAAGAAAATGATTTCATAGAAACTCCAGAAGACTCCAATTTTTTTCGATTCTTCTCACGTAATGTCATTTTTGGGGAGACTTTTTGAAAAAATTATAGGTTTTCTTTCCATGAAAAATTGTGAGATATTTTTCTGCATTAAATACACGCAATGACTGAGATTTTATATGACGATAGAAATTAAAAATGGCAACGAACTCATTATTGAAGGTGGTCTTGAGGCCGGCTTTCATCTTTATACGGGTTATCCTGGATCTCCACTCGCTGATTATTTTAATATTCTTTATGAAAGAAAAAATGAATTTAAGGAAAAAGGCATAAGAGTTGTCATTGCTAATAGTGAAGCCAATGCCGCGGCCATGGCCTCTGGGGCCAAGCAAGCTCATAAAAATGTCATGGTCGCCATGAAATCGATGGGACTTCATGTCGCTTCAGACGCTCTTTCCGTTGGAAATTTCGCCAACCCAGGAAAAGGTGGAGTGGTCGTGGTTGTAGGTGATGACCCTTGGTCGATTTCTACTTCAAGCCCCGCTGACTCTCGCTATTTATTTAAACATTTGCATATTCCCTTCTTAGATCCATCAACTCCTCAAGAGCTTAAAGATTGGATAAAAGTAGCGTTAGATTTAAGTCTTTCCACATCTGTTTATCAAGGAGTTCTTCTCACAACTTTTATGGCCGAGGGTGGTGGGCGAGTGGAAATGGGTAGTGAAAGGAAAATTGATCACGACCTTATTGAGCTCGATCCAAGTACTTTTGATCTTGCTAAAAATGTCATGGTACCGCCGAACTCTATGCGCGCTGATGTGAGTATGATCAAGGAGAGATTTCCTAAAGTCTTAACTAAACTTAAAGAATTATCTCTTGATAAATTTTTTGGAAATCCAGATTCAAAAGTGGGCTTTATAACAAGTGGAGCGGTCTTTGAAATCGTAAAACAAGTTCTCGATGACAATCATGCCCTTGATCGCTTTAGTCTTTATAAAATCGCTGCTCCCTATCCGCTCATTGATGATTTACTAGTGCCCTATTTAAAAAACTTAGAGCGTTTAATTGTCATTGAAGAAAAAAGAGGATTTCTTGAAACAGAAATCATCGAAGTGATTAATCGCCATGGATTAAAATGCAAAGTGTATGGAAAAAAATTTGGAGACCTTGAAGGCTTTCCGATTTTTGGAGGACTTAATTACGACATAGTTTGTGAAAAAATTTCTGCAGTAATGACACTTTTAAACCTTGGGGCCTGTCATCAAAATTCAGCAGGAGTGACATTAAATGAAGTCATGCCTAGAAGACTTCCCACTTTTTGTCCGGGTTGTCCTCACCGTGAAACCCTTTCTCTTCTAAAAGACTTGAGAGGTCATTTAAAAAAGCAAAATATAAATTTAATTTCTCATGGAGATGTTGGCTGTTATTCACTCTCATTTTTAGAGCCATTTAAAGAGATGCATAACCTTTCGGCTATGGGGCAAGGGGGAGCTCTCGGAGCAGGAGTTGATTTATTTACCACCAATCCGTCTGTGGTTTTAATGGGGGACTCAACTTTTTTTCACTCTGGAATTACTGATATTTCAAACTCTGTTCAAATGAGTCACGACATTACTTACATACTTCTTGATAACGACAATACCGCCATGACGGGCCACCAGATGACTCCTAGAACCGGTGAATCGGTAGAAGGCTTTAAAAGACCAGCCCAAGATATGTTAAAATTAGTCTTAGCTTTAGGGGTAAGTGAAGCCATTGAAGTAAACCCTAGTGACAGGTATTTTTATCAAAATCTTTTAAGAGAAACGATATTAAAGAAAGGAACTAAAGTCATTATTTCAAATAAAGAGTGTGCTCTCACTTTTCACGGGAGACAAAAGGCCCTTGAGAGAAAACTCTTTTCAAATAATGAAACCCTTGAAAAAAAATCATTTTATCAAATTAACACCGATGCCTGTGAAGATTGCAGGGCCTGTGTTGAGCTGACGGGATGCCCGGGACTCTCACAGACATTTGATGCCTATGGATCAAAAGTCAAAATTGATCCACAAATTTGTGTGGGGGATAGTTATTGCACAAAAATAAAAGCCTGCCCTAGTTTTGAATTAGTGGAAGTTTTTAATTATCACCCAACTAAATTCCAACAAATGGAAAATGATAAAAAAAATTTAGTAAAGAGAGAATTAAAAGCACCTCACCTTAAAGTCTCGCTTGATAGTATTGCCAGTGGAAAAGATTATCGAGTCGTGGTGACAGGAGTCGGGGGATCTGGAGTTACAACAATTTCAAGAGTGCTTGCCGAAGCTGCTAAAGAGATGGGAGGAAGAACAGATATTGATTTTAAGTTTGTTGATCAAAAAGGTTTAGCTCAAAGAAATGGAAATGTAACAAGCCACCTCGCTCTTTATAAAAAAGGCAAATCTCACGCCCAAGTCACCCCCCAAGGTGGAGCTGACTTACTGCTGTCACCAGATTTATTAGATGGGTCACATCATTTACATTTTTTGAGTGTAGGTGGCGAAGCTATTTTTGATTTGAATTTTCAAATGCCCCTTTCAATTTTGCTTGATAAAGGTGAAAGTAAAAAGCCCATCACGGAGGCTGATCTTCAGTTAAAATTAACCGAGACTTTAAAAGAAAGATTGAGCCTTTATCCTTTGAAAGAATATTCTCTAAAACATACTGGTAAAAGTGTTTATGCTTCAGCAATGATTTTAGGTGCTGCTTTCCAAAAAGGACTTCTTCCCTTTACAGAAGGTGAGTTAGTTAACGCCTTTAAGAGAACCATGAAAAAGGCAGAGCTAGAATTAAATTTAGAGGCTTTCCAAAATGGAAGGATGCTGACACTTGATGATTTCAATCTTTCGCTTGAAGAAAATCAGGGTTTAACGACTGAAAACCTACAAAAATTACGTCAGTCGCTCGAAGGCGCTTTTTACTTTAATATAAGAGAGTTGTTAAAATTATTTGAAGAGTCTTTTATTAAATTAATTGGATTAATTCCAACTAATCTCCAATTTAATAAAAATTATTGTGCTCAATACATCCATGACATCATCCTTTATGATAAGGGAATTCATTTTAATGATTTTTTTAATCAAGTTCAAAGACTTGTCGAACTCTATAGAAATTCAAAAAGTGAAGATTTTGAAGTGGCCCTGAGAACCTTA
>Ga0213919_1000561_pt1 | contig 16015 bp, 22 predicted proteins | sample McNCre317MG_FD_161056 | JGI IMG/M metagenome (GOLD analysis project Ga0213919, IMG submission 161056) | Freshwater microbial communities from McNutts Creek, Athens, Georgia, United States - 3-17 MG | ecosystem: Environmental > Aquatic > Freshwater > Creek | place: USA: Georgia | collected... | reverse complement strand
ATATGTGTTCCCCCCCAAAAAGAGCCTATTTCCCCAAAAGTCAACTATTAAACCATAACTTTAAGATAATACAAATTATTGTGCGACATTACGCCCAAACGACCAACGCCATACATGCTACGGGTAACGGGGCAAACGTGTCTCTACGTCCTTATACGTGCGTCATACGGGCAAACGTGTGTCAGAGTACCTCTACATGCGTCACACAACCAACCAAAAAGCCACCCAGTTTGCACGAGGTGGCGTTTGGAAGTGTTATACAAACCTATTGCATCACTTTAGTTTTGTACAGGTTCATCACCAAAGTCTTTGGCGAAGTAAAGACATGGCATCAAACAACAACTAGAATTGTTTTTGCCTTCGCCGTACCAAGCGACAGTAATATTTCCGTTGGTTGCTATGGTAAGGTTGATAGCACGACTATAGCCATCTTCTTCTACCCATATACCTGCAGGCGAAATAGTAATATTGCTGTCAGGGCGAACATTAGATGGAATAGTAAAACTCGCACCACCAAACGACTTGTTAAATGTAAATGTGCCATAAACTTTGAACACACTACCATTGGAATTACAAGCAACCGTAAGGCTACCACCCATGCTACTCAAACCTTGTATGTTTTGGAAGTTAGCAGCACTGATAGTTGTGAATCTTGTTAGGTTTAATAGTTGAGTGTTAGCAATTGCAGTTTCTGCTTTGGAGTAAGCATTAGTAGCAGTTTGAGAAGCAGAGTTAGCAGTACCTTGTGCAGTTCCTGCAAGGCTGTTCACTTCATTAATAGCAGAAACAGCGTCAGTTTTAACAGTAGTAGTCAAATTAGCTAACGTACCAATCTTAGTAGCGTTAGCATCAGCTTTACCATCTGCACCAGTAGCAGTAGCAGCGGCAGCAGCAATACCAGCATCAATCTTGCCCATATCGCCGTTGTAATCGGAAAGCCAAGCTGGCTTATCAGCACCGATAAACTGGCTAAGGTTGTAATTTGTAGTATGATTTGTAGAAGCCATAATAATTATCCTTTCTTATTTTATTATAACATTAAACAAGTATTGTTTTACCGTACTTATCGTAATCAAACGCTGTTACCTGATAGCCATCGTAAGTGGTTGCGGTAAGCTCAAGAGCATCGTATTCAGTAGCTGAAAGAGCATCGTCACGAGAACTGCCATAGATATTATCGAGAGCGGTCTGAAGTGGTGATAGAATACCTGTGGTTGGGTCATAAACCTCAATATCACCTACAGAAATAGCTTGAATCTCTTGACGTAGTTGGCCTGCAACAGCGTCTGTGTAAGCGTTGGCCTGATTCAAAGCAGTTGCAATCATAGATTGTAATTCAACTTTGATTTCAGCGAATTCAAGAGCGATAGCCTGAGTGGTATCAGTTTTGAATTCCTCAAACTCGTTACGTAGAGCAGCGATTTCAGCTTCAATTTCCTCAATACGGCCTGTGTACTCGTCAATGAATTCGGTATTCTTGTTCGTTTGGGCGATGACGATATTGAGTTTTTTCAACACCCCGAGCAAAAATTCTACGTCACTCATCATGTCGGCGGGATCAACAGAAATTGGTTCAAAGAAACCGATTGGTGGAATCTTTGGTTTTGGTTGAAATGGAATTTGTGCCATGTTTTCCTTTCCTTTATTTTAATAAACAGCCATAAATAATGGTTCTAGTTTGTAAACAATCTCTGTGTTCAACGCACGGATATTTTCACGATATTGCAACACCATACGTTGCGCTGTGGCAGAGACACCACTATTACCTTTTACACGTTTAACATACTGTTCAGCACCTGAACCTGTGTTAGACGAGCTGTCGTTAATTTCGTTTTCGTTTTCGCTTGCGCCTGTAGAGCTGGCATATTTGCCTTTTAGAATGTCGGATTTACTAATTTCGCCCTGAGGCGTGTCGCTGGAAACCGTAAGCCCTGTAGAGGCTGTGTTTGATTTACTGTTAGACTGGCTATCATTACGACTGGTTCTGTCAAACGTTTCCTCAAAGTCCACGTTTACGAGAGGGTCATATTTGATAGACGCTGAATAAATCAGAGGTGCATAAGATTCCATTATCTCTGCCATTAGGTCTTTAGCAAACAACTGGAAACGTCCAATAGAATCAACACCAATTTCACGTAGAAAGAAATGACGTACAATTCTTTTAGCTAGTTGTTCTTTAGTCCATACACCACGAGACTGAATAACAGCGATCTCGTCAGCAGTGAGATAATCAGATAGCTCATAATCAGAGAACCATTTTTCCACCTCATCTTGACCGAATGTGGAAACAATTTCTCTTAGTTCCATTGTATATCTAGCCATTGTTTACCTCAGCTTTCTCTACAATCTCAGTGTCGTAGTCTGCAGTAATAGAATCATATTGTTTAACAAGGTTATAGAGATCAGAACGCACACGAACCGAAATCTCTTTATCTGTGCCTGTCAAACCATATTTTTCATTAAATTCCTTACAGGCTTGTTGACGTGGAATCAAGAAACTCTGTAAGTTCAAGTTTACTAACTCATTGTTAGAATCGGCTTCAGACGTAATTAACCTCTCACGTTTTTCAGACAGATTACTTACCCCGATGAAACTTAAGAATTCATTCCATATCTCTCGTTTTGCATCATTAAGTTCTTGCAATATGAGAGGGGCATCTGTCTTAATTGCTTTTATTGCATCTGGTGTTAGAGCATTTTTATCTGCATAAATAACAGGCGAATTACCATCGTATTGCTCGTAAATCTTTTTAAGACTATACTCACCACGTTGGTCTGTAGTGATCAAAAGCGGATGCCTTGCGTTCTTAACCGCCACGTCAAACGTGCGTTGCAAGAGAGCAAGACGATAGGCAAACAGACCGATAGTAGATGCTGTTGGTAATCTGTCCTGTGAGTTTAGCACCAGAATACACTCGCCGTCCTTACCCTCGCCAGAATTAGGCACGTAAAGATTGCGAGTAGTGTTATACGAGTAAGACCAGCAGTTAAGCATAGTTGGCAAGCCATAGATATTTATATAGCCCGCCGAGACAGCTCTGGTGTTGATGAAACCGTAATCGTTGTCGTATAAAAGAGCAGCCTGTCCGTCATAGTAGAGGCACTGTTCCAGATAACGCTCATTACAAGTGTCTGGCAGATTCCTCCATTCAAACATAGAGGTCACAATCTTTTTCATACGCATCAGATAATCGTTTTCAGTCATATCATTCAAGATAAGAGCATCCCTGAATTCGCTTTTTGGTGGTACAAATCGTTTAGGTTGCTTATTTCTCATAGTTATATTATATCATTAGCTTGACTATAATCGGCAAAAGTAGACGGATTATGCCAAAGCGTAATGCCTTTATCAAACATAGATTTTATTTCTAGCAAATCATCCTGTGGAATGTCTGCCTCAATGTAACAACTAGTGGTTTTGACGTAATTCCAGTTCCTACGTCCTGTGATATTTGGTACTTTAACTTTATTAGTCTTGTACCCAAAGCAGGTCAGGAATTGGTCTATACGTTGGGCATATTCGTTACGTAGACACATAACTTGTGCTGTCCATCCTGTATAACCTGTGGAATAGTTCAAATCACCTGTGTTAGCATCACCTTTAACTTGGTCTGGCACACGACTATGGGTGTAAATATCCGCCATCGTGTTAGCTATATTAGCAGCAAGGCTCACACCAGCACCCACAACACCAACTTGTGCGTAGACAGGTTTACTAGCTGTTGCGATAGCGTGTAATGCACTCATACCAGCAGAGGCTGTATCTGTGACACCACCCGTGATAAGGTTTACACCGTTTTGCGTGATCCAGTTAGTGAAATAATCTGAAATCCAAGAACAAGCAGGTAGTTTCTGACCTGTGAGACCATAGTTATAGCTTTCCTCTTTATTCGCAAATGTGTGGTAATTCTTTTTGTAGTTACACGGTGCAATCTTGTAGTTAGGTGAAACAGAGATAGAACCAAAGGCTTTAAAGTAGGCTCTTGCATTGTCATTTGGTGTACTATTTCCTAGAGTAAAATCCTCAAAACGATAAATAGCCTCGCCACCAGCATTATTACTCATACGAATATAACAGAACGGATAGGTAAGCATTTTCATGTTCTTACATTGGTATCCGTCATACGTAGGAATATATCTGCCAGAGACAACGGTGTTAGGATATTCTACAGAAGCAGTACCCATTAGACATGTGTCACCACCTTTACTCTCTGTAGGGATATAGAAACTAAACTTAGTATCACCATGAAAAGGATAATTTACAGAGGTGTCAAAGGTAGTAGAATCAAACAAGCTACGATATGCCTCGCAAACACTATACACAGCATCAGCTCTACCCTCTTGGTCGTATTCGTTCAACGCTTTAGTAAGTTGTTCATGGTTTGTAAACACCATAAAGAAAAGACCCTGATAAAGACCATTCATCATGTGGTCTAAATTAGAGCCGTAAAGCATTGGGGATTGTCCATCAGGCATACATGTGACAGCCATGATCTCAACGATTCTTGGAAAGTTTTCGTCGCTATGGTATTTATCATCAAAAACGTCCCACATAGTTGTTTCACTGGCAACAATCATTTCGCCAGTATCCAAATCCTCAGGAACGGTATTAGCACCAAGAGCATCGTTGTTAGTGTGTTCACGTTCAACAAAAGTTGGCTTATATGTGAGATCAAATTGCCAACATTGGAACACGTCAGACTTAATAGAGACGGCTGTTACATTGTCGTTCAAATATTCCATGCCCGTAATAAAAGCATAGAACCATTTGTTAGAGTAATTGGTGTTACGATACATAACATAGTTGTATTCCATAATATCGTCAACCAATTCCCCGACACGTAGCACTCCGTCTTTTCTTTGATAAGTATAATTATCCAATGCTAGTTTAGGTAAAGATGAAAAATAGTTGTATTGTGCTGTTGTTGATGCAAACGTTAGCTGGTTGGTGTCGTCAATCTCAAGAGGTACTTTCAAGAGATATACGTCAGTATTTGGTACAATCATTACTTTATCCCATCTATTTCATTTAATAATCTTTGTAATTCTGGTATAACCTCTTTATTATCTAATAGAACAAACTCTATTCCCTCATATTCACCTTTATGTGTGATAACCTTGCAGCCAAGACATAAAGCCTCTAATGCACACCTACCGATAGCATAGACTGTGCGATATTTGCTTACCTGTTTTAAAAGAGTTTCTCTGTCCGTTGAATATAGTTTATCTATATTATCATCGCATTTAATTTCTGCAGGACATTTAGCCTCTCGCCCGAAGTAACCAATATCTTTGGTCTTACGCTTGGCTTTAAACTTACTAACATACTTAGTGTCTATGGAAAGAGGGATCAGAATGCTATGGAATTTCGGGAACATTTCTATCATGATTTTTAACGTCTTTGGTTGTGAACAGACAAGAACCAAATCTTTGTACTGTTCTAGCCAATAGTACCGCTCAGGGTTCTTATTGTTGTGGATAAATACAATAGACTTATCCCAACATTGTTCTGGAACATTCACGGTTACCCAATCCCTCTTAGTTTGGACATTAGGAATCACATTCTCAACTAACTCTTTAGAATAATGATAAGCACCGTTATCTGGTGGAATATCATACATTTTACAATGTTCTATGTACTCAGGTGATAAATGTGAAAATATCTTAGTCATACGTGGTAGATAGGTGGATATTTCACCACCTACCCTATGTTAAATTACTCAGATGCTGCCTCAACGGTGACAGAAATAGTATCGGTCACACCATCCTCAGCAGTGACGGTAATGGTTGCAGAGCCAGCAGACTTACCAGTGATGATAACGTTCTTGCCAGACACTTCAACAGTAGCTTTGCCAGTAGCAGAGCTTGCAGCAGTGATGGTAGAAGTTGAGTTAGCTGGGGTCAAAGCACAGGCAACTTTCACGGTGTCGCCAGCAGTGACAGTGACGCTAGATTTTTCAGCTTCAACAGCAGTTGCTGGAATAACTGGGGCTTGTGCAGCAGTACAATAGACTTTTGCCTGACCAAAGAACGAGTAGTTGCACATGCGAACATCGTTCAAGAAGTAAGTCCAACAGCGCACGTTTGGGTTGTAAAATTCATCCATAGCAAAGTCTTGGGTTTTGATTTTGAACCAAGATTTGTCTGCCAACATGGCGATGATGCCAGAACCGTCAACGGCGACAGAGCCGTCTGGGTTGTACTGGGTAAAGTCGTCAACGATGATTTTACGACCAAGTAGGTCTGCCTCAGAAATGTTAAAGGCATAGGCAAGATCACGCACCGAGAGCTTGGCATCTGCGTCAGCAGAGATAAGGATAACAATATCCTCAGGGTTAGACCAAGCACGCATAGCTTGATTGTCACCTTTAATCTTGTTCCAAGCGTTGTAACGGGTGGATGGGATTTGCATCTTGGTGTAATCAGCACGCATTTTCTCAACGAGAGCTTGGGCAGAAGCTGCATCAGTGATAGCAGACACAGTTTCATACTGAACGTGGTTTGAGGTTAGGGCTGACAAGACGAGACCCTTAGTTTGGTTATAACGGGTAAGGTAAGCGCCGTTGTAGAGCGAGTTAATAATGCCCTGAACAAAAGCCTCAAGGTTAGACCAGCTAACAAAAGCGTTACGAATCTTTTCCCTAGTGATCGTTGCCTTAAATTGCAAATCTGACGAGACTGAAAAATATTCGACCCCTAACTTTGACTCGAATTTTTGGAGTAAGCCCACGAAGTCGCTTGGGTCATAGCCAACTGGGTTAGCGATATCGACATACGTATTCTCGATAAAGTTTCCGAGAGGCATCCTTTCACCCTCAAGTTCAGCGAGAGGGTTGTTAAAGGTTTTGTTATTGACAGCAGTTTCAACAACCTTTTTCAAGAGCGAGAAAAAGTCGTTCAACACGGCAGTGTTTGAGGCATCAAGTAGTGGTGCGCCAAATTCACCAATGGTGGTGGAATCGGTGACGACAGGAACGTACTGATGGTACAGTTTTCCGTCGGCGATGGAACACTCTCGCATGGCGTTGAGGGCTGTCTGTAATCCTGTAGATGGATACATAGAAGTCCTTTCTAGGTTAAGTTATTATTTAAGGAAATTGCCTTTGGAATCAAAAGCGTCTTTCCAAGATAACTTTGGTTTTGCATCCTCTTTAGGCTGTTCTTTGCTCTCAACACGTTCCATCGGCACACGCTGTAATAATGCACCGTTAGCTGCAACCAGCTTTTCGTTACGGTCTTTTAGCTTTTCTATTTCGGCATCTCTGTCTGCCAATGCTTTCATGTTTTCAGCATTACCAGTCAACAGCTCACCAATGTTATCAGAGATGACAGCGAAATTCTCTTTACCGAGAGTTTCCTCAATTTTACCTGTTATTTCTAAAATCTTATCGTCATCCATACTTCTATTATAGCATAAGAAATGTATTGTCAAGAGGCTCGTCTTTGTCTTAATTTGCGAGCTTGTAACACCCATTTAAACTTAGGGTATTTGTTTTCTGATACAGGTGCAGGTGCATGCCAATCACGATAACGGAAAGCACCAAGAAAGTTGGTGACAGGTAAACGATGCCTATCTACAGGTGTACCACCTTGAGGTAGTGGTGTGCCACCCTGATTTTGTCCAAGTACCCAGATATAGCCAGAACCGTCATAGGCTTCATCTGCAAAAGCAATATGTCCTGCAGTCCAAGAGGCTGAATAGTTCCAGACAATCACGTCACCAGCCTCTATATCACTAAGGCTGGTAATCTGATCAAAATAGACTGTTCCGTTGTAGGCACTGTTCGCATCTTTGTTGACAGACCAACACTCATAGGCAGACTGATTAACCCCTGTAAGAGGGTAGCCTTGTGGAAAACCTACGTTGTACCAGAATTCTGCAGCGTAATCCCAACACTGGCAACCGTAGTAACCATCAACGTCATAGCTCTGTCCAAGCGTATTAGTACGCCATTCAAGCCATGTTGCATGACCAATAGTTGTATATCCTGTTGCCATTATAATGTCACAATCTTGTAAATTATTTTAATAAGAAATGTCAGGATGATTGTGAGAACAACTATCGCTAGTAGCCCCACAATCGTCCAAACTATTTCTTTCTTATTCATTTTTGATTCTTTTTGTTAGACGTGTAGCTGATACAGAATATTGTACCGAGAAACACACCAACACCCGTTAAAGTTGATTTGATTGGTTCAATCGGCAAACCCCAGTTCCAAGTTGCGTTCAAGAGTTCTAGGAACAAACCAATAGCAGGTAGTACAATAGCGATGCCCCAACGCAAAGTTTCATAGATTTTTTCAGGTAGTGTAAACGGCATACCGATTCCTTTCTTTTGTAATTTTTTCATCGCCTTTTCGTATTCCTCAAGGTCGTTCTTTTTAGCAGGTACAGGCTCAGGGATTGGCTCAGGATCAGGTGTAGGTTCTGGCTCAGGTTCTGGGGTCGGTTCTGGTTCAGGTTCTGGAGTTGGCTCTGGTTGTGGTTCTGGTTCAGGCTCAGGTTCAGGTTTTGGTTCTACATAATAACCTGCGTACTTAGCCCACGCTGTTTCGTCCATCTGGGCAATATCTTTATCAAATGAACCTGCACAGCTTGAATATTGCCAGATAGCCCAGAAAGGCCACCAATCTACGTGATAAGGCATATCATCAGGATCAGGCGTTGGTGGGTTTGGAACATCATATTCAGCAGGATAACCAGCAATCCATAGACCATAATCAGCGTAGACAAGATAACGCCAGTCATAGCTGTTGACAACACTGGCAGACATATAGATCATCGGTTTTACACCAGTAAGATCATATACCCTATCTAGCCATTCTTTAGCCCAACCTGTGTTCCAAGTAGAAACTTCCCAGTCTAACACTAGGATTGCGTCTTTAATATAACCCTCAATCTGAGACACAAACCAATCTGCCTCAGCAGTTGCCGAGTTACCAAGATCAGGTCGTGCATAGTGATAGACACCTCTAAGCTGTCCGTTAGCCTTTGCTCTTTGGTAATGTTGGTCACATTTTGGGTCTGTGTAACCATTACCCTCAGTAGCTTTGATAATTACAAAATCGTATCCGTCTGCTGACCCCACACTCTGCCAATTTGATACGTCACAGCCTCTAAGCATTATTTACCTCTCTTTCTTAAATATTCTACGTCTTTGGATAAAGCTATTAAAGTTTGTGAAATTGCACCGAATTTCTCGGCATATCCATTATGTATATCAACTTTCTTTTCAAGTCTGACAATCTTTTCATCTATGCTGTTCAGTTTATCTGATTGTTTCTGCTCTCTTATCGCATCGTTGATTTCACGTTCACGATTGCCTTTACGAACAGCCATAAAAGCACCAAGAATACCACCAAGCGAGGTTATAAGAGCTACGATTATAGGTGTAACGTCTATTTCCATACTTTTATTATACCATTTATGTTATAATAGCAATATGCTTTGCAAACTTTAGTGTCGGAAATAAATGTTTGTTGACAAGCATGACTAAAGAAAATAGCTACCATATCAAGAGGGTAGCTTATTTTCGTTTATTTCTTTTTATTATAACTGTAGTGTTTCCGTATTCTTTCATCAAAGCATCCATATACAAATCTAATAGTATCCACCCAGCTTTATTTAGTTTTGCAGCCTCATCACAGTTTAACGGTAAATCTTTCATGAGGTCTTTAACCTTTGTATATTCTTTTAGATAATATTCTGATGATTTGGATTTCATTCTTCACCTCCATATTTTTTCATATCTTCTCTCCACCTCTTTAAGATTTCTTTCCTAACATTTTCATCATCTAGTTTTTCTATTATATTCATTTGATAACTCCATTTGCTTTCAACACGTTAATAGCAGGATACTCTATTTTGATTCTTTCTATCACCATACCTGCTAACTTTATCTCATAATAGTAACCGTCTGGCTCACGGATTACTTTCCAGAGTTTCTGGTTAGCTTTGTAGTTACTCATCCTTTCCTCTCATGATCTTTACAATTCGTTTGTTGGCATTACTGATACCCTCTAGGTTGTCTAGTAGTTTACCATTTAAGAATATATTTTTGCCTAAAACAATAGTACAGTTAATATCAGCATCATGTGATTTATCTGATAATTCTATGGCAAGGTTGATTAGTTCTCGTGATGCATCTTTCATTTCTTAGCCTTAGTAGCTTTCTTTGCAGTTTTCTTTTCAGGTTTCTGCAATTTCTTAATTTCATCGTCAAGGTAAGACACAATAGTCTCAAGCTCGTCAAGTTTGTCTAAAATATCATATTGTACATCCTCAACGTCAATTATTCTGTGAAATAGGTAATTTTTAGTAATCATATTATCCCTTTCTATTTACCTTTCTTTTCCAGTTTACCATATTCATTAAACATGAATGATAAGAAATAAAGTGTATCCTCTGTTGTGTTCTTATCCCAATCATATTCTCTCATAACTTGATCTAGTGTTTTCTTAGTAATCATATTAATCGTTTTCCTTTCCAGCCATCACGTTAACTAGATACGCTATGGCATCTTTAATATCTCTGAGTTGCTGGTTGATTTGCTTTAACAACTCATCGTTTTCTTTTTGTAGTTTTTCGCTTTCTTTCATATTACTTCCTTTCATAAAAGCTGGGCATATTCCAGCCCAGCCGTTGTTATAATCCAAACTCTGCTTTAGCATCAGCGATAATCGCTTTCTGTTCAAAGTAGGCTTGGTCAATATAGTATTGTAAATTCTCAATTTGGTCGTCTGCGATATTTTCCATGCCCAACAGTTCAACGATGGTTTGTGGGTTCATACCGTGTAGCTCAAATTGGTAATCTTTATTGTTGGTAATTGCTTGTAAGATTTTCATTGTAGCTATCCTTTCTTTATTAGCTTACCTCTATTATAGCACGACAATGTCGTTTTTGTCAACACTTTTTATGAATTTCATAGAACAAAAACCGAACAGAGTTTTCCACAGAAGTTTTCCACATTTCCACAACAAGAAAATAGCACCGTATTTCAGATGCTATTTCCCAGTAGAGGTAATACATACTGTTTAGCCAGTACACCTTTATTATAGAGTAGTATTAAATGATTGTAAAGTCTGTACGAGTAAGCACGATCCCACCGTCACAATGGGTGTAGGTTGTCTTAAAATGCAGTTCCTCTAATTCCTCTGCGCTTGCACCGTTCTCTTTAGCCAACTTGATCAGATCACTCATTTTCATGCCTTTAGTGGTAAAACCTCTGTTGAAGTTTTCAAAGTTAATAATAGGCGAGAGATATTTAGGTAGCCCTGCTACAGTTACAATCACGTCATCATCGTCATCTCGCATAATATAGCATTTCTGGCGCAGTATTCTGATGGCTTTGTAGTGGTTCTCGCAACACCATGCGCCCAGCCTGTAATCGTCTATATCTAGGTGGGGCTTTAATTCCTCAAAACCCTCAGGTGAAATCACAAGTTTGATAGAATCAGTATCGTTGTACGCTGCACCGTCATAACCTAAATGTTTCTCTGTCCATTCTCGTACAAACTGACTGGTTCTGATCGTGAGTTCACGTCCATAGCTAGTCGTCCACACAGCTATCGGAATATAAATTGGGGTACGGTCTGCGTCTTTAATATTGTGGTATGACACACAACCATGTTCGTCCACCACAGGAATTTTCCTACTGCTTTTGACAGACAATCCAAATTTACCGTATAGAGAATTAAGCATCAGTTTAGCGATCTGACGTTTACCTTTGTTACCCTCTTTACCTGCTGCAATCTTTTGTTCTGTCCAGTAATCTATATACTCATCAAAGAAACCACGATAGGCTCTGAATTTGAAACCAAAATGATAGGTCAGATTCTCAACGTCATAATGATCTAGGAATAGTTTGAGATCTACGTTGGTCATTGTAAGAGTAATTAGTTCATCGTTAGACGATTCCAGATATTCGTTAGGGATAAAGCTGAGCGAGTTCTTGATTTGCACTGTTGGGATTTTGTCTGGCTTAATTTTAAACTTGCAAGTGAGCTTTTGTACATATAAGGGATATAGAGGGTCATCCTCATATTTTCCCTCAAATCGCACAGGTTTTCCGTGAGGCATGGGTTTGCTACGTAACATGAAAGGGTAAAGCGAATTAACGTCCAACGTGTAACCCTCACCTGCTGTCTTGTCTACATATTTTGGTGATGCATAAGTAAAACCACCCCTATAGGCAGCTCTGATCTCGGCATCGGTTACAGAATCTAGGATTGGAAAATTCTTTCTGAAAAACTTGAAATGCGATTTGAAGTTAGCCATAGCATTTGATGCCATCGTCATTTTACTCATGCCAGCATCAAACATTTGTTTTAATGCCATCGCAATTATTTGCACGTCATTAGAAATATAATCTTTTTCCTCTGGTGTCAACTCATGACCAACAGGTCTATACGCCTCATAGTCTATACGACCTTTTGCAATCGGCAGACCAAACGACTGTGCCACACGTGCAACAGAGAAGTTAGGGAATATTTTCATAGAATCAAGCAGTGTGAGTTTCTTGGTGTGATGACCTTTTACCTTAAAATAGAATTCGTATTTGTAGACATTACCATCGCCAGCAATAATAGAAGTGTATGTAGAATCTTTAGGTTTCTCATCGTCTAACAGATGAGTAAACCCTAAATCTTTAACCATATATGAGAGGATAAATTCGGAATCAAAACGCAAGTTGTGAAAATACAACGTTAAATTCTCATCTGATTCGGCACACCAATCTATGAAACTCTGAATGTCAATTCCATATTCAAATTTAGTGTTATCCTCAATATTGCATACTGCCCATGCCCAAACTCTACAATCATTTACGTCTGTGGTGGTTTCAAAATCGGCTGCATAACACAGCGATTGTTTCATGCCTTAAACCCAAATAACCCTGCGTATTTACGCTGATCTGTTTTTGACATATTGGCAAAGATTTCCTCATTAGATTTCCTTACCTCTTTAACACCATCATCTATCTCATCTCTAAGACCAATAAGAAAGTTGTCTATATCGTCTTGTGTTGTTTTGTTGGATATTTTGTAATTCTTAGTACCCATCGGTACGCCAAATTTTGCCATCCATAACTCATCCTGCTTTCTTAAGGCACGTTCAAGTTTGCCATAATTACGCAAGGCTTTAACATGTTCAGAAAACGTTTCTTTTGGCGATTCAACATACTTGAAAATATCGTTGATCACGTCATGTCGTCTCACAAGTTCGCTAAACTCTTGTGGTGTTAGCTGGTTGACTTTAGCTTTAATATCTCTAATAGTGTCTGCATCCAAATTTGAGTTTTCCAGCATCGTTTGCAGGGCTGATAGGTAAGTATCAAAATAATCGTTATCACGTGAGCCGTAGGTTTCGTATCTGTTAATATAAGAACGCATAGTACGCAAATCTGAATACGATAAATCATCCAAATTGCGGTCTAAAATTTTAACACGTTCCTCAAGGTTTACATATTCGTCTCTAAGCCCAATATCATCTGGGTTCTTTTGGTAACGATCTTTTGCCATTTCAATCATGACATTGTAGAAATCTTTTACGTCTGAAAGTTTGTATTTGAGATAATCATATTCCCAATTTACAATCCAAGTATCACCGAGCTTTCTGCGTTTCATAGCATCAGGGTCTTGATTCATTTTCTTGAGCATATTTAGCTCACGTTTCAAATCTTTCTTAGTTGTATATCTAGCTTTAAGCTGTCTTACACTCACACGACTAGGCAGATTTTTCATCCCTCTGCGTTCTGCTCTAATTACACGTTGATTAAAACTTTTAACTGTTCTACGAATGTCATCGTTGAAATCTGCATCAAATTTTTGTCTTGCCATTTTTACCTCTCTTATAGTGGCTGGTGGTTTTTACACCACCAACCTGTTTAATTTTATTATTCGGTTTCGTATTCTACAGTGTAGACTTTAACGGTACGACCATTTTTAGTTGTCTCTTTACCGTTATAAGTAACGTAGACATATTTACCTTGTGGTACGTTTTTAAACTGACGATCTAGTGATGCTGAGCCAAAGATTGCAAATTTCTCGCCGTTCACGTCAATGATATATTTAGTGGTTTCACCAAATTTACCATCAAACACCTCTGATTTAACATAGATACCCTCAATTGTTGCACCCTCGTTTAGAGAGCTATTGTTCCAGATTGGTGTTGACTGTTGTTCTACTGCTGATACTTTCATTTTTCATCCTTTCGTACCATTATTTTATATTGTTTTGGGTTGTAGATTACCCTGATTTTCATAGCTATCCTTTCTTTTTAGATGCTATGAATCCATTGTATGCGGTGGGTGAGGACATTGTCAAGCAGGAAAATTATTTGTTCATTTATCCACATGTGGAAAAGTCTAGTTGTGCAGATTTTGCAAAAGTTTTGTACGGTGTTATAATTTTATTAACCTAAGCTGGATTACGGCTGACGGTTTTACATTTCGGGTAGAGCCTGTTGTTAAGGTAATGTAGATAGTTACCGAATCAACCTAGTAGATAATACTACGGCAGCTACAGTCTATGTGGTTTATAGTGCATTACTACAACAGGTTATCTGCCTGAGCTTGATAATGTTATGTATTACAATTTTGATAAACTATTTTCATATCCGTTTATGTTCGCATTTGTGGTCGGGAACAGGGGCTGCGGCAAGACATTTAACGCAAAAATCGCAGTTCTCAAAAAATTCTTGAACACAGGTGAACAATTTATTTATCTGCGTAGATATAAGACAGAATTAGATGCTGCTCTACCTAGTTTCTTTGACGATATTCAGAGCAACGGATATTTTGAGGATTATGACTTACGTGTCTGCAAGGGAAAGAACCTCACAACCTTTAAATGTAATGGTCAGATTTGTGGATATGCTGTACCACTTTCTACGTCCAACATTTTAAAATCTACAGCTTTTCCAAAGGTCAGCACAATTATCTTTGACGAATATATCCTAGACGTTGCTGCTGGCACGTACAAATATCTCAGAGACGAACCGACCCAGCTATTAGAGTTCGTAGAGACTGTGTTTCGTTTACGTGATGGGCGTGTATTGTTCTTGGGCAACTGCGTAAATTTCTACGGATCGCCATATACAGGATTTTTCTCGCTTTCTCTGCCGTACAATTCAGAATTCAAAACCTTTAAAGACGGTCTGATCGTTGTAAATTATATAGACAATGAGAAATATCGTAACGTGAAAAAACAGACAAAGTTTGGACGGCTCGTAGATGGTACAAAATATTCTGACTATGCCATTATGAACAAGTCATTACGTGAAACAGAGGATTTCATAGAAAAACGACCACCTGATTGTAAGTTCAATGGTATTCTCGTAATCAACGGCAACAATATCGGTGTATGGTCTAGCAAGAACGGCAACCTATATCTTTCTGAGAAATATGAACCAAACCATTGGATTAAGCTCGCCTGTGATTTTAATGACCATACTGATAGTACACAGCTACTTAGTTTACGTGAAAACTGGATTATCCGTTACACCTTGACTGCGTTCAAACGTGGTTGGTGTAGGTTTGAAAATCAAAAGGTAAAAGCTATCGCTCTACCCCTGTTAAATAAATGTATTGCCATTTAGAAAAATAGTGTATAATGAAATTAGATAGAAAGCGATTTCTATAGTTCGTTCCACACTTAATCAGGTTTCTATAGAGGTCATAAATTCGTACTCAAAACGGGATTTTACCTTTGCTTAAGTTAAAAATATGTACCTATACTTGCGCAAAAATAAACAATTTTCGCTTTAACCTCTATAGTTGGAAAGTCGTGGCTATCCTAACTTATGACTTTCCTTGATCTTAACGCAACTACTTAATTGTTTACTTACAATAAGGCATTACCAAATCCATTGTGGATCTCCATACTATCAGTTGCGTTCCAAACGCCACCTCGTGCAAACTGGGTGGCTTTTTGGTTGGTTGTGTGACGCATGTAGAGGTACTCTGACACACGTTTGCCCGTATGACGCACGTATAAGGACGTAGAGACACGTTTGCCC
>Ga0213919_1000560_pt1 | contig 16033 bp, 15 predicted proteins | sample McNCre317MG_FD_161056 | JGI IMG/M metagenome (GOLD analysis project Ga0213919, IMG submission 161056) | Freshwater microbial communities from McNutts Creek, Athens, Georgia, United States - 3-17 MG | ecosystem: Environmental > Aquatic > Freshwater > Creek | place: USA: Georgia | collected... | reverse complement strand
GTTTAACTTCTTCAAGAAATTTCTTTTTATCATCTTCTGAAAATCTGCCTTTTGCGTAGGCAACGTTAAATAATAAAGAAATTAAGATGAATAGTTTTAACATAGAAACCCCAATGAACAATTAATAACTATATTTTAAGGGCTTACCTCTCTGGGGTAAACTAAATACTACTCTTACCTAGTTAAATTGCCGTAAGTCTTATGTTCAAAGTAAATTCATCGCCTTTTTAACTGACTCTTTTTGTTGGCATGGGCCTATGGTGATTCTGTAGGTATAAGTATTAAAAATGATGTTTTCAATAAGGATTCTTATCGGCGCAAATTGGCTAAACCAGAAGAGAAAAGCAACACTCCCAAACTCCATAGTATCCAACTTCCGGTGGGAAGTTGTGACCAGTGAGTGATTTCTCTTTCCCCAATAATGGTGATACCTGAAAAAATAAATACTGATGAAGTGATTGAATAGGCTAAAAAAATAATTGCACCAATTGCCGATCTAAGCTCTCTTTCATAGCCAACATTTTTTACTTCTATGGCATAACCTTTTTTGGCAAAATCTCTAAGAAACCATTTAATGTGTCTGGGCAACACTCTCATTGTAGAAGTGAGGTCTCTGGCCGCCCATGCAGCCTCTTCTATTAACTCATCTTTGCTAAAAGTACTTTCGATGATTTCTTCGATATCACTTTCAAGGATGCCAAAAATATTTAAGTCAATTCCCAATTGTTTGCCGACTCCATCGAGAGTGATGAGGGCTCTAAAAATAATGTACCATTCACGAGGAAGATAAATTTGATGTTTTTTAAGTGTGCTTAAAATTACAGAAAGCAGATCTGAAAAATTAGTCTGCCTTACAGAGAGTCCCACAAATGGACTGAGAGCTTCTCTCACATCTCTAATAAGAGAATCTGTATCTGGTATGGTGTCGTATTCGGCGACATCTAAAAATTCATAAACGAGGTTTTCATAATTGTATGAGAGTATGGCATACACTATGGCAATGAAATGATGCCGGCCACTTTTACTCAAACTCCCCATGAGGCCAAAATCAATGAGGCCTATTTTTCCATCATTAAGATAAAAGAAATTTCCACCGTGTAAATCAGCATGAAAAAATCCATCTTTTAAAAAAGTCTTTAAAAAAAGTCGAACTCCGTATTCCATCTTGGGAACAATTTCAGATTTTCTTGTAAGAATTTCTTGATTTCTACTGAACGGAATTCCTATTAATTCTTCTATGACTAAGACACTTTCAGAAGAATACTCTTTATAAACTCTAGGTATGTAATAAAGATTTTGATCATCATGTTTTTCAATGTTTCGTCGAAGTCGCTCACAGTTGAGAGCCTCTACGTGAAAATTTAATTCCCTTTGTAAAGTTAGTGCAAAGTCATTGACGACTCTTGATATCCCTAAATACCTGAGTTCTTTACTTACTCTTTCTGCTTGATTTGATAAAAACATGAGAATAGAAAAATCATTTTCAATTTCTTTTTCAATTCCTGGCCGTCTCACTTTTATGACTACTGGTTGACCGTTTTTTAATGTGGCTCTAAAGACCACCCCAATTGATGCCGTTCCTATCGCTTCTTTTTGAAAAGTACTGAAGACATCTTCAACATTGCCCCCAATGCTTGACTCGATCATTGACCTTACTTCTTCAAAGAGAACTGGCTTCACTTTATCACGAAGCATTCTCATTTCTTCTAGAAATGAAGGATGAAATAAGTCATCACGGGAACTTAAAAGTTGTCCAAATTTTATAAAGGCTGGTCCCAATTCTTCAAAACATTTTCGCAAGCGAAAACCCAGCACCTGGTTCCAGTCTTTTTCCGACTTATTTGCTAGTTCATCTCGGATACGTTTTTTTGACTTGGGTAATACAAAATTAGGAATTTTATTCGTGGTGTTTTTAGTAATGAATTCATCAAACCCATGGCGGGCAAAAACCATGACGATCTCTTGCAAGCGCCCAACATTTCTAATTGTTCTTGATAATCCTATTCCAGCTTTAATCAAATCCATGAAAAAACCTTTTGAATGAGTTGCCCCTATACTATAATCAGATAAATTCTTTTATGAGGCTCATTTGCGTACTATTTTTACTGTCATTCTATTTTTAACTTCTTTTGGTCTTCAGGCAATAGAGACTTGCAGCCGTGTTGCTGTCATTAATTATCAAGAAGTTCTAATTGACTCAAACTCGTCTGAAAAAGGAGAGGGTTTGCGCTATCATCTAGAAAAAGATCCCATCGCCAAAATGCACCTAGACACTTATCAAAAAAACTCAAGGATGGTCTGGCCCTCCGCTATCATCGGATCAGCTGGAACCGGTCTTATCCTCTACGGATTTTTTAATTCTAACTCAGAAGACCGTAGGATTTTTCTCATTTCTGGAGGAGCTACTTTACTCGTGAATTATCTCATTGCTCGCACTTTGGAAGTGACCAATGAGGTAAATCTCAATAATGCCATAGAAGAATATAATAAAAGAAATTTGCCAAAAATTTTTTTTAACCCTGAAGAAACTACTGGCCAATTCAGTTTACCTGCTTCAAAAATCGGTCTTGCACAGCAATGGAGTTTTTAATTTAAGGTTATGATTATGAATAATTTCACGTGTTATCACTGTCAAAAAACTATACCAATAATAGGTTCTGTGAAGATTCTAAGAACTGAAGAGTGCCCCTATTGCTCAACAAGTCTTCATTGTTGTAGGATGTGTTCTTTCTATGACTCAAGAGTATATAACGAATGCCGAGAGTCAAATGCTGAAAGAATTGTTGATAAAGAAAAAGCTAATTTTTGTGATTACTTTAATTTATCAGACGGAACTCATAACAAAAGTTCAAAAGAAGATTTAAATAATATTGCTGCATCACTTTTTAAAAAATAGGATTTATCATGGAAGAACTGCCAATCACGCTCGCTGGAAAAATTAAACTCGAAGCAGAGCTTGATCATCTTATAAAAGTTGAACGGGAAGGTTTGAAAGTTACAATTTCAGAAGCAAGGGACTTGGGAGACTTGAAAGAAAATGCAGAATATCATGCTGCTAAAGAACGCCAGTCTATCGTCGAAGGACGAATCGCTCAACTTCAAGGAATTTTAGCAAGATCTCGCGTGGTCGAAGTCAGCAAAATAAGAAGTCACAAAATTGTGTTTGGAGCCACTGTTCACGTCTTTGATGTCGCAAGAAATATGAAAGTCACTTTCAAAATTGTAGGCGAAGACGAATCAGAATTTAAAGAACATAAAATTTCCTACAACAGTCCACTCGGTAAAGCCTTAATCGGTAAAGAAGAAGGTGATACTGTCATTGTAAAGGCTCCTAAAGGTGACGTTGAATATGAGGTTGAAGGTTTTGAATTCATCGACTGAAAAAAGTCTTCCAAGGTCTCATCTAAAAACAAAAGCATTGGGCTGGAATTCCCCACTGGCAGATCTCCTTGGTCGCGCCTCAAGCAAATCTTATGAAAAATTAATTCTTGCTGGCATAAAAGATGTCTCCGATCTTCTATGGATTTTTCCTTTAAGAGTTGTAGAACTTCCTCCACTTAGAAGTTTTGAATTTATCGAAGAGGGCAGAATCTTTATCGGTCGAGCAAAAGTTATAAATGTCCAAGCAAAGCCAAATTTCAGAGTCAAAGGTAAAGGGCGAGCCATGCTCTACAATGTGCTTGTGCATGTTCAAGATTTATTATCTGAAAAAATTATAACTCTTAAATGGTTTAATACTTATGGCTCTATAACTTCAAAAATCTCTAAAAGTACATTCATTGAATTCATGGGTGAAGCTTCTGTTTTTAATGGCCAGAATCAATTTGCTAATCCAGATTTTTTTCACCTTGATTCACCTGAAGATCCTTCACCCTTTGTAACAGTATCAAACGAATTAAAAATTCAGTACCCAACAATTAACACAGTTCCTGGAATACAAGTTAAAAAATTCATCGATAAAATACCCAACTACCTTTGGGAAAATATTCCTGAGACCCTGCCCAAAAAACTCATAGCTGAAAAAGACTTTCTCTCACTTGGTGATACATTTAAAATCATTCACGCTAAAATAAAGCCAAATAGTGAACTAGAAAAAAAAGCAGAAGAAAGAATTATCTATGAAGAATTCTTTCACGATCAAATAAAAATAAGCTTAAGAAGGAAGTTTTTTAAAAAGCCCATGGCTCCCAAAATGACTGTTTCAAATGAAAATTTTGAATCACTCTTGAAGCTTTATCCCTATGATCTCACCAATGACCAAAAAAAATCCTTGTCAGATATTAGACATGATTTAAATTTTGGACATCCTATGATGAGACTCATTCAGGGAGATGTTGGATGTGGTAAAACCACTGTCGCCATGATCACTGCTATGATTGTTATTGAAAACGGTGCTCAAGCAGCACTCATGTGCCCCACCGAGGCTTTAGCTATCCAACATTTTGTGAGTGCTATTGAACTTTTTGGAGAAGACACCGTCAAATGCAAGTTACTCTTGGGTTCAACTTCGGCTAAAGAAAAAAAATTAATTCAAAGCCAACTTCTTTCTGGTGAAATCGATTTTATCATCGGGACACACTCGTTAATTCAGGAGAGTATAAATTTTAAAAACTTGGGTCTTGCCATCATTGATGAACAGCATAAATTTGGCGTTGATCAAAGAATTAAATTAACAAACAAAGGCTCCGGAGTTCACTGCTTAATCATGTCGGCCACACCTATTCCTAGATCTTTAAGTCTCACGCAATATGGTGACTTAGACATTTCAACGATAAAAACCATGCCAAGTGGAAGAAAAGGTCACAAGACCCGAATAGTTACGACTGAAACATATCAACAATATTTAAATTTCATCAACACTCGCCTTTCGCTGAGTGAACAAATCTATGTTGTTGTGCCTGCGATTTCTGAAAGTGCCGAACAAGACTTTCATAACCTCACCGAAGTTCTCGAACAATACAAAAAATATTTTCCCAATCACCGCACCTCTGGTCTTCATGGACAAATGAAATCTGATGAAAAAGCAAAAGTGTTTTTAGAATTTAAGCAGCACAAAATAGATATTCTCATCTCAACAAGTGTCATTGAGGTAGGGATAAATGTCCTCAATGCAACTGTCATGGCCATCATCAATCCTGAGAGATTTGGCTTAAGCTCACTTCACCAGCTTCGCGGCCGAGTAGGAAGAGGAGATAAACCTGGGTTTTGCTTTTTAGTAAATGACAAAAAAGTAAGTGGCTTAAGCCTTGAACGCCTCAAAGTTATCGAAAATAACACCGACGGATTTAAAATCGCCGAAGAAGACCTAAAATTACGTGGTGAAGGTGATCTCTTCGGCGTTGATCAATCAGGTAGCGTTAGCCAAAAAAGAATGGCGAACATTATTCTCCACGCAGACATTCTCAACCAAGCTCGTGAGGATGTGCTCAAATTGATTAATGAAAATGATTCTGATGTCATTAGGCTTTTAGATAAATATTCTAACGATTCAAAAATTTTTACGACCGTCTAAACCCGACTTCTTTCATTTGATACTCTGGAAATTTAATAGTGAAATGTATTTTAAATTTGATATACTCATTTCATGATACATGTCGATGTTTTAGCCTCCAGTGACCCGTTAGCTCTCGGACTCTATGAGTTTGAGTATAATTATTTGTACATTGGTCGATCCAAAAAAAATGATTTGATTTTTCTCGATAAGGAAATCCCTGCGATGTTTTTGAAGTTATTCATTTATTCGGATGGAAAAAATGAACAGCTTGTTGTTAAAAATAATAAAAATGATCCATTCTATTTTATTAACGGTAAAAAAGTAAGTGGTTCTATTAAGCTAAAAAATGAAGATGTTGTTTCTTTCGCATCGATCAAATTTCAAATTAAAAATTTTAAGAAGAATGAAGTTGATGTTGATCTTTCATCTGCCTATGAAGAATTTGAGAAAAATGCCAATGACTTAAGACCGGCCCTAGATTTTATCGAAGAAGTCATTATTGATTTTGAGAAAATGGATCTAAATGTTTAAAGAAAATAACCCCAATTATTTTTATACCAGTGATGAAATTAGAATATTTTATAACACGAATTTTTCACCGAAAGACCTAAATCCAAAAAAACCAGTATTGGTTCTTATTTACGGCTTACTTTGCAGTAATTATCATTATAAATATCAAATTCCCTTTTTTGAGAGTCAAGGTTATCAAATTCTTTTACATGATTATCGTTTTCATTTTGCCTCTTCTCAAGATGGTGACATTGAGTCTTGTACATTTCCCAATATTGCTAAAGATCTCCACGAGCTCCTGGCCCATTTAAACATAAAAAAATCTATCTTTGTTGGCCACAGCATGGGTGTTAATATTTGCCTCGAACACGCCCGACGTTACCCAGAAGACTTAAGTGCACAAATTTTAATTTCTGGAACAGTTGTGCCACCTCAAGATGTCATGTTTGACTCAAACTTAGTTGATATAGGCATGCCCTACATAGAAAGTTTCACCAAAAAATATCCAGAACTCTTTAAATCTTTCTGGAAACATTCTTTTAAAAACCCTATTGCCCAATATGCTATTTTTGATGGTGGATTTAACAAGAAGCAAGTAGAAATGGAATTCGTGCAACTTTACATGAAAAAAATTAGCGAACTTCCTGAAAATTTATTTTTCCATCTCTTAAGACTTATGCATGATCATGACATTATCAATCACCTAGAATCAATACAAACGCCAACTCTTATTATTGGTGGTGATAAAGACAAGATTATTCCTAACTATCTTCAACAAATACTCAATCGCTATTTACCATCAAGCACTCTTTATATTGTCAAAGATGGATCCCACGTACCTCAAGTAGATTTTCCAGAGATGCTCAACAATAGAATGAATAGATTTATATCTAAAATTTAAAGATTAATTTTTTTAAATTCAATAATTGATTTAAAAACTCTTTTCATCGCCGATTGAACCTGCTGCTTTTTATACTCTTGATGAGAAGCATCCCCTTGTGAGTTCTCTCTAAAGGCATCTTGATCGACGACTTGAATTTCATAAGGGTAAAAAAATCTAATGTCCCTTGCGACTAAAGAAATATCCATGGTGAGCACTCGTCGTGCTAATTCATTTTCATCTGGGTTATTGGCTTTAGCCAATCTTCTAAGTTCATTAAATTCTTGCAAGAATGGATTCTTGTATTCAATAAGTTGCCTGCAAGTAAATTGGATAGACTGATAAGCTTTTGAAGTATGTTTATTTCTTTCACTTTCACTCGGAGCAATCAGTGCCTCAGAGGCTGCTCTTTCCATGGCCGATAAAAATCTCTCTTCTGATAGATTATTTCTGATGGCCATCTTTAGAATGCTCTGATGGGCTTCTTTAAATTTCACCATGTCAATCATGGTGTTCACCGCGCGACTTGGTTTGTTGTTGTGAGGAATGACGATATTTTTTTCAAGTAAAAAACGAATCAGTCTAAGGGTATCAAAACGGGTGTGAGTGACAAAACGTACTCCTACCCTATCAAATAACTCTTCAGCGACATTCTCTGCTTTATGCAAAAGTTTAATAATAACACTTTCTCGGGTCTTCTTTGATTTTGTTTCAAAATCAACCAAAGGAACCACATCTTCTGTGCCCTTCACTCCAAGAAAGAGTTTATCGTCATCACTTCTAAAAATGTATTTATAAAAACGATCAAAAATTTGAGTTTGTACAATTCCAAAATAATTTGATCTTAGGTCTTTGTCCGCGTGAATAATTGTGTGCATGACTTTTAAAACTGCTTCGGCCCACAATTTATCTTCGCGCTTTTTTATGTCGTCATCTGTGGCCATTAAAAACAGCTGACCGATATCAGAAATCATGAGCAGTGAATTTGGTACTTTTAAATCCAGACCTTCAGGGTTTCCCTCTTTTAAAAAATAACGACGGATAAATTGCATGGCCTCCTGGAAACTTCCAAACATTTCAGATTTTGCCACCGGGTCGCTGGGGTCAAGGCCATAGCCCTTTAAAAATTGGTTGACCTCATCATTGGATGTCATCGGACCAAGAAAGTTTTTCGTGTCTAGTGCTGAACGTCCACCTATGACAACATCAAAAATTTCCCAGTCAAATAAATATTTCTCAAGATAACTTGGTCTTTCCATTTAAAACCTTTTATAGATTCACATATCAAGCTAAACTAGTATGTAATGAATGAGACTAATCGACTAGATCGAAGAAGACTAGATATTCTTTTTCTCTCCTTTTTTGGAGTAGGATTTTTACCCAAAGCACCAGGAACCTGGGGCACCTTGGCGACCTTGCCTTTTCTTTATGTCTTGGGTCGCTTTAATCCCCCTTGGGTTCTCTTTATTCCCTTTCTTATTATCATGACCGTCATGTCATCTTATGTGGCAGAGCTCGTTCAAAAAAAATACGCCCTCCACGACCCACAATTTATTGTGATTGATGAAGTTTTAGGAATGACGACGGCCTGGCTTTTTATTCAAACTCACAATCTCACTCACCTCTTTATTCTCTTTGTGCTCTTTCGCTTTTTTGACATTGTAAAATTCTGGCCTGCTTCGTATTTTGATAAAAAAGTTCAGCATGGTGCTGGGACAATTCTTGATGATATAGTCAGTGGAGTTTATGCCGGACTAATCTACTTAATCATTAATCATTTTTTTCATCCTTTTTTTAATTTTATCTAAATTACGCACAAATTACGCTTGACTTACGTATTATTTACGCACAAACTATTCTTAAGAAAAGAATTGATTAGTGAGTGTTTAAGCTGCACTATTTTTGACTAAATTAGTCTAATAATTACAAGCCTTTGATTCTTTTATATCTTGATCAAATTGCATAAGTTTTAGGTTATCGATTAATTATAAAGAATGTTAGCTTTATGGCACACATTCAAGAGACACCTTCGGAGGATTTCATGTCATTACAGAAAGTATCAGCGGCCCCATCACCTGAAAAATTAAAAGCACTCGACCTGGCTTTATCGGCAATCGAAAAGCAATTCGGTAAAGGCGCCATCATGAAACTCGACAACAAGAATGCTGTTGAGAAATTGGCCGTCATCCCTACTGGATGTTTGAGTTTAGATCTTGCTCTTGGTGTTGGTGGTATTCCTCAAGGAAGAATCATTGAAATTTACGGGCCGGAATCTTCTGGTAAAACAACTCTCACTCTTCACATTGCAGCTGAATGCCAAAAGCAAGGTGGAACAGTGGCTTTCGTTGATGCTGAACACGCTCTAGATACAGCTTACGCTGCTAAACTTGGAGTTGATATTCCTAATACACTTATCTCTCAACCAGATTCTGGAGAACAAGCTCTAGAGATTACAGATATGCTCGTTCGTTCAGGAGCAGTCAATCTTCTTATCGTGGATTCAGTTGCAGCTCTTACACCAAAAGCTGAACTTGAAGGAGACATGGGAGATTCACACATGGGTCTTCAAGCCAGACTTATGTCACAGGCTTTAAGAAAACTAACGGGATCAATTTCTCGCTCTAACTGTACGGTCATCTTCATCAACCAACTTCGTATGAAAATTGGTGTGATGTTCGGTAACCCTGAAACAACAACTGGTGGTAACGCTCTTAAGTTCTACGCTTCAGTTCGTTTAGATATCAGAAGAACAGCTGCTATTAAAGATGGTGAAAACCACATTGGTAACAGAACAAAAGTTAAAGTCGTTAAAAATAAAGTGGCTCCTCCATTTAAAGAAGCTGAATTCGATATTATGTATGGAACTGGTATTTCAAAAGTGGGTGATATTTTAGACCTTGCTTCTAACAATGGAATCGTTGAAAAAGCTGGTGCTTGGTACGCGTACAACAATGCAAAAATTGGTCAAGGAAGAGAGAATTCAAAAACTTTCTTAGAGGCTAATCCAGAAATGCTAGAAGAAATTAAGCAAAAAATGCTCGTGAAATTCGGCATCGTTGCTGGAGCAGCGGGAGCTGAAATCATTGATCCTGCCACAGGAGAAATTAAAGAAGCTCAACCAGAAGAAGAAAAAACAAAGAAATCAAAAAAGAATCTTCAGTAATAGGATCTAAACCACGCCGAACTTATCCCCTCTTGAATAGGAGGTCTTAAGAAAAGCGTGGTTTTTTTATTTTTAAATCTATGCCAGCAAGTAGAGCTTATTCATATCTCATAAAAATCCTCTCAATGAGGGACTATTCCGAACACAAGCTCAGAGAAAAATTACGCGAAAAGAAATTCCCGCCAGAAGACTGTGAAGCGGCCATAAACGAAATCAAATCTCGAGGCTACCTAAGAGAAGACTCCTACACGGAAGCCCGCATAAAAGGCTTTATGAATAAGGGTTATTCCATAAACTACGTGAGGCAAAAACTTGCTCAAGAGCAGCTTAGTGTCACGGACGAGCAGATTGAAGAAGTTTTTAGAGAGCACCAAATCACAGAAGAAAGCCAAATTGAGCGCCTTGCCCAAAAAAAAATAGGGACAAAATCAGAGTTGGATTTTGACCAACAAAGCAAAATTCTTCGCTATCTCATGACCAAGGGACATAACTACTCTGAATCCAAAAAAATCCTAAAAAATCTCATTTCTGGAGAATTAATTAGTGATGATTCCCATGAGAATTTTAATTAAAAGATAAAAAAATTGATGAAATTCAAAGGGAGAAGTACAATATTGCAAACTTCATCCCATAGGATTTCCCATGTCTCAAAAACTCACTGGCCAACAAATTAGAGAAAAGTTCTCACAATACTTTATTAAAAATCATCATGAAAAAGTCGCTTCCAGCTCACTTATTCCTCACAATGATAAAACTCTCCTCTTTTGCAATGCCGGCATGAATCAGTTTAAAGACTACTTCACTGGAAAATCTCAAGCGACTAATAAGCGCGCCGTGAGCATTCAAAAATGTGTTCGAGCAGGTGGGAAACATAATGATCTTGAAAACGTTGGCCACACAGCACGCCACCATACATTTTTTGAAATGCTAGGAAACTTTTCATTTGGCGATTATTTCAAAGAAGACGCTATAAGATTTGCATGGGAGTTTCTAACGGTCGAATTAAAAATTCCAAAAGAAAAACTCTATGTGACTGTTCATTATTCAGACGATGAGGCAAGAAAACTTTGGACAAAAGTAGCCGGACTTAGTGACGAGAGAATTTTTAACAAAGGTGATAAAGATAACTTTTGGGAAATGGGAGAATTTGGACCGTGCGGCCCTTGCTCAGAAATTTTCTTTGACCACGGTGAAGAGTACACTGATAAAGATTTAGTGCGAGTTGATCCAAAAGATTTACTTGAAGATGAAAAAAGATATGTGGAGATTTGGAACTTAGTCTTCATGCAATTTGAAAAGACGCCAGAAGGAAAGTTTTCACTTCCAAAGCCCTCTATTGATACTGGTGCTGGGCTTGAAAGAGTGGCCGCTGCTCTTCAAGGCTGTTACAACAATTATAACACTGACATTTTTTATCCAATCATGAAAAAAATTGGTGAGATCTCTGGAAAGAAATACGAGCCGAATGCAAGTGGCGCTGAAGCAGAAAAAACAAAAGCGGCTTTCAGAGTTGTGGCCGACCATATTCGCTCAGCAAGTATGCTTATTACTGATGGGGCCATTCCATCAAACGAAGGAAGAGGCTACGTTCTTCGAAGAATTATTCGTAGAGCGGTTAAATATTTAAATGAACTTGGTGTAAAAGAAATCTCTTTTTACAAACTTGTCCCAGCTGTTTTTGAGTCACTTGGATTAGAGTACACTCAAAATGCGGCAAACGCTGAACTTGCTGTGAAACTTCTTGAACTTGAAGAAAGAAAATTTAGAGAGACACTTGAAAATGGCCTAAAATTTTTAAATGAGGCCATCACCAAAGAAGTCACAAACAAAGTTCTCTCTGGAAAAGCTGCCTTTAAGTTATACGACACCTATGGATTTCCAGTTGATTTAACAGAAATGTATCTTCTCGATCATGGCCTCAAGCTTGACCAAGAAGGATTTGATAAGGCGATGAAAGAGCAAAAAGAGCTTTCAAAAAAATCATGGAAAGGTGGCCTTGATAACAGCGATAAAGTTTTTCACGCTCTAAAAGAAAAATACGGTGCTACGACATTTGTGGGCTACGAAAAATTAGACGTGGAAGCCAAACTTCTTGAAGTCATCGACATGGGAGACACGAAGGGCTTATTGTTTGATACAAGTTCATTCTACGGTGAATCTGGTGGACAAGTTGGTGACATAGGAGTCATCAAGCTTGGAAAAAATATTCTTGCTAATATTAACGACACTCAAAAACCAGTAGATGGATTGCACGTTCATTTTTCAAACGACGCTGATGCACTGGAGGTTGGAAAATCTTATACACTCTCTGTAGATAAGAAAACTAGACAACTCATTATGCGAAATCACTCTGCCACCCATTTACTACAAGCTGCTTTAATAAAAGTTTTAGGCTCGCACGTAAAGCAGGCCGGATCTGTTGTGAGCGCTGATAAGTTGCGCTTTGACTTCACTCACCTTCAGGCCATGAGCAAAGAAGAAATTGAAAAAGTTGAAAATCTCGTCAATCAAGAAATTGCTAAAGCTCATAAGGTTGATGCCAACATCATGAGCATGGATGATGCTCAGAAAAAAGGGGCCATGGCCCTTTTTGGTGAAAAATACGGAAACGTCGTGCGTGTTTTATCCATGGGAGATTTTTCAACCGAACTTTGTGGTGGAGTCCACGTTCACAATACTTCAGATATTGGTCTTATTACCATACTAAGTGAATCTTCACTTGCGACTGGTGTAAGAAGAATCGAAGCGACGACATCTGAGACAGCGATTCATTATCTTTCTCACAGGTCTAGTTTACTTAAAAAAGTTGAATCTATGTTCATGGATAAAGAAGAGCGAGCACTCTTAAAGCTAGAAAATCTTTTTAAAGATTTAAAAGACAAACAAAAAGAAATCGAAAACCTTAAAGATAAAATTCAATTAAATGAATCAAAAGATCTTTTTAATTCTGTTGAAAACTTAGGTGGAATTGATTTCGCCGTCATTGAAGCAAGTCCAGATTCTGATCTAAGAAAACTCTCTGATCTTTTTGTGAGTAAATTTCAAAACGGCGCAGTTGTCTTGTATAATCTCAATGGAGATAAAGCTTCGGTGCTTGTTAGATCTGCAAAGGGAGCAAGCAAGTTTAATGCGGGTGAAGCTTTAAAAGAAATTCTTCCAGTCATCAATGGCCGTGGTGGAGGAAAGCCTGACATGGCCCAAGGATCTGGGGAAGCAGCTCTTATTGGAAAAATCGCAGGACACGCTAAGAGTGTTTTAAAATCAAAACTAGGATAGTTAATGAATTTAAAAATTTTCGTTCTTTTATTAATGGTGTCACTCCTCAGTTGTACTAATAAGGGAAATGTTAAAAAAGATAAATCATTAAACGTCGCTCTTACTAGTGAAGTGTCTACCCTTGATCCCGTTAATTCATATGACAATGTGTCTGGTATGGTGATTTACAATATTTGTGAACAACTTTATGAATACCATTATTTAAATAGGCCTTATGAACTTATTCCGCTTTTAGCAGAGTCCATGCCGACCATTGAAAATAATGGTAAACGTTATGTGATAAAAATTAAAAAAAATATTCGCTATCACGATCACCCGGCCTTTGGGGGTAAACCTCGCTTTGTCACAGCTCAAGATTTCATCACTCAATTTAAAAGACTTTCATACACTCCACTTAATTCCACAGGCTGGTGGGTCGTGGATGATGTCATTGAAGGTGTTAACGATTTTAAAAAGTCTGTAGGAAGTGATTTCGAAAAATTTAAATCAACTTCTATTTCAGGACTAAAAGCTCCTAATGATCATACTCTTGTTATTGAACTCACAAAGCCATCACCACAGTTTATTTATAAACTCTCCATGAGTTTTATTTCGCCTCTACCATTAGAAGTTATAGAGCATGATAAAAATGACTTAAGCCAACATCCCATTGGTACTGGCCCATTTTATTTATCTAAAATGGAATCTAATAAACAAATTACTCTAGAAAAATTCCAATATTATCATGAAAGTTTTTATCCATCTGAGGGAGATCGCTTCACTAATAGTCGAGGTCTATTAAAAGATAGTGGTGAAAAAATTCCTTTTATCGAAAAAATTAATTTTCACGTTGTAAATGACAATAATTTAAGATGGGAATTATTTAACCAATACAAACTCGATCTCATTGTTCTTCCTCAAGAGTTTTACACACAAGTTTTTGATGATGTTGGAAACCTAAGAGAAGAAATCAAACAAAAAAATATTCGTCTTCAAACCATGCCAACTCTTACTTATTGGTGGTTAGCTTTTAATATGAAAGATCCCCTTCTAGGAAAGAATCTTAATCTAAGAAAAGCAATTGCTCATGCCACAGATATGAATAAATACATTCTTTCATTCACCAACAATACCGGGCAACAAGCCAACTCCATCTTGCCTCCTGGGATATTTGGCTATGATCCTTCCATGACTTTGCCTTACGAGTACAACTTAGAAAAGGCTAAAGACTTTTTAGCTAAAGCAGGTTATCCCGGTGGTAAAAACTTACCTGAGCTTATCTACGACACGAGAGCAGAATCAAAAATTAATTTTAGACAGGCGATTTATTTCAAAGATCAACTCGCACAAATTGGAATTAAACTTAAAATTGTACAAAATAATTTTAAGCAATATTTAGAAAAATCTAGAACTGGTCATTTGCAATTTTTTCAAGACGGATGGACGCTTGATTATCCAGATGCTGAAAATATTTTTCAGCTCCTCATCTCTTCAAATCATCCACCAGGTCCCAATGCTTCTTTCTACTCAAATCCTAAAGTTGATGAGATGTATGAGAAAATAAATAAGCTCCCGGACGGAGAAGAAAAGAAAAATCTCGTGCTCAAGATGGAAGCTCTCGTAAATGAAGATCTTCCATGGGTCATGCAATACTATTCACGTAACTTCATTCTCTATCATGACTACGTGAAAAATTATCGTCCTTCCGATTTAATTTGGAATTATCCTAAATATATCAAAGTTAAATAGTACTCGACCATAAAGCTTAGGAAAAATTTACCTCCTCCCATAGGGGTAAATCCCTAAGCTTCATTAATTCTGATCTTTTCACCGATACTTTTTTTAAGATTCAAAGACTGCACTTTGAATAAGAAGAGAGTTAGTGATGAAAAAAATTTTTGAACTTCCGGTCCTGTTCATGATAGCCCTTACATTTACAGCAACCATGGCCATCGCCAAAGATTATGTCATCTACAGCATTGCTCAGGATATTCCTATGGGCAACAAAGATGAAGTCATCAAGAAAAACTTTTATGTCGATATGGGTAAAAGCCAGGGTGTGAAGCAAGGGACAATTTTAGATGTCTTTAGAGTTGTATCTGTTTTAGACCCTTACGAGAGCAAAAAAAGATATAACCACAGAATTAAAATTGGCGAAATGAAAGTTCTTCACGCTGAAGACTCATCTGCTATAGGTGTTTTAAACAAGCTAGAAGAAGGCGAAGAAGCTCCTGTCTTTGAGATTGGAAAAATGATGATCGGTGATATCGTTACAGTAAAAGTTCGATAAATTTTAAGATCTGGTGTGAAGCAACTCTCTTCTTGCTTGAATGAGTTCAGTCATTTTATTAATGGCATTTATAGATTTTTCTAATCTTTCAATTTCTTTTTGATCTATTCCAGTATTGCTTTTTAGGGTCTTTAAAACAAAAGTCGCCATCCCGTGAGCTACAACAATATGATTAGACATATCATGTAGAAATGTTCTTTCTTCAAGGGCCAATTCTTTTAAATCATCTTCAGTCATGAACAAAATCTCCTGATATTTATTATAGCATAAATTAAATTTACTCAATTTTTTTATACTTGATTATTTGAGCTGTTAAAATTGATTGCTCTACTCCAGTAGGCTTAACCCACAACAAATAGTCCTCACCGGTCACAATTGGCAAGTCCATCTCTGCAGTTAATCTAATTTCTTTTATTTTTTGACCCAAATAAAATCCCTTAA
>Ga0213919_1000559_pt1 | contig 16060 bp, 16 predicted proteins | sample McNCre317MG_FD_161056 | JGI IMG/M metagenome (GOLD analysis project Ga0213919, IMG submission 161056) | Freshwater microbial communities from McNutts Creek, Athens, Georgia, United States - 3-17 MG | ecosystem: Environmental > Aquatic > Freshwater > Creek | place: USA: Georgia | collected... | reverse complement strand
CAACAGCAACAACAGTACTACATGAAAGAACAACACGAAAATGCTCAGGTACAAAGCACGATTGAGAGCTTCGCCTCAGACCCTAAGAATCTCTATTTTAGTAACGTCCGTGAATACATGGCCGTTTTACTGGATGCCGAGAAAGCTCAGAGTTTGCAGGAAGCCTACGACATGGCTTGTAGAGCAGATCCTCAAGTTTATCCGCTCTGGCTTCAGGCGCAGCAAAAGCAAGAAGCGACAAACAAACAGGAACAAGCAAACAAGGCGCGCAGTGCAGCCGTTAGCGTGAAGGGTTCGCCAATGGGCGGATCAGGACAGGCTACGAATGGCTCGGAAAATCTGCGTGATCAATTGCGAACCGCACTCAATGCAGCGTCGGGGCGCGTTTAACCATATGAGGTTCTCAAATGTCACTTATTAACCCAAGCACAGTGATGACAGAAATTGTCACCACTACCTTGCGCAACCGTACAGGTAAGCTGCAAGACAACGTAAGCAAAAATAATGCGCTTTTAGGTCGTTTAAAGGCGAAAGGTAAAATCAAAACCGTTTCTGGTGGTCGCACGATCGTACAAGAAATGGAATACGCTGAAAATGGGACTTTTAAAAGATACTCAGGTTATGAGTCTTTGAACATTTCCCCAAGTGACGTGTTCACGGCGGCGGAATATAACTACGCTCAAGCTGCGGTAGCGGTTTCTATCTCTGGTTTAGAGATGATCCAAAACTCTGGCGAGAATGCCATTATTGATTTGTTAGAAAGCCGTATTTCTAACGCTGAAAAAACAATCACAAACAACATTGCGTTGGATTGTTATTCAGACGGTACAGCAGACGGTGGTCGTCAAATCGGCGGATTGCAGTTATTGGTATCATCTAACCCGGGCACTGGTACTGTAGGCGGTATCGACCGTTCTCAGTGGGCTTTCTGGAGAAACAAAAAGTTCTCTGGCGTGTCTGATGGCGGCGCAGCCGTTACCTCTGCAAATATTCAGTCTTACATGAACCGTTTATACCTTCAATTGGTGCGCGGTGCTGATCAGCCTGATTTGATTGTTACGGATAACAACTTTTATCGCTTCTATCTTGAGTCGCTCCAAGCTATTCAACGTATTCAATCCTCTGACACTGCTATGGCAGGGTTTAATGGGTTAAAATACATGAATGCAGACGTGGTTCTCGACGGTGGATACGGTGGTGGCTCTCCAACTTCAAGCATGTATATGTTGAATACGGATTACATCTATTTCCGTCCGCACAGTGATCGCTTCTTCGTCCCATTGGGTGATGATCGTTTCGCAGTGAACCAAGACGCAATGGTTAAGTTAGTCGGCTTTGCTGGCAACATGACTGTTTCAAATTCATTCTTGCAAGGAGTTCTTTCAGCGTAAGCTGTGGAATTCGAGGAGATTTAATCATGGCTTATATTGCATCTGGCGCCCTTGCGGGTCTGGTCGATTTAACAACGGTAGATAACACTGGCCCCGGCCCATTTAACTTGGCAGGCGGCGGTACGACTCTTGGTCGTCAGTCTTACTACTTTCAAACTGTTCCTGCTGTCGATAACAACTTGGGTGGAGGTGAATTCATTTACGCCAAAAACTCAACTGCTAACGTAGCGGGAGCAGCAATTTCATCTATTACTACTGCTGCCAACACAAGCATCGCGACTGTAACCACTGGTTCAGCTCACGGCCTGCAAGCTGGCGCTCAAGTAATTTTAACGGGACAGACTCCATCCAACTATGTTGGAACTTGGAAGATTTTAACTGTTCCTTCAACCACTACTTTTACGTTTGATCATGGAAGCGTGAACGCAGGCGCAACAACTGTGCAGGGGACTTTTACCTACGGCGCACTGTTCCCCGGTGTTTTGGTTTCTTTCTCAAGCGCTCTTTCTGGTGGTGTTAACGTAGTATCTGCTGGTATCGCGGCATCAACTGCTGGCACATCAACCTCTTTGGGCGTTGCTCAGACTGGCTTGCTTGTTAACCAATGGGGCTGGTTCCAAACCAAAGGTATTGCAATCGTCAACACAGCTGGTGCTCCTGCCATTGGCAACCCGGTTGGTTTGGGTACTGCTGGCGCGGTTACTCCGACTTTGGCAGCTGGAAAGCAGATCATTAATGCTACTTACGCCAGTGCCGTTTCGGCTGTGATTGGTAGCGGTAGTGCTGCGCAGACTTTAACAGCAACCCAAGCGTTAGTAATGATCAACAACCCTTGTGTGCAAACACAAATCCTTTAAGAGGCTTAATGTATGGATTTTGCAACAGCTCAAGTGCATAAAAGTGGTAATACACTCCATGTGACACACGGCGATGATACTGGTTTATATGTAGAGTTCTACATGGAAGCCGAGCTTCAATCTTTCAAAAGTGAAGAGGAAGGCCGTCCGATTTATGAAGATGTTCCTTATGTCCGAATCATGTTTCCGGGAGATAACACTAAAAAGGTTGTCCGCCCTGCCAATATGAAAGGAACCGATACCACGCCGAGTGATCCGCAGCGCTGGCCTAAACAATGGGAAGCGTTTAAAAATCAATCGGTGCAGGCAAACGAAGGCACTCCAATTGATCAATGGCCTCCTCTTAGTAAATCAATGGCGCTTAGCCTTAAAGCAATGAATATTCATACAGTTGAGCAATTGGCTGGAGTGAGTGACACGGCTTTGACATGGTTAGGCGCGAGAGATTTAAGAGAGAAAGCAAAAGCCTATATTGCCTCAGCAACAGATAGCGCGGCGGTGTTAAAACTACAATCTGAAAATCAGAATTTGAAAGATGACATTGCCGCTTTAAAGTCACAATTCGCTGAACTTGCCGATAAGCGAGGGAAGCAAAAAGAGGTGAACTAAGATGCCACAACGTCTAGTTAAAATGGTACACGCTGGGTTATCTGCCGGAACAGCGGCGATGGTTGGCGGTGAATTGCAGGACAACGTTACAGCGGCAGGGTCGACACAAGCAACAGCTACCAACGTTTATGGGGATATTGTTTGCGTTACGACTGCGGCGGCGAGCACTGGGGTTATTCTTGGGGGCGAAACATTCTCTCCGGGTGATAACCTTCAAGTGACAAACCTAGGTGCAAACTCATTGTCTGTCTACCCTCCAGTAGGCGGCCAAATAAATGCACTAGGCGTAAATGCTGCGTTTGCAGTAGCGGCTGGTAAATCCGCATTGATAACAGCAAGATCAAGCACAGCTTTTCTCGCTGCTTTAAGTGCGTAATACGGGGCTTCGGCCCCATTTTATAGGTGATTTATGCAGCCTCTTGCTACGATATTAAACACTGTTTGCGATGAGATAGGCCTACCAAGACCTGCTCAATATATTTCAAGCGTTGACCCTACTGCTAGACAGCTGGTCGCTTTAGCCCAGCGCGAAGGCAATGAATTGTCCATGCGTCCGGGGGCGTGGGAAGGGTGGCCAATTCTCAGAAAAGAATACACCTTTCAGATTCAATCAACGGGATTAATTACTAACTGCTCTTACACGAGCGGATCAAATATTATCACCATTGGGACGCCTCCAACTCAAGCTCCGCAAGTGGGGTGGGTTTTGTCTATCTCTGGCGGATCTAATGCGACTGGCTTTCCTTATCCAACTACAGTGACAAATGTCGCCGGTTCTACGATAACAGTTTCAAGTAGCGCTACCGCAAGTAACACAAATGTAAGCTTGGCCTTTGGCAAAGAAAGCTATTCTCTTCCATCTGACTTCCAGCATTTTATTAACCAGTCTCAATGGGATCGCGGCTATAGATGGCAGCTGCAAGGCTCAATGTCTGCTCAAGAGTGGCAAGTTTTAAAATCAGGGTTAAGTCCTACTGGGCCTCGCAGACGCTTTAGAATCATGGGAGGCTTATTGTATGTTGATCCTATACCTTATGACTCAAATACTCTCGTTTATGAGTATTATTCTAATGGTTGGTGTTCGTCTTCTGGTGGCACTCCTCAGAGTTCTTGGCTTGCTGATACTGATTTGCCTATTCTTCCTGATGATTTGTTTATTTTGGGGGTTAAGTGGCGCATCCTTGCGGCAAAAGGCATGGACTACGACCAAGAATACAAAACCTACGAAGATATGGTTCAAAGCATAATGGGCAGGATAGCAGGGGCGAGAATACTTCCGCTTAATAATACATCGAGCGGTATTAATTTAATCAGCAACGCGCAGATACCGGATACGGGTTTTGGGGCTTAAATCATGGGCGTAGGATTAATAAAATCAAATGGCACACTTTCTAGGCAGTCGAATGTTGGAGCAGGAAGAGCTTATACTGTTTCTATGATGGGTGATTCTCTAACGGTTAGAAATCAACCTAATGCAGATTTATACAATGGAGGATCTCAACCATCAAGCACGCAAATAAATGCTTTGTATGCGCTAAAACAAAAGATGTTCCATACTACTTCCCCCCTTCAGCATGGAGCCATGAGGTCTGGCGGAAATTGGGCGCCATTTGAGGTTGTATTTGGATGCTCAGGGGCAACATCTTCGCAGATTTTGGCATGGCTTCCATCTATTATTGCTGGCTACCCTTATGGTCTGCCAAATGCAATGATTGTTCTTGCAGGAACAAATGATGCTGGAGTAAGTGCTTCGGTTTCTACATTAATCAATAATTTAACATTAATATACCAATTTCTAATCAATATAGGAGTTCAGCCAATAGCTGCTACTCCACCGCCTAGAAGTGATGCTCAGGCTAGTTTTGTCACACAATATGCAATTGCAATAAAGCGTCTAGCTTATAAATTAAAAATACCTTGCGTTGATTTTTACAGCGCGTTGGCTTCAGGGGCAAATGGCCAATATGCATCCGCAAATTACACTACAGATAACATACATTGGACGCCATTGGCTGCTGGATTGTGTGGATACGTATTGAACAGCGTAATTCAAAGTTCGCTAAACTTAAGCCCAATAATAGTTCCAAAGTATTATGATAATGCAGCTTTCACAGCTTACAGTCGAGACCCTAATTTTCAAACTATAACGGGGACAATCAACACAGCAAGCTCATATCCAACAACGTTAGGATGGACTGCACCAAGCCCAACTAGCATGTCAACAGTGTTTGATTCAACCGGAACAGAAATTGGATCAAATCATACGATGTTTGCAGCAACTCCTAGTACGATATTGGGCGGGAATAACACGCCTAACTATATTGGTAACGCATGGCAGCTAAAAGGCAACGGAGTAAACACTGAATTATTTTTAACTGGCACTCCGGTTGCTTACACAGTTGGAAATAGATTGGCTATTTCGTTTCGGATGAAATGGATTCCTGATATGGCTGCCGTAAGCAAAGGGCAATTTGCTGTAGGGTTATGGGATGCAACTAATGGTTATGCAGCTGGCATTTCTGAAGGGTACATTACTGATTATGGCAATCAAACCGTCCCTATCGGAAATGAAACTGGGTATGTTGCTGGAGATTTTTATCAAGAATTCACCGTTCTATCTACTTTTGCGACAATGAGGCCTTTATTAGCTTTAAATAAGCGTGGCGGAGGGGCAACGAATTCTGGCGACTCCATTACCATTTCTAACTTTCAAATAATTGATCTTACTGCGGCAGGAATTGCTTAATATCAACGAAATTATTTAGGTGAAATATGTTTATTTTCATAGACAACAAACCAGCAGCCATTGCGCAAATTAGTCAGTCAATATATTTACCTTCTGGGTCATCTATTATCGCAAGTGGTCTTTCTGCTGGAGATAGTATTGCTTTGGAGGTTCAGGCAAATAAAACGTTTGTTCCGGCTTTAGATGCATCTTCAGCGGCAGTTGTTTTAACTTCTGCCAATAGCCAGTTAACTATAGATGGCTCTGCTATTTATAGAATAAATTGCCCTTCAACGGTAGCCGCTGTTAGTGTTGTTGCTCATGGCGGAAATATTCAGGCGATCCAAGTTTAATGAAACTACCAAATAGAACAAGAGTTTCTCGCGGAAAGGTAGCTCAAACGGTATCTATTCCAGCTCCAGTTGGAGGGCTAAATAGCAAAGATTCCATTGCTAACATGCCTCCTACTGATGCGTTTATCATGGACAACTGGTTTCCAACTGCGTCTAACGTAGTATTAAGAAACGGAATGTCCGCCTATAAAACTGGGTTCTCTGCTGCGATTAACACTCTGGCGACTTACAACGGATTGACCACCACGAAGATGTTCGCCGCCGCTGGGACTGCTATCTATGATGCAACTGTACAAGGTGCTGTCGGCGCTGCAGTTGTCACAGGATTAACAAGTGACAAATTCCAATACGTGAACATGGGCACAATAGGCGGTCGATTCCTCTGCATGTTCAACGGTGCGGATAATGGTCAGTATTATGACGGCACTAGCTGGATCAGTGTTTCAATTGGCGCAGGCGCGACACAAATAGCGAATGTTGACCCTAAAAATATCATTAACGTGAACATCTTTAAAAACAGAATGTTCCTTGTTGAGAAAAACACGGCAAACGTTTGGTATCTGCCTCTTAATGCGATTTACGGCGCAGCGTCTAAATTAGATTTTTCCAGCCTATTAAACTTTGGTGGAAATATAATTGCAATGACTACTTGGACGGTGGACAACACCGCTGGAATGCAAGAGTACGCTGTTTTCATATCAAGCATTGGAGAGGTTCTTGTTTATTCTGGTACAGATCCAAGCTCTGCGACTACATGGTCATTAAGCAATAGATTCAATATAGGACGACCTGCCGGATATAGATGTTATGAAAGGGTCGGCTCTGATGTTGTCATCATGGGGGCCGATGGGCTTTTCCCTTTATCAAAAGCTTTAGTAACGGATCGCGCGCAAACTCAATACGCAGTTACTGACAAAATTGTAACCAGCATATCAAATGACTTTCAGGTTTATGGGAATAACTTTGGCTGGCAAGTATTGTTGTACCCTATTGGGAGCAAGCTTATAATAAATGTTCCCAATGGGATTGGATCATATCAGTATGTGATGAACACCATCACCGGCGCGTGGTGTCGATTTACTGGATGGACGGCAAACTGCTTCGCAAAGATGAATGATGATTTGTTTTTTGGCGGCACTACAGCGGTTTATCAATGTGATGATGGTGTAAGTGATAACGGCGCGCAGATTAACGGAGATTGTCAGCAGGCGTTTCAGTATTTTGGCAGCTCGAACCAGAAAAAGTTCACGATGGCTCGTCCTATTTTACAGACAAACGGGACAATTTTAGTTGGGTTTAACCTTAATTTAGATTTTGACATAACCAAACCAACAAATGTGGTTTCAGTGACAACAGCCGGAGCGACTTATTGGGGGTCGCCGTGGGGTTCTCCGTGGAGCGCCCAGTTATCGTTAAGCAAGAACTGGCAATCAGTAGGCGGGTTTGGATTTTCAGCCGCGCCAAGGCTATTGGCAAACTCAGCGAATGTAACAATTAGCTGGCAATCAACAGACATTGTTTTTGAAAATGGAGGCACATTATGAGTTTTTTATCAAAGTTAGCTGCGGGGCTTTTGGGTGACAAGAAAACCGTCAAAAAAGTGGCGGATTCTGGGCTTCTTGGTATAGCCCCGCAAAATATTTCACAAAGCCAGCAATCGTCTGCGGTTAACCCACAGTACTACGGTAGCAACTATCAAAACCCTATGCAGAATAAAGTTGCTCCAACACCTCAAATGACCATGCCTATGCAGCAACAGCCAGCTTTTAACCCACAACAGCAAGCAGCGATGAACACTATGAGATTTGGCGGCAATAGACCTCAGCAACAATACGCTCCACCTCAGATGATGCCAATGCAAACCCCTATTATGCCAAGCCAAATGCAAGGCGGATCGACTGTTCCGCAAATTAATAATGGCGGTCCTGCAATGAGCGGTGCTCCTTGGAATATTCAGAGACGGTTCGTTTGAGTTACATAAAAGTAGCTGAAGGTCTTGACGTTGAAAGTATTTATCAAGATCTCTTAAAAAGTGACGCATGGGACAAATATCCTCAGCGGAGAACTTTTCCTAACAGCCCTCATGCTGAAATGGTGGACATTTGGGCGAGGTTTGGAAAGCCAGAAGACATGGGAGGCCCTCATGAGTCTGAATGGTACGAGGCTGCAACCGAATCAATTAAAGATATTTGTTTCAAGATTATGTATTTGGTTCGTGGCGAGACATTAGGCGGTGTTTTAATCACCAAGCTTCAGCCCGGTGGGCATATAGCGCCTCATGTTGATTCAGGCTGGCACGCGGGATATTACGAGAAGTTTTACCTGTCAATTCGATCACCTAAAAACTCAGTCTTTGGTTTTGAGTGTGGAAATATCGAATCTAAGCCCGGTGATTTGTACTGGTTTCGCAATGATGTTCCTCACTGGGTCACTAACGATACTGATGAAGAGCGAATCTCAATGATAATTTGCATCAAGACGGATGAATTTTAATGCATGAAGTGATAGAATTACCAGAAGTTGAATTTATCATTGAAGATGATATTTTCATAAAGCAGATGTTATTGGAAAAAGCTGGAACTTACGTCCCGCAACACTCTCATAAATATTCACACTGTTCAATGTTGGCGCGTGGATCTTTAAGGGCTTGGAAAGATGGCGTACTTTTAGGCGATTACAAAGCTCCATTTCCGATAAGTATCGAGGCAGGCTGTAAGCATACTTTTATGAGCTTAGAGCCAAACACCGTGGTTTATTGTATTCACAACATTTCCCGAGAAGGGTATGCGGAAATACAAGAACACCACGAGCATGTAAGCCCAGATATTTTAGGAGCATAGTATGCCTTGGGGATTAGCAAGCTTTGCGGTTAGTGCTTACTCAGCCTACAACCAAAACAAAAATGCAAAAGATGCTGCAAAGCAAAACAGCCCTACCAATCAGGCGAACGCACAGGCGAACGCTAATCATGTCAATCAATACACTCCTTACGGGTCTAGCGAATGGGCAATCACTGGTAAGAATCCAGATGGCACAAATCAATATTCTAATTACCAGAATCTAGCCCCAGCACAACAACAACAGCTTGACCAACAAAACCAACAAAACGCTAGCTTAGGGCAGGCAGGATCCAATCTTGCCGCACAGGTCAATGGCCAATATTCAACTCCGATTGATGCAAGCGGTGTCGGTGCGATCAATTACGGCGTTACGCCTGACCAACAAGCCGATTACTCGAATAATCTAAAATATAGTTCTGGGGTAACTCAGGATCAGCTAACTAATGACCTGCAAACTCAAAGAGACGCCTATTATAAGCAGCAGCAGGGTTTCCTTGACCCTCAGTGGCAGCAACAACAGCAACAACTGCAAACTCAATTAGCTAATTCTGGCGTAGTTCAAAATTCTGATGCTTACAATCAAGCTATGGAGAACTTCAACCGCCAGCGCGAATTCGCCTATGGAAATGCAAGACAGCAAGCGATTCAATCTGGCGGAGCTGAGCAATCAAGACTCCAACAGATGGGATTGAATGAGGCCAATTTAAACAATTCGACCTTAAATAATCAATTCGTCAATTCTTTGGCGAATGCGCAACAAAACAACGCTGCACAATCGCAGGCTATGCAACAATTGTTTTCTCTTAGAAACCAGCCAATGAACGAGCTTAATAGTCTGAGAACCGCATCGCAGGTGAATAATCCTAATTTTTCAAACACATCTCAACAGCCTTTTGATATGGGCAGCGCAATGCAAAATAACTACCAAAATCAAGTTGCAAATTCGAATAACCAAGCGCAAGGCCTTTCTTCTTTGGTTAATACAGCAAGTAATGTTAACTGGGGATCTCTGTTCAATACTGGCGGTTCTAGTGGCGGTGGAGGGTATCAGACTGGAACCTATAATTTTGGCGGGGCACCTGACTACACAACCATTGGCGGAACAAACTACCAAAACGGCCCGTTTACGCTTGGGGGTAAGTAATGGCTAAAACCGATTCAAGCCTAGCATTTGATCCAAGCTTAACGGATGTCGACGCTTATCTTCAAATGGTAAGAAATAAGCGCATGGCTGATGCGTTGAATCTACAAGCAAATGGGCCAATGGATTACGATCCTAAAGGGTTTATCTCTCCTGCACAGATCCTTGCAAAAGGCTTAGCAGGAATCGCTTCGAGGCCTGCAAACGATGCCGTTGACAGAGATCAAATCAACCAAATCATGGCGCAACAAAGACAGCAGCAACAAATGTTCGGTATTGGGCCGCAAGCGTTAGCACAAGGCCTACAAGGTCAATCACAACCTATGACTACACCCACGAATGCGCTCGGACGTGGTTTCGATAATGCTCAGCAAGCTTGGTACATGAGCCAGCATAACCCAGAGGTGTATAAAGAGATTGTCGGCAAGAATCTTGAATTGACTAACAATCAAAAAGATTATGCAGGACAAATGCCAGCTTGGCAGGCCGCCCAATTAGCGAAAGATCAAGCTTCTGGCGTTGTTAAAGTAGGCGCCGGAGACACGATATTAAATTACAACCAAGTAGGTGCTAACGGCCAGCCTGCGATGTCTGGCGCGAATAAAATAGAAAACGTTGATGCCGGAAACCGAAACGATATGTACGCGGTTGATCCTGTTACAAAGCAGCGCGTTTTGATTGGCAGCACTGGCGTTACTCCAAAACCAACCAATAATCCTAATGCTGTTGAAATGGCTGATAACGAAGCCGCCGCAACCGCATTGACTATTTTTGCTGGAGGTAAAGAAGCCAAGCAAATTCTAAGTGGTGGGCGTGCGAACAACGCGAAAGTGCAAAGCTATCTTGCGCAGCTATCGGGGAATATTACAAATCCTAAAGATTTGGCTGCAAAATTTAATCTTAATATGAATACAGGGCTAATTGATTCCGATCAGCAACAAAAAGCAAATGCTAAATTAGTTTCTGAGCTTGGAAGCACGAAATCACCAACTATTCCATTCAATACTGCGATTTCTCACATGGCCACTCTTGATCCGCTCATCACTGGTCTGGAAAATGGTCAATTTAAAGATAAGAACGCAGTTAATAATTTTGTTAAGTCAAGACTTGGCAATACTGCGGTTCCAAGTTTCGAGGCTGCAAAAACTATCGTTGGCGATGAGATCACCAAAGCAGTTGTCGGTGGGCAAATGGCGCTGGCTGATCGCGAGAAAACAGAGGAAGCACTAAAAGCCGCTCAATCACCCCAACAATTGAGAGCGGTAATTAATACTTTCCAAGAGTTAATGGCTGGCAAATTGGGCGCAATTGAGCAGGTTTGGATAGGTGCTGGCAAAGATCCTGCCGAGTTTAGATCTAAGCACTTAGAGCCTGAAGCGCAAAAAATCATTAATCGAATTAGGCCTATTGGTGGGAATCAATCAAGCACCAATACGGCAAATCCTAAGGACTCGGCAGAGGTAGCGCAGGCTCGTGATTGGCTGGCAAAAAATCCAAACGCTCCAGTAGCCCAAATACAAAGTATTAAACAAACCTACGGTATTCAATAATGGCGTTTAATCCAGACGCTCACTTGCCAACTTCAGGGTTTAATCCTGATAATTTCCTGCCAAAAGATGCGGACTACCAAGGTGTCGCCGGAAATCTCCAATCTCCAGCATGGGTAGACCAATTCAATAAACTTTATGATGCGGGTCGATTTGATGAGGCTAAGGCGCTAAAAGATCAATATGGTGCTATTCCTTTTCAGCCTGCAGATGACTCTGCGCAACACTCAAAACTGTATAACGCAGTCTTTAACCAAAAGAAGCCAGCTAATATAAAAGCAGGTTCTTGGCAGGATAAATTATGGAACGCTGCTGATTGGTCTTCACAACAACCAGCTAATGCGACTACAGGCTTAGCTAAAGGCGCTGTAAACGTAGCAACGGCTATTCCTGATTATGTGAACCAGCCCAATCAAGACTTAGAAAAACTAATTGACCCAAATGTTCAAACCATCCACCAAAAGCGCATGGCACAAGTTGATAAAGCTGCGCAACAATTCACTAATGCTGATCCAAACTCTATAACTTACAAAGCTGGGAAGTTTGCTGGCGATATTGCTGGAACAGGCGGAACGGGGAGCATTTTAGCTAAAGGTTTATTGCGCGTAGCTCCATCAGCGGTTCCATTGGCTGAGGCTTTATCTTCTGGGGGGATGAGCGCCGGAAAACTTAAAGGCGCTGCAGGGCTAGGAACAAGAGTGTTGGGGGGAGCCATAAACGGCGGCGTTTCATCTGCAATGGTTGACCCGAACAGCGCAACGACTGGCTTCCTTATTGGAGGCGCATTGCCCGGAGCTGGATATATCCCAAGATTACTTTCTGACGCATCACGAAAATTAATGTGGAGCGCTTTAAAGCCTACTTTAGCACAACAAAGAACAGGACAAGCTGATCAGGCTATCGACACTCTTTTAAAATATGGGATAAACCCAACTTCTGGCGGCGTTGAGAAAATGCGCGGGATGATTGGGAATTTAAATGATGATATAGCTGAAAAAATTACTAATTCAACTGCAAAGATTGATAAACAAGACATATTAAGCGGTCTTAATGAGGTTCGTGGGAAATTTGGAAATCAAGTTGCTCCAACATCAGATTTAAATGCGATTGAAAACGTGGGGCAGGATTTTCTTAGTCATCCAAATATTCCAACAAACGAAATACCTGTGCAATTGGCTCAAAAGTTAAAGCAAGGCACCTATAAAACTCTTAGTGGCAAATTTGGCGAGGTTGGTAGCGCGTCTACAGAGGCACAGAAAGCCTTAGCTAGAGCGCTGAAAGAAAAAATAGCTGTATCAGTTCCAGAAGTTAGCGCTTTGAATGCTGCAGAATCAGAACTTATTAACGCTTCTAATGTGGCTGAGCGTCGCGCATTAATGGATATGAACAAAAACCCTGTTGGGATTGCAGGCCTTGCTCATAATCCTGCATCTTGGGCAATGATGATGGCGGATAAAAGCGCTCTAGCTAAGTCATTATTATCAAGATCGGCAAATAGCGCATCAAAAGCGGCCAATTATATTGGTGAAGCATTGCCTCAGCCGATCACTAATACCGCTTTATCAATTCCATGGCTAGAAAGTGGTCTGACCGATCAGCAAAGGCTGGCTATGGCTCTTATGACAGATCAGCAAAAACAAGATTACCTTAAAAAACTAGGAATCCAATAATGGCTTTTAACGGTAGTGGAATATTCAACCGCCTCTATAACTGGGTTCAAGACGCAGCGAACGGGATAGCTATTACTGCTTCTAGGATGGATGCAGAGACTCAGGGTATTGCGGACGGCCTAAGCAACTGCATAACGAAAGATGGCCAGTCAGCGCCAAGTGCTGATATTCCGTTTAATAATCATCAATTATTAAACGTTTCCGGCATAACAACAACTACCACTTTAGCATTACCGCAAAGTCAAGCGTCAACGCTTCTGATAAATAATTCTGCATCTGCCACATCAAACGTATTTGATTGGACAGAAAAAAACGGGACTTTTACTCCGGCTATAGTTGGCGGGTCAACAACTTATATTGCTAGATCTGGGTATTACACAAGGCTGGCTAATGAGTGTTTTGGCGAACTTACCATTACATGGACAAACTCAACAGCGGGGTCGCCGTTTTATATAAATGCACTTCCTTTTACGGCAATTTCAACAACAACTGAGGTTTTTCCAGTCTGGCTTCAATACCAAAATTTCACAGCCGGAACTTATGTTGTTGCTAGGCTTTTATATAACGCAGGATCACCTCAAATAGTTCTTGAGGAAATATCAAATGGCACTACTGCAAATCCGCTAACGGTTTCAACCGGCGCCCTTCAAAAAACAGTTAAAATTTCCTTTAAGTATAGGATTTAAAGATGATCAGACTACAGCTTTACTCTGTGCAAATAAACCTAAGACAAAAATCATATGATGTTTGCTGGATGAATCAATTTGTTGAAGTTGATGAATTTGGCGGAGAGGTTATCCACTCTGAAGTGCCGCATAGAAAATCTTATTCGCTAGATATGAAAAATGAATTTCTGCTAGAGGTCGAAGATGCTCAAAGATTCATTGATCTTTTAGAGCCTAAAATCGAGGTGACTGATGGCGTTTAATGGTTCTGGCGTATTCGTTCGTTTATACAATTGGGTTCAGGATGCCGCCAATAGCATTCCTATCACAGCCTCTCGAATGGACGCTGAGACACAAGGTATTGCAGATGGGTTAACGAACTGTATCACCAAAGACGGGCAATCACTCCCTAGTGCGGATATTACGCTCAATAACCATAAATTAACGAATGTTGCAAATCCTACAGCTTCAGGTGATGCGGTCAATAAAGGCTATGCAGATGGCACTTATTCGTCAATCGCCGCAGTTCCAGTTGTATTGGATACGTTCGCCTCGCTCGGAACTGCTTTAGCTACTGTTAACCAAGTTGTTACTATTCGCGGACATACCACATTTGGCATAGGAGGCGGCCAGTTCATAGCTAAGTCTGGATCGGTTACGACAGTAAGCGGAATTAGAAGCAACTCAGCAACAGTCGGATTGTATTGGGAAAGAACAAATTACGCCTCAATAATGCCAGAGTTTTGCGGGTGTATTGGGGATGGTGTTACGAATGATGCCGCGGCTTTCCAGATCGCTTTAACAGCAGCAACAGGAAAAACGCTTGTGTGTACAGGTGGGGCAATTTACAAGTGCAATACAGGACTAACAGTTCCCGCTAACACCTCAATAGCAGGATGGGGTGCGAAGATGGACTTCTCCTCGTCTCATTTAACAGGCTTTGATTGTAGTGCTGGCGGCGCATGGATTGTTGGATTCATAGAAATTAAAGGCGCTGGAAACGCATCCTATAACTCCTCTGGGATAGCGGTGTACGCTTCAGGCACAAACAATACTCCAGCAGCTCCTACTTTTATCGCTGGCCCAGTAGTGCTTCACAACACATTTAGAGCGTGGGGTGCTTACGGTGTAAGACCGATTTACTGTAATCAAACTCAAGTTGAGCACAATAAGTTTTTCAACATCGGTTACGCGGCCCTTGGCGGGTCTTCCCAAAATGATGCAACTTTCTTTGACAATTATGTGGAAGATGTATCGCCGGGGTCTGGGGGAGGGGATGCTTACGGGTGTTTTTTCAGCCGCGAAAACGGCACGAGTGAGACGGAAAACCCACGTTCTTATCGCTGTAAGGCAAATGAGAATGTTATTAGAGGTGTTCTTGCGACAGGCAACAACGGACATGCTTTAGATACGCACGGCGGGATTGAGTGCGTGTTTAATAATAATAATATTAGTGGGTGTCAAGGGGGTATTTTCTTAACGTCTTCGAGCATTGTAGCAACCGAAGCGCTTGGATCGAAAAGATGTGAAGCGATAGGCAATACAATCGATTTAACCACCTACAATAATTATGCAATTCTTGTTCGCGGTGCAATGAATGGCGCTACGGTAGTTGAGTATTCTGATAGTAATGTCGTTGGCCCGAACACAATCTTAGGCGGTGGCAGTTCTGGAGCAAATACTACAGGCGCTATTACACTTCAAGGTACTAAAGGAACGCAAATAACGATTGGTTCAATTAATCAGGCCAAGCCGTTTGGTATTTGTTTAAATAGCGATAACCTTGATTTTAATATTTCAAATGGAACGATAAAAGATTGCTGGGACAACTCGGTAACTATTGCTGGCGGGGTAGGGGTTCGTGGTAATAATAATACTGGATATATTGGCGGGATCACATTTAAATACGAAACCGCAGGCTTGGGCACTTACGTAATGGTGAACTCCATTGTTATAAGCGGTGGCTTAACAGGATTGGATATTGATCTGGGTCGTTGTTCGTTTGAAGGTATTGATGCGACTCACCTAACATTTAGTGATGGAGTAGGAATTAACTCGGAGTCTTTCTACGGATACAGCAAAACGGAAACCTTCACTCAGACTTCAGGAAATTCAAGCACGACTAAATCGGTAGTTTTTGCTAAACGTTTCCCTTCTGTTCCGAAAGTGCAATTAACCAATGCTGGTGCGATTGCCCCCGGCGGCAAAACAATGGCGCTTAGAACGGGAAGTATTACCGTTACAGGATTCGACATTATCTGT